>SXGT01228973.1_pt1 | contig 33192 bp, 23 predicted proteins | sample 3176221 | NCBI WGS metagenome assembly SXGT01 (sample SAMN11356862, study PRJNA531348) | freshwater metagenome | isolation source: freshwater sample F1-120 | place: China: Fuxian Lake, Yuxi | collected 2017-12-25 | reverse complement strand
TGCGCGCGCTGCGCGCCGGCAAGGAGATCGAGAGCAATCTCGCGCTGCTGCGCGACACCATCGAGCGCTCCGGCGATCCGGGGACGCTGGCGCGGCAGATCGGCGTCGTCCTGCTGACCGACGGGCGCTACGCGATGGCGGCCGACTTCCTCGCCGTGGCGCGGACGCGACTGCCGCAGGACGGCAACGTCGCGCTGCAGCTCGGCAAGGCGCAGGCGCTGCTGCGCCGCTTCGACGAGGCGGTGGCGAGCCTCACCGCCGCCGACGCGCTGCTGCCGCCCGGCCCGCATCCGATCGTGAAGCAGTTCCTCGCCACGTCGCTCGCCGGGCAGCACCGCTTCGACGACGCCGAGCGGATGGCGGTGCTGGCGCTCGGCGAGGCGGAGACCTTCAACGCCAACCTGGCGGCGGGCCGTCCGCCGCTCGAGCTGGCCGACTTCGAGTTCACCCGCGCCAACGTGCTGCACATCGCCGTGCGCTTCGACGATGCGCTGGCGGTGCTGGCGCAGCTCGAACGCCAGCCGCTCGGCGCAGCCGAACGCGCCAAGGCGGCGCTGCTTCGCGCGAAGATCCTCGACGCGCGCGGCGACGACGCGGGCGCGCTGGCCGCCTACGCGGCGGCGCTCGCGGCGGTACCCGACGACGTCGAGGCGTGCTACGAGAACGCGTCGTTCCTGGTGCGCCGCGCGAAGCACGCCGAGGCGAAGACGCTGCTGGAGCAGGTGGTGGCGCGCGATCCGCAGCACGAGGGGGCGTGGTTCAACCTGGCGCGGACGCTGCCGCGAGCGGGCGACGCGGCCGGCGGCAGGGCGGCCATGGCGCGCTACCAGGAGATCCACGACCGCAAGCTGAAGGACGACGAGCGGCTCACCGAGCTGCGTCGCGCGCTCGCCGCGAGGCAGTGAAGGACAGCGCGAGCCCGCCGGCGACCCAGGCGGCGAACGTCGCCACCTGCGCCTGCCAGGTCGCGTCCTGGGTGATGAGGAAGGCGAGGAAGGCGCTGGCGGCGAGGCCGGCCAGCGGGATCGGCCAGCGGCCGCCCGGCAGGCGGAAGCCGCCGTCGGCGTCCGGTACGTGCGCGCGCAGCGTGATCACCGCGAGGCAGGTCGCCGCGTACTGCACGAGGACGGCGAGGTTGGACAGCGCGGTGAGCTGCTCGAAGGCGGCGGCGCCGTCGAGCGGCGTCGCGGCGGGGAAGAGGCGATTCCACAGCGCCGCGCCCACCGGGAACAGCGCGCCGAGCAGCGCAGCGGCGGCGGTGGCGAGGATCGCGACGGTCGGCGTGCCGCGCGTCGGGTGGAGGCGGCCGAAGGCGGCGGGGAGGAGGCCGTCGCGGCCGAGCGCCATGAGGAAGCGCGGCGCGCAGAACATCGTGACCGCCGCGAAGCCGAGCATCGAGATGCAGGCGCCGACCGACATCAGCCGCTCGCCGGACCGGCCCATGAACGTGGCGGCGGCGGCCGCGAGCGGCTTCGTCGCCAGCGCAGGGTCGCTCGCGATCTGCGGGCAGGTGCCGACCGCGACGACCTGGATCAGGCAGTAGAACGCGGCGCTCAGCACCAGCGCCAGCGTCACGGCCAGCGGCACGTCGCGGCGCGCGTTCTTCAGCTCGCCGGCGGGGACCGGGACGACCTCGAAGCCCTGCAGGGGATAGAACGCCGCGAAGATCGCCAGCCCGAGCGGCGAGGCGGTCGCGATCGCGGTGGCGGCATGCGTGGCGGCATGCGTGGCGGCGGCGCCGGTCGGCGCGGGCGTCGCGAGCGGTGCTGCGGGCCCGGACTCGACCGGCCACCAGGCGATGCGCGCCGCGTCGAGGGCGAAGAGCCCGGCGATCACGAAGATCAGCAGCGGCAGCAGCTTGGCGACGGTGAGGAAGGTCGCGGTGCCGGCGGCCGAGCGGACGCCGCGGCAGTTGAGCACGGCCAGCGCGACGACGATGGCGAGCGCGATCAGGGTGGCGGCCGGCTCGTTGCGGGCACCGGGGACGAACACGTCGAGGTAGCCCGGGATGCCGGTGGCGGCGGCGGCGAGCGCGGCCCACATCGAGATCCAGCCGGTCCAGGCGACGACGAAACCGGTGACGCGGCCGAAGGCGCGGCGCGCGTAGAGGTAGGGGCCGCCCGCCTCGTCGTGCCGCGCGCTCATCGCCGCGAACGAGAGCGCGACGCCGACCAGCAGCAGCGCGTCGATGGCGAAGGCGATCCACGAGGCGCCGCCGAGGTGGCGGGCCAGCTCGCTCGGCTTCTTGTAGATGCCGGAGCCGACGATGTTGTTGATGCCGATGCACAGCACGGTGAAGAGACCGAGCTGCCGGATCGACACCCCGCCGAGACTTTCGCCGGCCGCCGCCACGGAAATCGCCGTCTCCCCTGCCCACTTGCTGGGCGCAGCCTATCCGGCGTTGCTGCTGACGGGCCGAAGGCCCGCAGCAGAACTTCGCGCCGGGCCGACCACGCGGAGCGTGGCGGCCCTATCGGTGCTTGCAGCGGACGAACGGCTGCGGCCGGAGGCCGCAGCGTTCGCCGCTGAAGGGAGGAGGGGCGTGCGGTCGCAAGCGACGGTTCGGAGCGGTAACGGGGCTTGCGGCGGACGAACGGAGATGGGGCTTGCAGCGGACGAACGGCTGCGGCCCGGGGCCGCAGCGTTCGCCGCTGAAGCGACGGCGGTGTTCAGCTCGGCGGGAGCTGCTTCGCGCCGCTTGCAGCGCTGCCGTGGCCGCCAGCCGCCGGCGCCCGTTCCCGGCGCATCCGCGCACGCTCGCGGAGCACCTCGATGATGGCCGGCAGGATCGACAGGAAGATCACCGTGATGATGATCGGGTGGAGGTACTTCTCGACGGTGCCCTCGCCGTACTTCCGGTTGATCCAGGTCGCGCCCCAGTAGCCGCCTAGCAGCATCGAGCCGACCCACGCGACGCCGCCGACGACGTTGAACATGGCGAAGCGGCGGTACTCCATGCCTGCGGCGCCAGCCACCGTCGGCGCGAACGTCCGCACGATCGGCACGAAACGGGCGATCACGATCGTCTTGCCGCCGTAGCGCTCGTAGAAGGCGTGCGCCTTCTCGATGTGCTTCTTCTTGAACAGCAGCGAGTCATCCTTCCTGAACAGCGCCGGCCCGAGCTTCGCCCCGATCTGGAAGCCGAGCGCGTCACCGACGATCGCCGCGACGCAGGTCACTCCGAGCATGGTCCAGATGCTGATCGCGTCGGACCGGCCGGTGGTCGATGCCACCACGATCCCCGCCGTGACCAGCAGCGAATCGCCCGGCAGGAAGAAGCCGAGCAGGAGCCCGGTCTCGACGAAAACGATGGTCGCCACGGCCAGCGTCCCGTAGTCGCGCACCATCTCCTGGATCGCCTCCGAGCTCAGGTACTGATCCCACAGCTCCTTCAGCGTCTCGAACATGGAGGGGCGTTCCTGGTCGTAGGATGCGCGCAACGCGAGGGCGCAGCATCTTGCCGTCCGCCGACCGCGCGCAAAGCGAGGAGCGCTTCGGAATCCCGGCGAGTCGCGATGGAGCGGCCCGCGGCGGTGCGTCGAAGCCGGGCAATCGATTCCGCAAGCGGGAGGTGCGGCGCCGCCGCCGTCCGATCACCGCTTCGTCGGCGCTGCCGGGTTCGCCGCGATCCACTCCGGCAGCACCTTCGCCGGATCGAACCAGTCGTTGAGGCCGGCGCTCGCGGGCTTGTAGCCGTAGTTGTGCGTCAGGCTGAACGGGCCGGGATAGAGGCCGAAGTGGAGATGGGCGAAGTGGCCACCGTTCTCGATCGAGAACGACAATCCCTGCGTGCCGAGCAGCTGGCCGGCGGCGACCTTGTCGCCCGCCTCGACGAAGACCTTGCTGCCGCCGTGCATGTAGACGGCGTTCACCAGCTCCTTCGCCGCGCGGTGATGCTCGACGACGAGCAACGTCCCCATGTCGCTCCCCCAGTGGACGAAGCGGACGATGCCGCTGGCGATGGCGTAGTAGCCGGCACCGTCGAGGCAGGCGCCGAGGTCCTGGCCGGTGTGGAAGACCGTCCCGTCCTGGCGCGGATTGGCGAACGGCTGCAGCCCGACGCCCGCCACCTCCTCGCGCGGCCATCCGCACATCGGGCCGGTGAAGCGGGAGGCCACCGGCAGCTTGAGCGCGCTCCCGCCGCCGGGCGCGTTGTTCTGCACCAGCTTCGCTCCGGGGGCGACGGCCGCCAGCTTGTCCATCCCCTCGAGGAATGGCGTCCAGACCAGGCCGTCGTCGCATTCCACGGCGATCTCGCTCGCCAGCTCGCGCGGCTTCAGCTTGCCGGCGAGGCGCTGCTCGAGCGCGGTGAGCGCGGCGGCGACGGCGCCGTCGTCCTCCTTCGCCCGCAGCGCCGCGAGCCCCTCCTTCGCCTTGCCGCCGGCGACCCCTTTCGCGACCTTCGGGTTCCACAGCTCGAGGCAGGCGAGCGCTGCCGCCTCGCGTAGCCTCGCCACGCTCGAGGAGAGGAGCGGCCACGCAAGCGGCACGCACTCCGCATCACCGAGCTTGCGGCACCAGACGAGCCCGCGATGGGCGAGCTTCCAGTCGTCGCTCACGACGCAGGCCCGCGCGAGCGCGACGAGCTCGTGATTGCGGAAGCGCTTCCACGCCTCGATCGCCGCGTTCCCGCGCCGCTTCGCGAGCTCCACCGCCAGCGCCTCGCGCTCGGCGGCCGGCGCCGCGATCAGCGCGAGCAGCTCCTCGTGCACCGCCGCCGCCAGCTTCGTCCCGTCGCCCGGGTTGATGTCGCTGCCCCAGCCCTCGCCGGAGACGGCGCAGACTGCCGCGACGGCCAGCGCCGCAAGGATTGATCCGATGCGGTTCATCGGCGGACAGCCTGTCCGGCGCCTTGACGGCGTGGCGATGACCGCAGTCGCCGCGGGAACTTGAACCCTCGACGGCTCGGCGCGGATTGTGGCGACCGGATAGGTTCTTTCGTCGGGTTGCAGCGTGAGTGAGGGCGTCGGATGGCGGGGTCGGGCATGTCGACCGGAGCGGTCGTGTCGGTCGCGGAGCTTCTCGCGCACGACGCGTGGGTGCAACGGCTGGCGCGGACGCTGGTCGCCGGCCATGCCGTCGTCGATGCCGCCGACGTCGCGCAGGAGACGTGGCGCCGCGTGCTGGCGCAGCTGCCGAGGCACCGCGGTCATCTGCGAGCGTGGCTTGCCTCGATCGCCCGGAACGTCGTGCGTCGCGGACGACGTGACGACGCGACTCGCGCTCGTCACGAGGCGCGCGCAGGAGAGGATGGCGCCGCGCTCCCGCTTTCGCCGCCCGCCGCCGAGGTCGTCGAGCGGGTGCTGCTCCAACGCCGTGTCGCGGACGCCGTGCTGGCGCTCGACGAGCCCTACCCCGGATTATTCACGTCCATTGAAACGCGAAAGCCCTCGCTGCGTACGAATCGCCTACCAGAGCAGATTCGAGGCAAACGAGGGGCTTTCGGCGTGGGCAACAGTAGCGAGCAGGGCGTCCTCTTCGCCAGTGGGTCGTCGCGACGAGTTTTGGCGGCGTTCGATGAGCCGGAGACGACGTCGGACGGTGGCGCGGTGCTGCTGCAGGCGGTCGATCGCAGGATGGGCCTGACGGCTCGACTGGCAGGCGCAGTCCGTGAACGTGTCGGCGGCGAACGAAACGCCGAAAGTGCGATCACGAGGAGTGAAGAGAACTCGGGTCGAGCTCGACTCGCGCTCGTGAATAGGTCGGGCTATCGCTCGACGCTCCTCCTGCGCTTCTTCGACGACCTCGCCCCCGGCGCGATCGCGGAGCGGACCGCCGTTCCCGTCGAGACGGTGAAGACGCGCCTCAAGCGCGGGCTCGCGCAATTGCGCAACCACATGCAGCGGGAGTTCGCGGGCGACGAGCGGTCGCTGAACGCGGCGCTGCTCTTCCTCGGAGGGAACACCTTGGTCGTGTCGAAGGCGATGAAGGTCGGGTTCGCGGCGAGCGCCTTGATCGCGCTCGCGGCGACGCTGCCGCTGCTGGTGCGGTCGGGCGGTCGCACGCCGGACGGTGCGACGATGCAGACCCCGCTGGCGACTCCCGCCGAGGTCCGTGCGCATGCGGGCGAGTCGGCGACCGCCTCCGAGGCCGATCGAAGCGACGATCTCGGCGCGCCGGTCGCGGTGCGCGAGGAGGTCACGCACCTGCGCCCCGACCAGTTGCTGGTCGAGGTGATCGACGCCGTGACGCGGGCTCCCGTCGCGGGGGCACGCGTGGCGTGGGCGGATCAATCGGAGCTCGGGAAGCTGCGCGAGCGGCAGGGCGGCGCCGAACCGCACGACGACACCGAGCTGCTACATCGCTTCGGCGCGACCGGCGTCACCGACCGACGCGGCCGGCTGGTGATCGCTCGTCCTGGCTCCATCGCCTCCTTCTCGGCCGAGCACGACGGACGGTGGGCGCTGTGTCGCGACGTCGGGATGAAGCGGGCGGAGTCGGTCACGCTCGAGCTCTCGGCCGACGACTGCGTGCGCGTGAAGGTCGTCGATCGCGGCGGTCGACCGGTGCCGGACGTCGCGGTCGCCTTCGGTGGCGAGGGACTCAACCTCGGGAACCAGTCACGGCGGGCGTGGACGCGCGCTCCGGATGGGGTGGCGTTGATCCGGGACTTGCGGGCCTACCTGCACGGCTTCTCCGGGAACGACCGGCCATGGTGCGTGATGCTGCTGGTTCCGAGCCTGGACGCGGTGACGGCGCGAGTCGATCCCGAGCGGCCGCCAAAGGAGCCGCTCGTCCTCACGCTTCCCGACGGCGGCTCGATGACCTTCTCGTTCACCCGACGCGACCTGAAGCCGGTCGACGTCCCGCTCGACGTCGGCCTCGTGGCCTTTCCCTGGCTCGATCCGGCGATGGGGGGTGGCTCGGTCTCGCGCCGCTCGCTGCTGGAGCGCACCCTCCACACCAGGGACGGGAAGCTCGATCTCGCCTGCATCGGTCCGGGGGTCGATCTTTGGGTCACCGCCAAGATCGACGGCGCCCTCGTCGCGCAAGAGCACTTCCTGAGAGGGCCTGTCCGCGCCGGCGAACACGTCGACGTCACGCTGCACGCCGACGTCGGCCCCGTCCGCTTCCTCGGCGAGCTCGTGAACGACGCCGAGCAAGCGCTCTACGCCACCGAATTCTCGCTGCACCTGGCGGCCCTCGGTGTCGAGGGCGGAGCGCGCGGCGCGAAGGAGCTGCTCAGGGCCGCCGGACGCACCGATCGCAGCGGTCGCTTCGAGCTGCTGATCGACGTTCCCGGCCCGCTTGGGACCGAGGTGCGCTTCGAGCTGTTCGTCTCGCTCGACGGCGATACCACCACCGTCATCCCGATGCGCCACCGCGTGGTCGATTGCAGCGCTCCGATCGACATCGGCCGGGTCGTGGTTCCGCGCTCCTGACTCCGGGGACGGGGCCCCCCGCAGCGGGACTTCAACCGCAAGCGTCGGGCGGCCATGCTCGGCGTCGCGCCGCCGTTGCCCGGTCGGCAGCTGGCGCGCGGAATGGCGTCTCGAGGCATCGCGGTGAGGAGGTGGCGGATGGCGGTCCCGAAGCGGAAACGGCTGTTGGCGCTCGTCGCCGTCGCGGCGAGCGCGTTCGCGCCCGACGCGCGGGGACAGGTCTCCGGTGCGTTCGGCGGCCAGGGCCATGCGGGACGTCGGGAGGCGGGACGGCTCGGCGTGGAGGAGGCCGGCTCGTTCATCGCGATCGAGGGGAGCTGCGAGCTGCGGTTCGCGGCCGACGGGCTGCGCGTCGTGTTCGCGATCGCGACCGACGCGGCCACGCCGACCGCCTGCTGGGCGAAGCAACGGACGCATCGCGCCGCGTTCCTCGAAGCGCTCGCCGAGGTCGGCATGGCCGGGGACGCGGTGCAGGTCGACTTCATCAGCATGCTTCCCGTCTACGAGTGGAAGCAGGAGTCGCGCGAGCAGCAGACGGTCCTGGTCGAACGGCTCGCCGGCCATCGCCTGCAGGAGAACGTGCACGTCGCGGTGGCCGACGAGGAGGGCGCGCGCAGCGTGATCGAGCTCGCCCTCGAGAAGGGGGTGCACGACGTGATCGCCGTGGAGTATTGGAGCCGGCAGACGGCGGCGAAGCGGCGCGAGGCGCTCGAGGCGGCGCTGGCGGCGGCGAAGTCGAAGTCCGACCTGCTCCTCGCCGCGTTCGCGACGCGGCCGCCGCTGGCGAACGTGGTGGAGCGGACCGATGTGCTCACCCCCGACCGGCTCTACCGGTCGTTCGAGAACGCCTACGCGGGGAGCGTCGAGGCCGACTGGCAACGCGGCCAGCCGCGCATCCATGCGCCGCGGCCGAAGAACACGTTCTACGCCGGCTTCGACGGCGCAGCCGACGTCGCGTCGTTCACCGCGCGGATGAAGCCGGAGCTCTCGGTCGTGTCGACGGTCGTCCTCTACTGGGAGTCGCCGTCCCGCGAGCGGACGCCGCCGAAGGGGCCGGAGAAGCACTGACCCCGTGCGCACATTGCTGTCGGCGCCCATCCTTCTCGCGATAGGCAGATGCGCTCCGCCCGCGACCACCGCCCTGTGTCCTCCGTGACGTGACCTTGGTCGACGGGACCGGAACCCCGGCGCGCGCCCAGCAGACGCTCGTGATCGAGGACGGCCGCATCGTCGCGCTCGGGCCTCGGGACCAGGTCGCCGTCCCGCGTGGCGCTGAAGTGCGCGAACTCGCCGGACACCGCGTGATCCCGGGCCCCATCGATCTCCAGGTCCACTTGCCGACCAATCGGGAGACGCAGGCGGCGATCCTCGCGCAGCTGGTGAACTACGGCGTGACCACGATCCTCGTCCCTGGCGCCAGGCCAGGCGCGGGAGTCGAGGTGCGCAAGAGCATCGAGGGCGGTGCGCTCCACGGTCCGCGCTCGGCGTCGGCACCGACGTCGGCACGCTCGAAGTCGGCAAGCGCGCCGATCTGGTGGTGCTGCGCGCCGACCCCTCGGGCGACGTCGGCGTCGCGCGCGAGATCGAATCCGTCTACCTCGCCGGCAGGCTCGCGGCGGGTGCGCTCACGATCCCGCCGGCGAATCGCTGATCCGCCGGCAATGGGTGGCTCTGCCCCGGCGGTCAGCGGCTCCGCGGCGTGGTCGAGCGCGGGTCGGGCGTGCACTCGACGGTGAAGGTCGCCACCACGGCGCGTCGCTCGACGAACTGGCGCGGCGCGTTCCCCTGCAGGTGGAGCCAGCGGCGGCCGTGGAACTCCTCAGGCTGCGCGCCCGTGCACGCGAACGGGAGCGGCTTGCCCTCCGCGTCGACTGCCTTCATGGTCGCAGTCACTTCGTACGCGGTGCCTTCGGGCAGCAGTCGCGCCAGGTCGACCTGCGCGTGCACGCGGCCGTCGCGCGCGTGATCGAGCCCGTAGAGGTCCCAGAAGCGCCAATGGAACTGCGCGTCCCAGCGCACGATCACGTCGAACTTCAGCGCACCGCGCGCGACGATCTCGACGCGTTCGCCGGACAAGGGCGTCGCGGTGAACGGCGCGAGCGTCGGATCGCCGATCAGCAGGCGGTTGACGCCCCCGCCCTGCATGATCGGCTCGTGCTCGCCGAACGGCGCGCCGGCGACCGGGAGCACCAGCCGCGGCGCGCCGCGCGCCTGCAGGCAGACGTCGTCCCAGCTCGACTTCACCGCGGCGCCGAGCGACGCGCCCCGCTGCAGCACGAACTCCTCCTCGAGCGAGACGGCGAAACCGTGGGTCGCGGCGATAGGCGCCAGCAGCGCGACCGCGCCCGCGTCGAGCCATGCCAGCGCGAGGCTCGACTCCGGCGGGAGGGTGTACGACGTCACGCGATCGACCGTGCCGAAGGTCGAGACGATGTCGCCCTCGACGAAGACGCGCGAGACCGCCGCCGAGTGGCAGGTGCCGCTCCAGACCACCGGCCGGTCGAGCTTCAGCTTCGCCACCTGGCCCGCGAGGAGCCGCGGCATCGACCCGTCGGGATCGTGGCCGATCCGCGCCGCGTCGAACGGCCAGTGGCGCGTCGAGTCGATGTTGCGGTGGTCGTTGAACAGCCAGATGCCCTGCGGATCGCCGTTGCCGGTGACGGAGATCGCGCCGGCCTTCTCGAGCTCCGGCAAGTGGCGGGCGACGAAGTCGAGGACCCCCTTGTCGTGCTCGATCGTCGCGAAACCGAGCCCGCGCGTGGTGAAGCCGGCCGCGCGCTGCTGCTCGCTGCCGTAGCTCTCCCACACCTGCGACGGGCCCTGCCCCATGACGAAGGTCTGCGGCCAGTCGCGGCTGGACAATCCGCGCGTGCGCAACGCCTGCGTCCGTTTCCACAGCGCCTCGACCGCCTCGCCGTCGCGCGCCGTCATCCAGCCGAAGGTGCAGTCGACGAAAGCGTCGTCGTCGAGCGCGATGGCGAGCAGCAGCACGCGGCGATGGAGCGCGATGTCGAGGTCGCGCGGCGCGACGAAGAGCAGCGCCGACTCGGCCTTCGCGGCGAGCAGCGCGTGGCGCAGCGCCCCTTCCCACTGCGCGTCCGCGAGTGCGATCTCGACCAGCTCGGCGTCGTGGAACTTCGCCGCGCTGCGCGCCACCGCCAGCATCCGCGCATCGTCCGCGTGCGCACGGTCGAGCCCGAGCGCGACCACCGCCACCGCGCCGCGCACCGTCGCCGCCGGCAGCAGAGCGGGGGGCGGAGCGTCGGGCCGTGACGGCTCCTGCGCCTCGGGTGCTGCAGGCGCCGTCGCCGGCCCCGCCGCGGACGCGCCTGCCAGCCGCGCCAGCGCCAACTTCGACAGCTCGGTGAGGTCGTCGCTCCCGCCGGCCGCGATGGCGGCGCGATAGGCCGCGTTCGCCTCCTGCGCGCGCCTGAGCCGGTCGAGGTAATCGCCGCGGAAGTAGTGGACCCATCCGCGCGACGGGTGGTCGGGGCTCGCCGCCAGCAGCGCTTCGCTCGCGTCGATCGCCGCCTGCCACCGCTCCTGCCGGGCGATCGCGGCGACCCAGTAGAAGAGCGCGTCGTCGCGCTCCTTGGCGGTCGCCTGCGGATGGTCGACTGCGCGCCGGTAGAGCGCCTCCGCCGCGACGAAGTCCTCGCGCTGGTAGAAGGCGGTGTGCCCCTGCGCCAGCAGCTCCGCGGGACTCGCGTCGCCGGCGACCTGCGGCTCGAAGTCGGCCGCGCGCAGCGCGATCGCGTGCGCTCCGGCGTCGACCACGCGCTCGCCGAGCGCGGAGACGACGAAGAGCGAGCCGCCCGCGACGATGTCGGCCGCCACTTCGCCGGAAAGCAGGACCAGCTTCCAGCGCGGCTCACCCTGCTCGAGCTCGAAGCGGGCCGGGCCGTCCACGACGAGGTTGCAGACGCCCGCGAGCGCGACGTCGAGCCGCTCGCCGCGCGCGACGACGAAGTGGTTGGTCCGCTCCAGCGCGAACTGCCGCGGCGCGACGCCAGCCAGCGCCACCCGCCCGAGGTCGACCGGCGGCGAGTCGCTGGCCGGGTTCAACGTCGCCTGACCGTAGGCGTGCGCCCCGCCGCCGAGGAACGGCAACGTCGCCAGCAGCAGTGCCGCCGCCGCCGCCGCGATCGTCCAACGCCGCGGCGTCACCCGGTGCGAGCGATCGGCCGTGGCGCGCTCTCGCGGCGTCATGCGCAGGGCGTCGGTGAGCGACCGCTCGGCGTCGAGTTCGGCGACGCAGCCGGTGCAGCCGGCGAGATGGACCAGCATCAGGTCGCGCTCTTCCGCCGACAGCTCGCCCTCGTCGAACGGCGCCAGCCGTTCGCGCACCGCCGCGCAGTCGAACGGCGCCAGCCGTTCGCGGGTCACGTCGCGGTCGAAGGTCGCGTCGTCGCTCACAGGAGTCCCTCCATGCGCCGGCGCAAGGCACGGCGCGCTTCGTGGATGCGTCCGCGAACCGTCGAGTGCGGGACGCAGAGTCGGTCGGCGATCTCCGCGTACGCGAGCCCCTCGCGGTAGCGCAGCCGCAGCGCCTCGCGCAGCGGCGGCGCGAGTCGCTCCACCTCGTCCCAGATCCAGTCCGCCGCAGGCGGCGGGTTCGACTGCCGGAGGCGCGCCGCGTCGACCGCTTCCTCCCCCTCGCGTCGTCGCCGCGACCGTTGCCGGACGACCTCGGCGGCGACCCGCTCGGCGATGCGCACCAGCCACGCCGCGAATCGCTCCGGGTCGGCCAGCGCCGCAAGGTGGCGAAACGCGAGGAAGAAGGTGTGCTGCACCGCCTCGGCGACCGCATCGCGGTTCGCGGTCGCGGCGCCCGCGGCCCGCAGGCGACGCGCGATCACGGCGCGGACGCGCTCCTCGTGCCGAGTCAGCAGCTCCCCGAACCGAGTCAGGCACCCGGCGCGCACCGCCGCCACCAGCACCGCGTCGCCGCAGTCCGGCTCGCCGCCGCCAGGATCCTCGCTCGCCGCGTCGCTCATCTGCCCCCCAAGGACGGCGCTCGAGCGCGATTCGTCAAGGGGTCGGCCCGGAAAACTCGCGCAATCAGGCCTTGCGTTCCGCCGGCGACAGGAGGTAGGTCGTGCCGGGCGTGCGCTCGCGGACCTTGATGCCGCGCTCCACGCCGGTGCGCTCGAAGGCGCCGGTCCAACCGTCGCAGTCGCGACACGGATGCAGCTCGCCCCAGCGCCCCTCGCGGTGCATGCGACGCAGGCGCTCGAGTTCGGCGCTGCGCCACAGCTCGGTCAGGCTCCGCTCGGGGAAGCGCCCGATCGGCCGCTCGCCCTGCGGATCCTCGCAGCACATGCCGACGTCGCCGGCCGAGCCGATCGGCATCAGCGTGTCGAGCTGGAAGCACGGCACGCGCGCGATCTGCACAGGGGAGAAGCGGCGGCTGCCGACCTACCGGAAGCGGCTGACCATCACCTCGTCGACGACGTCGCGGAAGTAGGCGACGAACTCCTCCGCGTGGTCGGCCAGTTCGGGGTACTGCACCATGTTGACCTGGAGCCGGAGCGCGCTGCCGGTCGCGCGACGACGCTCCGAGAGCCCGTGCACGGTGGCCAGGACCCGGTCGAGGTCGGCGCCGATCCGATAGCGCGCGAAGACGTCGGGCTTGAGCCCGTCGACCGAGATGCAGATCCAGTCGACGCCGAGCGCGCAGGCCTGCTCGAGGTCGTCCGCCTTCCACTGCATCCCGTTGCTGTAGAAGCCGACCTTGAACTGCGGGTGGCGTTTCGCGGCGGCGACGATCTCCCAGAACTGCGGATGGAGCAGCGGCTCGCCCATCCCCCAGGGTTGCACCGTCAGCGGCGTCCCCCAATCCGCGGCCTCGTCGAGGATGGGTCGCCAGAGCGACTCCGGCATCGACTGGATCGGCCGCAGCTGCACGGCCTCCGGCGAGTGGAAGCTGCAGCCGCGACAGGCGAGGTCGCACGCGTTGGTCACCTCGAGGATCAGGTGACCCGGCCACCGGATCGAGGACGGCGTCGCGGCGTCAACTCGCGGATCGTCGTGGCGCATGCGGAGTTCATAGCACCGCGTCGCGATCGAATGCGGCCGACCCTACGCCAGCACCGCCTCGATCACCTCGCCGTGGACGTCGGTCAGGCGGCGGTCGGCGCCGTTGTGGCGGAAGATGAGCCGTTCGATTCCGCCGGGGCGCGGCCACGATCGGCCGGCGCTGCCTTGACGCCATCGCCTGCCAGGGCTAGCTACCGCGCTGGCCGACCGACCTTTGAAGAAGGAGCTGCCCGCTCTCGATCAGGTGAATGGGGGCGAGCCTCTCCAATGGAAGCGACGATCGCGGCATGCGTTGACGCGGCGCGCAGAATTGGCGGAGGGTGCGTCGATGGCGAATTGCGAAGAGTTCATCGATTCGCAGGCGACTGGTCTCTCGGCCGTGATCGCGGCCGCGCCGGCAAGGCGAGAGTCATCGGCCGCACGAGTTGCACGCGTACAAGACTCGTGTGCGGGGGGGGGCACTCCGTCTTCACTGGCGATGCTTGCCGCGCTGGTTGCTTGCCGCGCTGATCCTCTCCCCAGCCTCGCCGCGAGCGAGCGGTCAGGTTGTCGAGGCCTACTCGGTCAACGACGGCAGGAACGACGCGCACGACATCGCGTTTGGCGAGTTCGGTCCTGACCTCGGGAGCACGATCTACTTCAGCCGTTACCGAGACGTCAATCCGCTGACCGGCCACGTCTACGCCCGCAATTGGCCACCGGGTCCACCAGGGACGCCGACTTTCGTCGACTTCATGCTCGAACACATGATGGACTTCGATCAACGGGTCGCGTCGCTCAGTCCTTCGGTCGCGCCGATGATGAACGTGAACGTGTTCGCGGATCCGCGTGCCGTCGACACTTCCGGCAATACTCAGCCGCCGGCACCGCTGCCGCTCCCGATTCGCAACACGGCTTGGTGGCCGGGCACGGGTCCAGGCGGACTCCAGGAGGTCCTCTACTGGCCGTTCAAAGTCAACGGCGGCTCCGTGATGATCTGCATGGCTGGCGACGGCAATGGCTATCCGATCGGACCAAACTCGAAGTCGCTGCTGATCTACAACTACTACAACCACCCGAGCAGTTTCGGCACCAACAAGAACCGCTTCGACGACGACAATCCGGATGGCTGGCCGCGAGAGTTCTCGCGCGTCTCTGCTTTCGGCAATCAACCGTTTGCCGAGGCGTTCTGGGAGGGGCCAGGAAGCACCCCGCTCCTTGGCCCGAAGGAGCAGGCGATCCGGGACGGGGACATCGTCGTCTTCGTTCAGGAGAACTACGACATGGCGATCTCGACTGCCCTGCTGCGCACGCAGGAGGCGGTCTGGTTCACTCGCAACTTGTTCGCACCGAATGTGCCGGGAGTCGATCCGCCGCTTGCCCTGACGATCGAGGGCGCCTACCCGCATGGCAACTCGTTCGGGCAAGCGATGGCGGCCTTCCTGGCGTTGGCGCAGCCGCAGTACTACCGCGGCGTCGTCGACTGGATCACCAGTGACCTAGGTTTCGAGATGGGAGATTTCAGCGAGTTGCAGTTCCACTTCTCTGCTGGCCTCGACCGCGGGAACTTCTATCGGACAGCGGCCGACAACTTCTTCCCGGACATGTACGCCTTCATCGACCAGCTGGGCATCAGGTTCGACGATGCGCAATTCGGTGAGGAGGGCTGGGACATCGCGGCATTCTCGCTCAACCGGCGACCATGGAACGTCAACCTGCCGATGAACGGACACGTCGGCGAGCACGAGTTTCAGTTTCCCGGGAGCTGGAGTGCCAACGACCATACGCTGTTCGCCGCCGGCAGCGCGGCCAAGCTCACCCTCTATCGGAACCGCTCGCACGAAGAGGCCGGTGGCGTTATCCCCGGAGTGAACGAGTACGGGCTGTTCACCGGAAACGAGTGGTCCAATGCAAAGAACTCCAACCCACCCGCCTCGCACAATCGCATCGTCCCCCGACCGCCGTCCGCTGGTGGTCCGTCGGCGCCGCTGAAGCCCTACCCAGATCCGTATTCGCATACGTTGCGCCCGCCACCGTCCGGGCCAGTCGGCGGAAACGTGCTGACGCAGATCGATGCTCGCGCAGGGATGGACCGGAATGATCCCAACCACCCTGACGACTTCCACGGCGACGGCTACCGCCATCCGACGACGCCGTCCACGCCCCATCCAATCAAGGGCATCGGGCACGGGATCTATCCCGGTTATCGCGACCAAATGCGAGTTGCCGACCTCGACGCGGACGGCGAGATGGAAGTCGTCTTCGGCAACCTCGGCGGTTATGTCCACATCCTGCAGTTCGCCGGCAACGGCACGAGCCTGAACGGCAATCCGGATGATCCGTACCGGTTGGTCGACGAATGGCAGAGTCCGCGGCTCGGTCCCGGGGTGTTCGCCTGCGATGCTTTGTTCGGCGCCAACAACCTGGCGACGATGTTCTTCGCCGACGCGCGCGGCCAGATCTGGCGGATCAACACGCTCGGCGCAAACAGCTATGCGGTGGCGAATCTCGGCCAGCCGATCGTCACTCCCGACCCGAGCAATCCGCTGCTCTACGACGGCGCGACGCCGTTGCTCCTGCTTGCCGACTTCGACGGAGGGAATCCCGGCAGCGAGATCCTGGTAATGAACCGGTTCTTCGACTGGTCACTGTTCAGCCTCGGCGGACTGCCGATCGTCGGCGGGCTTGGCGGTCGATTGACGCGGTCGACGCGGACAAATGGGCCGACGGATGCATTCATTGTCGAGTCAGGCGTTCTCGCGGGTGACGCGCAGAAAGAGGTGCTGCTGAGCAGCACGAACGGTGGGGCATGGCTGCTCGATCGCCGCGGCGTCGGCGCCAGCTGGACTTGGAGTCAGCCTCAACCCGTGCTCCCGCCCATGACCTGTTCGCGCGAGAAGGTCATCCCTTGCAACTTCGTCGCTGGGGCAACTCCGAGCCACCTCCTCTCCTTCTGCACCGACAGTGATCGTGACGACGAACCGCCGCCGCCCGGAGGCGTGACCGGCCCGTCGGTGATCGAGCTGTTCTCGGCGTCCTTCAATTCGGCGGTGCCGTCACAGAAGCTCGCGGAGATCGATGGGGGAGGAGACGCGTTCGCCTGGATCGAGAAGCCGAAGCCATCTTCCGCGAGCGCAACCTTCGCGGTGGCTGGCGGCACGACGATCTCGACCTACCAGATAGGCGTCAACTCAAGTGGCGGCGGACTCCTCACCGCGCTCTCTACCATCAACCTCGCAGCGGACTACGATCCGGACGTCCTGCTTTCCGACAAGATCACCTCGATCGAGTGTGCGCCACTGGAACCTGCGAGCGGTCCGAAGACCAAACGGCTGGTCTATGCCACCTCCAAGGGGCGTATCCATACGATCGGCATCGACCTCGTGTCGTCACGTGACTCGAGCGAGGAGTTCGGTGCGACGCTGCCGACGCCGCCTGGCGGCGGGAATCCGTACGCCGCGTGGCCTTCCTGGCCCTCGAACCGCGCGTTGTCCCAGGTTCCCGCATGCGATCTGGTTGCTCCGAAGGACTTGGCGGGTCTCGATGTCCCCGATCAAGGGAACTTCTACTTCGCGGAGTACACCGTGCCCGCGTTTCGGCAGCCCGTAGGTAACAATGACGTCCCGCGGTATCGAGTCGGCCGCATCGGCATCGGGACCGGTGTCGCCGGCGGCAACGAGTGGCAGGCGTTCGTGACCGGGCCCCAGAGCGGGCGCGATTGGGAAGCTCTGCGACCGACTTGGACTCGGTCGTTGAGCGTCGACGACTTCATCACGTCGGGTACCGGAGTTGTTCAGCCAGACGGTGTCCTCGAGTTTCGCGTCTTCACCGAGACCGGAGCGACCTTCGTCGACGCAGACGCAGGAAGCGGACCAGCCGTTCGGGAGTTTCAGACTTCTTCCCGGGCGCCTCGATCGACGCATCCGGTTGATTCCGTCGCCATGTGGCTGGCCGCGATCGCTGCCGGCTATCCGACACGGGAGCAGTTCGGTGGGCGCGTGTTCGAGGTGCTTGCCAGTCGCGGCGAAACGCGATACTGGCATCTCGGCTTTCCCGCACCGCCGCCCGATCCAGGGGCGCTCAATCGGTTCTTCACCAATGGATCGAGTAGTGGCCCGTGGTGGTATCCAACAGTCAGTACGAACATCGTCGACGGCCAGATCGCCTCGAATATGCAGTCCGCGCACGAATTGAGTCTTGGCACCTCGATGAAGGTCGGTCGGATTCGAGTGAGCCCGACGGCGACGGAGACCACGCCGCATGTGGTGGTTGGCACCACGGGCGGCTACGTCTATGCGATCGAGCCGGAGGGGAATCAGCCGGACAACAACGACAGGAAGAAGGTGGCGTCGACCTTGCGACATCTGTCGACGCATCTCGGCACCTACGTCGTCGGTCTGGACACCGGGAATCTGGACGGCGACGCCGAAGGTGGTGACATTGACGACGAGATCGCCTGCGGGACATGGATGGACAACGGCACATTCACCGACTGGCACCCGGTGACTCCCGACCTCACGAAGAACCGGGCGCACCTCTATGTCTTCGATCCTGTCGTGACCGGCGGCAGCGACTCCTTCATGACGCAGGTCGCGGTGCTGGATGGCGACGATCTCCTGGGTGCCGGCAACGGGATCAGCTCCGGCGTGACCGGGGTCAGGATCGACAATGTTGACGGTGATGACGACTTCGAGATCTGGTGCACTGACGCGACGGGGTACATCTACCTATTCGCGAAGGACGCTGCCGAGGCGTGGCACTGCGTCTACCGGTCGGACGACTACTGCGCCTATCCCGGCTTCTACAACAACCTCCACCCGATCAAGGGTGCGGGCGGCAAGACGACCAAGCTCGCGGTCCAGTCGCCAGGGTACTTCCTGCTGTTCTCGGTCGACTCCCTTCAGATCACGTTTCCGTAGTGGAGAGTCTCATGCGAAGTATCCTTCAGGTGTCGGCCTTCATCGCCATGGCGGGAGGCCTCAGCCGGCGTTCGCTGGCGCAGAACATCATCTGGGAAATCGAGGCGTCAAACGCGGCGGATCGACTGGCGATCGTGAGTGTCGGGCCAGACGTCTCGGGTGATGGTGTTTCCGAGCTTCTGCTCGGCTACATCTATGAGACCTGCAGCTCCACAAGCCAGACTGGCGTCGTCCGTGAATTCTCGACGAACTCCGGGCAGCTCGAGCAGTGGTGTGGAGACAATCCCGCAGCTGGTGGTGACTTCGGGGCTCCTGTCGGCTGGCTTGACGATGTCGACGGCCGCGGCGAACCCGACATCATCATCGGCCAGCCGGGCTACAAGGATCCGTACGTCGGATCGCAGACCGGGAGGTTGCAGGTCTACTCCGGCGAGGACGCGTCGCTGATTTATGAAATCGTGGGCACGCTGCCGTACGGTCGTTTCGGCTACTTCGACGTGTGTGATGATGTCGACGGCGACGGGTTGCGGGACTTCATCGTCGGGGCGTTTGATTACGGCGCCAGCAGCGAGGGGCTGGTGTGGGTCTACTCGGCAAAGGCCGGCATCGAGATCCGTCGCCACGCCGGCACGTCTGCATATCAACAGCTGGGGTCGATTGTGCGTGGAATTGGAGATGCCGACGGAGATGGCGTTGGCGACTACGCGATGGCTGCCTACAAAGGTGATGCCGGCGGCTTCGAGGTTCGTTCTGGGTCGACGGGTGTACTGATCCACTTGGACGACGGCGAGAGCGGCCAAGGCGTCGGTAGATGCATCGCGAAGTGCGGTGATCTTGACGGTGACGGGAATGCCGACATCCTTTGTTCGATAGTCATCAACGGGAACAACGCGGTCGAGGCGTATTCTCCGATGAGCGGTGCTCTGATCTGGACTGTGAGCAGCTCGTCCTCGGGCGACCACCTTGGCGCGCGAATGGCTGCGTCTGGCGACCAGAACTCCGACGGTGTTGAGGACTATTTGCTTGCCGCGTTGTATGACGACCACGACAGCAAGGACAGCGGTCGCGTCGACCTCATTTCCGGCGTCACTCTCCGAGCGCTCTACCGCTTCTATCCAGACACCGTCGGCGCGCGTTACTTTGGAGAGATCCTCACGCGCGGTTCCGACTTCAACGGTGACGGCATCGAGGACCTGGTCATGGGCACCACCGACGGTGGCGGCTTGTCGAAACAAGCCGGCATCGTCCAGATCCGTGCCGGCAACGATCTCTGGCTCCAGGCCGATCCGATCGCTCCGGTCGATGGCGACACCGTCACGGTCGACTTGCGCGGAGCGGTTCCCGGAGTGCTCGGCCTCATCGCCCTGACCGCCATCGACGGCACGGCGGTGTTCGAGACGCTCCTGCTCGCGCCGTTCGACACCAACGGCGAGCTTCAGTTTTGCGCCGATGTCGACTCGTCCGTCTCCGGCATGGAGTTCACCCTGATGGCCTACGCACAGAACAAGCCCGGCCGCGGCCCCCTGCGCGACGCGACTCCCTTCATCGTCAAGGTGCAGTAGCACAATCGCAGCGCGCCATTTCGATCCACGAATCGGAGCCACCGATGACCACGCTTGCTCACCCGACACTGGAGGCAGGGCGAACGCTCTACGCCGCCATGGTCGATGCCTTCGATTTCAGTCCCGTGCTCGACACGGCCGTTCGGCATTACTCGCTCGACCGAACCGTCGCCGCCGACCTGTTCGATGGCCTGCTCCAGTGGCTCTCCGCGATTCCCTTCGCCCGAACCGGCCAGCCGATCCAGCAGGTCGAGTCGATCGATCGGCTCTGGCACGCATTCGTGCTCAACACCAAGCTCTACCGTCGCTTCTGCGACCGATTCTTCGGTCGCTACATCGACCACGATCCGCTCGACCGCGACTTCGCCGAGCTGTCGAAGAAGCAGTACGCCCGCTTCACGCTGGCGACGCTGGAGGCGGAGTTTGGCACTGAATTGCACCCCGCGTTCCGTGATTTGACGCAACGCATCGGCTGCTGCTTCGGGCAATGCGACGATGGGGCGATGAGCTGACGGAGCTGCACTCGACGCGGCATCCTGCGCGCGGAAGGGCTGCCGCTTACGCCAGCACCGCCTCGATCACCTCGCCGTGGACGTCGGTCAGGCGGCGGTCGGCGCCGTTGTGGCGGAAGGTGAGCCGGGTGTGGTCGATGCCGAGCAGGTGCAGGATCGTGGCGTGGAGGTCGTAGCACCAGGTCGGCACGCGCGAGCGCCAGCCCCATTCGTCGCTCTCGCCGTGCGTCGCCCCGGCCTTGATGCCGGCGCCGGCGAGCCAGCTGACGAAGGTGCCGCCGTTGTGGTCGCGACCGGCGCTCTGCTGGCTGAACGGCTGGCGGCCGAACTCGGTGGTGAAGACGACCAGCGTGTCGGCCAGGAGGCCGCGCGCCTCGAGGTCCGCCAGCAGCCCGGCGATCGGCCGGTCGACGGTGACCGCGATGGCCGGCAGCTCCTTCGCGATGTCGGCGTGGTTGTCCCAGTTGCCGGTGGCGCCGGCCGGGCCGCTCCACAGCTGCACGAAGCGCACGCCGCGTTCGAGCATCCGGCGCGCCAGCAGGCAGCGCGAGCCGAACTCCTCGGTCGGCTTCTCATCGAGGCCGTAGAGCTTGCGCGTCGCGTCGCTTTCCCCTTTCAGGTCGAACAGCTCCGGCACCGAGAGCTGCATCCGCGCCGCCAGCTCGCAGGCGGCGATGCGCGCCTCGAGCCGCGTGTCGGCCGGGTCGCGCGCGGCGTAGTCGCGGTTCATCGCGCCGAGCAGCCTCCGCAGCGCGGTCTCGCTCTCCGGCGTGATCGCGGCACCGGCCGGCGGCGCGAGGTCGTGCACCGGCGTCGCGGCGGTCGCCTTGATCACGACGCCCTGGTTCGCGACCGGCAGGAAGCCCGACGAGAAGTTGCCCTGGTTGTTGTAGGGCAGCCCGCGCGGATCGGGCAGCACCACGAACGACGGCAGCTCCTCGCTGGAGGAGCCGAGGCCCCAGGTGAGCCACGCGCCCATGCATGGAAAGCCGGGCAGCGTGAAGCCCGTGTTCATCATGTAGCTGCCGGGACCGTGCACGTTGCTCTTCGACGTCATCGACATCAGGAACGCGAGCTGGTCGACGCGCGTCGCGAGGTGGGGGAAGACGCTGCTGACGAAGCGGCCGCTCTCGCCATGCTGCTTCCACTCGAACGGGCTCTTCAGCACCGGGAAGTCCGCGTGCGAGCCGGTCACCGACTCGACGCGCGCGCCCGGATCGAACTTCTGCCCGTGCAGCTTCTCGAGCAGCGGCTTGTGGTCGAAGGTGTCGACCTGGCTCACGCCGCCGTTCATGAAGAGCTGCAGCACGCGGCGCGCCTTCGCCCGATGGTGGAGGCCGCCGTTCAGGTCGGCGGCAGGCGGCGCCTGCGCGAGCAGACCGGTGCGACCGAGCAGGTGCGCCAGCGCGATGCCGCCGAAGCCGCCGCCCGCCCGCCAGAGGAAGTCGCGTCGTTCCATGCGCCCGCTCCCAGCCGCGCCGTGCCGGTCAATCCACGAAGAGGAACTCGCTGCAGTTGAACAGCAGCCGCGTCGCATTCGCGAGGCCGTGCTCCGCGACGAACGGCGTGAACGCGGCGAGCTCGGCGGCCGACGGCGGTCGCAGCAGGACCTGGCGGAACAGCGCCGTGATCGCGGCCTCCCTGCTCGCGCCCGCTGCACCTGCCACGTTCCCGGCGACGCGCTCGCTCATGCGCACGACGAAGCGGTCGTTCAGCAGCGACAGCGCCTGCAGCGCCGTGACCGAGCTGCTGCGCGTCGGCGCGAGCTGCGAGGCGTCGGGGCAGTCCATCGACTCCATGAAGGGGTCGGCCAGTGTGCGGAACAGGAAGCGGTAGATGCTGCGGCGGCACGACGCGGGCGAGTCGACGTCGAACGCGTCGTAGTCGACCTTCGGCGTCACGTGGATGCCCGGGCTCTCGATGAACTGCTTCACCGACGGCCCGCCCATGGTGAGGTCGAGCCTTCCGGCGACCTGCAGAAGCGAATCGCGGATCGACTCGGCGTCGAGCCGCGTGCGGCTCATCCGCCACAGCAGCGCGTTGTCGGCGTCCTGCGCTGCAGCGTGCTCGTCGAGGCGAGTCGACTGCATCCAGACCTCGCTGGTCACGATCAGCCGGTCGAGCGCCTTCCACGAGCCGCCGCCGTCGCGGAACCACGTCGCCAGCCAGTCGAGCAGCTCGGGATGGCTCGGCGCGGCGCCCATCGCCCCGAAGTCGCTCGGCGTCGCCACCAGCCCGCGGCCGAAGTGATGCTGCCAGACGCGATTCACGAGCGAGCGCCAGGTGAGGGAGTTGCGCGGGTCGGTGATCCAGCGGGCGAGCGCGGCGCGGCGAGCGCCTTCGCGACGCGGGTCCAGCTCGCCGCCGGCCTCCGCTTCCGCCGGCACGAGGCGGGATGGCAGGCCGACCACGCAGGCGAGCGCGCCCGGCTCGACTAGGGCGCCCGGTCGCGTGATCTCGCCGCGCGCGAGCAGCCGCACCGGCCGCGGCCCGCGCGCCGGCGTGAAGTTGTTCTCGGGCGTGAAGTCGGTCGTGCCGGCGTAGACGAGTTCCGGCGGCGGCAGCGCGGCGAGCTCGGCGCCGACGCGGCAGAGCAGCAGGTGCCGGGCGAGCTCACCCTGCTGTTCGCTGCTGCGTTGCGCCGGCGCGATCGCCAGGATCGCGGCGACCGGCGCCGGCAGCGTCGTCGCGCGCACCGGCCGGGTGACGCCGGTCACCGCGAGACGGAGCCGGCCGATCAGGTGGTGGCCGCCATGCAGCTGCGCCAGCGTGACGACCAGCGTCTCGTCGCCGGCCGCGACTAGCGGCTCCGCGAGCTCGAAGACGGCGTGATGGCTGCGTCCGATCTGCGGGAAGACGCCCCAGGCCGTCTCCGGCTTGCCGTCGATCGCCATCGCCGAGGTCCAGCCCACCTGGTCGAAGTCGGCGCTGCCGTCCGCCAGCGCGACCGGCGCAACAGGTGACGCCGCGCGCATGACCTGCAACGTGATCTCGGAGAGGTGCAGGTTCCCGTTGTCCTGCCGGCCGGGTCCGCGGACCGGCAGCGCCTCGTCGGCCAGCACGTCGAGCCGCAGCGCCGTGATCGCGCCGGCCGGCGCGCGCGCGCGGATCGTGACGGTGTCGGTCTCGGGCAGGGCGCCGCCGAAGAGGAGCGATCCATCCGGCTGCCGCGTGGCGGTCTGGCCGCCGGCCGAGACGATCCCCGCAGGATCGCAGGCATCGGGTGCGATCACGCTCCACGGCGCTCCGGCACCCGCGACCGCCTGCTCCCATCGCTCGAGGTCGAGCTGCAAACTGGAGTCGTCCTGCTCCACCAGGTCCCGACTCGCGGTGGTGGCGCGTTGCGCCGCGGCGTCCGCGATCCGCGCGACGTCCGCGGGCGCGACCTCGATCGCCAGCTTGCGCGCCAGCAGCGCCTGCCGCTTCACGTGCAGCGCCGGATCGCGATCGAACGGCCGATCGGCGCGATCGATGCCGGCGAAGACCGCCTGCAGGCCGTAGTACTCAACTTGCGAGATCGGGTCGAACTTGTGGTCGTGGCAGCGCGCGCAGTGGACGGTCGTGCTGACGAAGGTCGACAGCGTCGACGTGACCATGTCATCGCGGTCAAGGTTGCGCGCCTGCTGCTTGTCGACGGTCTCCTCGAGGATGTTGAGCTGCGAGCTTTCGTCCCACGGGCCGGCCGCGAGGAAACCGAGCGCCGCGATCGCCGCCGGATCGTCGGGGAAGAGCACGTCGCCCGCGAGCTGTTCCTCGACGAAGCGGGCGTACGGCTTGTCGCCGTTGAACGCCGCGATCAGCCAGTCGCGATAGGGCCACGCGTGCGGGCGCGGCCGATCCTGGTCGTTGCCGTGCGTCTCCGCGAAGTGGACGAGGTCCATCCAGCGCCGCGCCTGCCGCTCGCCGTAGCGCGGGCTCGCGAGCAGCCGGTCGACCGCGCGTTCCCACGCGTGGCCCTGGTCGTCGGCGAGGAAGGCGGCGAGCTCGTCGGGCGTCGGCGGCAGGCCGGTCAGGTCGAACGTCGCGCGACGCAGCAGCGTCCGCCGATCGGCGCGCGGCGCGGGCCGGAGCCCCTCGCGGTCGAGTCGCGCCAGCACGAAGGCGTCGATCGGGGTGCGGATCAGGTGGGAGTGGACCACGCGCGGCAGGGTCGGCGACGCGATCGGCTGGTACGCCCAGTGCGGCGCGGCCGGAGTCGACGCTCCCGTCGCCGGGTCGGCCGACTCCGGCCAGCTCGCCCCCTCGTCGATCCAGCGACGCAGCAGTGCCACCTCGGCCGCCGTGAGGAGCTCGCCCTTCGGCGGCATCCGGATCTCGGCGTCGGTGGCGGCGACGTAGTCGATCAGCCGGCTCTTCGCGGAGTCGCCCGGCACGATCGCCCCGCCGATCGAACCGCCCGCGAGCGCCGCCGCCTTCACGTCGAGCCGGAAGTCGCTGCGCTGCCGCTCCGGCCCGTGGCACTTGTGGCAGGCGCGCTCGAACAGCGGCGCGACGTCGCGGATGAAGTCGACGGCGTCGTCGCCGGCCGATGGCGCCGCCGACGCGAACCCGCCGATCGCGACCTGGCACGCAGCAGCGCGGAGGAAACCGAGAGTTCGGGGCAACGGCGCTTCCACTCGCAGACCTGCCCGCCGCACCGGATCGGCAGGCTCGGCGGAGCATAGTCCGCGCGTTCGGGGCGCGCGGCTCCTATGGTCTGCCGCCGTTCCGGCACGGCGCCCAGCCCGGTCGTCCGTCCAGGGGAATCTCGATGCCAAGGCTCGTGGCTCGCGCGCGCGGCTGCCGGCTCGCCGCGCTCGTCGTGGTCGCGCTGACCTGGCCGCCCACCGCAGCCGTCGGGGCGGGAGCCTGCGGGCCGCAGGAGGCGTCGGCACCCACGCGCGAGGAACGCGAGGCGCGCCAGTACGAGATGGAGCACTGAAGCCGCTGTTCGACAAGTGCTACGAGGCGGGCAGCGACTACTACAAGAACGGCTGGCGCAGCGAGGCGTTGTGGTGCTTCGAGCGCGCGACGCAGCTGCTGCCCGAAGCGGCGAACCTGCGCGGTTTCACGTCACGGCTGCGCGATTTCGACAATCCGGCGTGGAAGAAGAAGCGCTGGCGCTCGCCGCGGGCGGGGGTCGATGCCGGGTTCAAGCGGCGCCAGGAGATCTACGACACCGCGTACGCGACCGCGCTGCTGAAGATCGCGGCGCATCACCAGCGCGACGAGAGCGAGGCGGCGCAGGCGCGGGCGCAGAAGACCTGGGTCGACGCCCTCGCGCTGGTCGGCGGTCCGTACGAGCAGGACGCGCAGGGGCAGGTGCTGCTGGGCAAGGCGGGCGCGATCCCGGCGGAGGCGTCACGGCGGCTGATCGACGAGGAACTCGTCCTCATCAACGGCAAGCGCTGGTTGCGCGACAGCATGCTGAAGTCGCTTCCGGCGACGGCTGTCGTGCACGAGGCGCGCACCTGTTCCATTTCGACGTCTACGCCGCGCCGATGCCGTCGTGGTACGAGGAGGGCATCGCCTGCTTCTTCGGCCACGAGCGCTCGATGACGGTGAAGGACGGCAGGCTCGCGACCGGATTGAAGCCGACTGCCGCCGTGCTCGCGCCGCTGATCGCGGGCGGCCGCCTGCGCGTCCCGCTCGAGGAGCTGCTCCACGGCGACGCCGCGCAGAGCATCGCGGCCGACGACGGCAGCGGCGGCAAGGCGGAGGCGACGGCGCTGTTCGACCGCGTCTTCGCCGACGCGGGAGCCGATCTCGAGAGCGGGTTCGCCGCGTGGCTCGCCGATCCGCAGTGAGCGCGATCGCGAGCTCACGCGCGGTCAGCGGCTGCGGCGCGCGACCAACTTCCGCCCGGCCGTGAACTCGAGCGCCAGCTCGGCGCTCTCGCTCGCCCCGATCGCCGCGCTCGCGTCGTCGCCGGCGATCCGCAGCGCCGTCAGCCCCGGCGGCGTCCCCAGCGAGAACGGCGCGAACGTCCCGTCGCGCAGCGGCCACAGCCGGAGCGCCGGAAGGGTGGCATTCAGCACCAGCGCCTCGACCGAGCCGCGCGGGCCGAAGACGAAGCGCGAGATCGAGCTGCCGCGCTCGAAGTCGACGCGGACGAAGGCCCACGGCTCGCTGCCGCCGTCGACGGTGGCGTGGCCGAGGAGCGTGACGCCCTTCTCTGGGCCGAGCTCGACGGCGCGCCGGGCGCGCCACGCCTCGATGCCGGCGTCGACGCGCTGGGTGAAGACGCGGTCGAGGCCGTTGCGTGCCCCCGCCGCATCCCCGCCGGCGCTGCCGTGGAGCGCGGTGAAGCCCTCCGCGTCGAGCGCGCGCAGTTCGAGGGCGCCGCGTGTGGCGGTCAGCTCGACGTTGCCGCCGCCCTGCAGCGCGAACTTCCCGGCGGTGCGCGCCAGCGCGACGTCGTCGCGCGGCGCCAGCGCGGGCGGCGGCGGGACTGCCCGGCCTTCCAGCAGCGCGCGCAGCCGCGGTCCGAGATCCTCGCCGCGCCAGCCCGCATCGGCAGTGTGGATCACCAGCAGGAGGTCGTCGGGCTGCGACCACGACAGCAGTGCGTTGTGGCCGAGCTGCGGCGTGCCGCCGGCGCTCTGCCGCACCGTCCGCGCGCCTTGCGTCGCGATGACGAAGCCGAACCCCTCCGCCTGCTGCGGCCCGAGCCGGTGCTGCGGCGACTCGAACGCGGTGGCCTGCTCGTCGGAGAGGAGCTCGCCCGCGCGCACGGCGCGCAGGAACGTGGCGACGTCGCGCACCGACGCGACCATGCCGCCGGCGCCGAGGATGGCGAAAGTCGGCGCTCCGAACTTGCGGCCGCTGCCCTGTTCGATGCCGTCGACGCGACCGCCGGCGAACTCGGCGGCGGGCAGCGCGGCGGTGAGGATGTAGCCGGCGTCGCTGTAGGAGCTGCCGCGGCCGGGCGCGTAGAGCAGCGGCCGCGCGAGGATCCGGCGGATCGCCTCGTCGCGCGCCACGGCCTCGAAGTCGCCGGAGAAGTGGCCGCTGTGGTCGAGCCCGGCCGAGTGGGAGAGGAGCTGGCGCAGCGTGATCGCGCGCTTCTCCGGCGGCACCTCGACTCCGTCGCCGAGCAGCGCCGGCAGCGCGTCATCCAGCGTCCACTCGCCGCGATCGACCAGCAGCAAGGCCGCGGCCGCGGTGTAGCACGTCGAGTTCGAGCCGAGGTCGAACAGCGTGTCGGGGGTGACCGCTGCGCCGCCCGCGCCGACCTCGCCGATCCCGAGCGCCAGCTCCTCCGCTCCCGCCCGCTCGGCCAGCACCGCGCCGCGGAACCCGAACGGCGCCAGCGCCTCGGCGTACGCACGCGCCGCGGCCACCGCCGGCGATTCCTCGAGCGGCGACGCGACCAGCAGCCACCCGGACACGAGAGTCCCGCACACGACGACCGCCTCCCTTGCTCGCGCGGTCGCATCGCGGACGACGGCGCGTCGTCCAGGGCGATCTTGCGCGTGACGCGTCGGTACGCCGGCGCCGCGCCGTCGTTGGAATCACTCCGGGTCAGCGCTGAGGCGCCGACGTCCACGGAGCCGCTTCACCGCATGCTCGAGGCGAAGCGCCTCGCCGCGCGACGGGAACGGACCCCACTGCCGCGCCACCCGCCACGGCCGCGAGGCGCGCGTCGCCTTGGCGCCGCCGCGGCGCTGTCCGTTGTGCTGTTCGAGGCGGCGGTCGAGGTCGGTGGTGATGCCGACGTAGGTGCGGGCGGCCGATTCGAGCACGTAGACGATCCAGCTCATCGCGGCCACGGTAGCGCGGGTGTCGATGCGGAGCGGATGCGATGATGCGCAGCGTCTCTGCACGAGCTCCAAGCCGCGGTCGCCGCAGCTTCCTCGGCGCCGCCCGATGGATTCGTTCGATGACCACCCGACCACCCGCCACCTACGACCGCACGCAGCACGGCGTGCTGCACCGGATCTTCCTCCTGGTCGCGGCGGTCGAGCTGACGGTGGGGCTCGTGGTCGGCTCGGTCGTGCGCGGCGAGATCGGCCTGACCGTCGGCGTGGTCCTCGGCTGCAGCGCGACGTTCTTCGCGCTGGTCGCGGCGACGTTCGCCCGCATGCGGATCCACGACGACGGCGAGGCGCTGCGGATCGTGCTCGGGCCGGTGGAGTTGCTGAAGAAGCGGGTGCCCTACGCCGCGATCCGCTCGGTGCAGCCGGTCGAGACGACGGTGCTGCGCCACGGCATCGGCATCCACATGGCGCCGGGCGGCGGCTGGACTTGGAACCTGAGGAAGGGGCCCGCCGTCGAGCTGGTGCTGGAGAAGGGCCGCCTCATCCTCGGCACCGACGACCCGGCGGAGCTGGTCGCGTTCGTGCAGACGAAACTGCCGCGGCGCTGAGCGACGGCTGGCCGCTTCGCGGGGGTCGCGATAGAACGGCCGCGTTCCCCGTTCCGGGTCGGAGCCTCGCATGCGCGCCACGTCGTCGCTGCTCGCCCTCGCGGTCCTCGCCGCAACTCTCTCGCCGCGCGCCGCCGCGCAGGGCGATCGGGTCCATCTGCTGTCGCGCGTCAACAGCTACGACGGAGGCGGCAGCAGCGGATTCGACTACAACGACGTGCTGGGCTACCGCGACCCGAGCGGCCGCGAGGTCGCGCTGCTCGGCACCTGGAACGGCACGTCGTTCGTCGAGACGACCGACCCGTTCAATCCGGTCGAGCTCGCCTTCATCCCGCACAGCGGCTCGCTGTGGAGCGACATGTCGGTCTGGCAGGACCATGTCTACGTCGTCACCGACCTCTCCGCGGGCGGCGGCCTGCAGATCATCGACGTCTCCGACCTCTCGAACATCCACGTGGTCGGCAGCTACCTCGGCTTCAACACGGCCCACAGCCTCTTCGTCGACCCGACCTCGGGCGTCATCTACTGCTGCGGCAGCGACGTCGGGATGGTGGTGCTCGACCTCGCCGTCCCCGCCGCGCCGACGCTGATCACCACCTACACGAACCAGTACGTGCACGAGGTGACCGCGCAGAACGGCCTGCTCCACCTCTCCGAGATCTTCGCCGGCACGCTGCGCGTCGCCGACGTCTCCGCGCTGCCGACCATCACCACGCTCGACAGCCTCACCACTCCGGCGGCCTTCACCCACAGCAGCACCGTCGACGCGGGCGACGCACTGGTGGGCATGACCGACGAGATCCGCGGCGCCAAGTTCGTCCTCTACGACGTCAGCGACCCGGCGAACGTCGTGCAGCGCAGCACCTTCCTCGAGAACCCCGACGGCATCTTCCACAACGTGCTGTTCACCGGCGACCTCGTCGGGCTGTCGGCCTACGCCGAGGGCTACGTCGCGCTCGACATCTCCGATCCCGATCACCCGTTGCGCATCGGCAGCTACGACACCTGGTCCGGCGGTTCAGGCAACTACAACGGCGCCTGGGGCGTCTGGGAGCAGCCGTCGGGCACGATCTACATCAGCAACATCGAGGACGGGCTCTTCGTCCTCTCGCGCGCCACGCGCATCCGCCATGCGCCGCTGCCGGACACCCTCGACGCGACCGGCCCCTACGTGGTCACCGCGACGATCACGCCCGCTTCGGCCGGTGGCGGGGTCGCCAGCGCGTTCCTCGACTTCACGGTCGACGACGGCGCGACCGTGACCTCGATCGCGCTGGCGCCGACCGGCCAGCCGGACGAGTGGAGCGCGGCGATCCCCGGCCAGCCGCGCGGCACGACGGTCCGCTACGCGTTGCGCGCGACCGACGCGCTCGGCACCAGCCGCGAGCCGGTCACCGCCGACGCCTTCCACGTCTTCTCCGTCGGTGCCCGCACGCGCCACTTCCTCGAGTCCTTCGATGGTGGCAGCGACGGCGGCTTCACCCATGGCGCCAGAGCCGGCTCCGACGACTGGCAGCGCGGCGTCCCGGCGCGGCGCCAGAAGGATCCCTACCGCACGCCGTCCGGCACCCAGTGCTTCGGCAACGACCTCGGCAACGGCAGCGACGGCCTCCACGCCGATGGCAGCGACAGCTGGCTCGAGACGCCCGCCATCGACCTGACCGGCCGCCACGGCGTGCGGCTGCGCTTCTCCCGCTGGCTGCGCGTCGACGATTCCGCGCGCGACGTCGCCCGCGTCGTCGTCAACGGCGCCGAGATCTGGCGCAACAGCACGAACGGCGGCACCCAGCCGACGCTCGACGTCGAGTGGGGGACGATCGACCTCGACATCTCGGCGCACGCCGACGGCGTGGCGGCGACGAAGGTCCGCTTCGAGCTGAAGAGCGACGGCGCCGTCGCGCACGGCGGATGGAACATCGACGACGTCGAGCTCTACTCGGTCTCGACCTGCCGCGACACCGAGACCTACGGCATCGGCTACGCCGGCAGCGGCGGCTTCGTCCCGACGCTGACGCTGCTCGGCGATCCGCAGATCGGCGGCCCCGCCGTCTCGCTGGTGGGAGACGACCTGCTCGGCGGCGCGAGCGGCGTGGTGCTGCTCGGCGTCGCCCGCGCGCAGCTGCCGCTGAAGACGATCACGCTGTGGGTCGACCTCGCGCCGCCCGCCGAGCTCTTCTCGATCGTCGCGTCGGGGACGCCGGGAGTCCCGGGGGACGGCAGCTTCACCCTCTCCGACTCGATCCCGGACGACCCCACGCTCGTCGGCATGGAGATCGACACCCAGGTCGTCATGTTCGACCGGGGCGTGCCGGGCAAGCTCGCCGCGAGCGCCGGGCTCGCCTTCTGGATCTGCCAGTGACGGTCGCGTGATCGGTGCGTGGAGCGCCGCGGCCGCCGGTCACTGCGGCAGGTCAGGCGTCGGCGGCGCCGCGACCAGAGCGGGATCGAGCGGCGCGCCCGTGAGCGATTCGAGGAAGGCGCGCAAGGCGGCGAGCTGCTCGGGCGCCATCTGGAGCGGCGCGAGCGTGCGCTCCGGCGAATGGGTCGGCACCGCCTGCTCGAGCGTGTCGTAGTAGGCCAGCACGTCGTCGAGGGTCGCGAGCTGCCCCTGATGCATGTATGGCGCCGTCACCGCGACGTCGCGCAGCGTCGGCGTCTTGAAGTGGCTGAAGCTGTCGGCCGCGCGCGGCAGGTAGCGCAGCTGCTCCGCCGCGGCGCCCTCCGGCGCATCGGACCAGCGGCCGGCGGCGTTGAACGGATCGTCCTGCACTCGCGCGATGCCGCGCTGCCGGCCCGGATCGCGGCGCGGCGCGCCGGTGGCGGTCGGCACCCGGTTGTCATGGAACTCGCGATCGGTGAAGGTCGGGCTGCTGTGGCAGCGCACGCAGCGCGCGGCGCCGACGAAGAGGCGCAGCCCCTCGCGTGCGACGGGGTCGTACTCCGCCGTGCGCGCGGTGTCGCCGGCGCGGACGGCGGCGATGAAGCGATCGAACGGCGAATCCCGCGAGACCAGCCGCCGTTGGTAGGCGGCGAACGCCTTGCCGACATTGCTGAAGACGCGGTCGATCGCATCGCGGTCGTCCGGCTGCATCGATTCCCATGGCGCGTGGCCGGGCCGCCCCTGCGCCGGGAAACGCGTCGTGTCGGCCAGCGGCGGCAGCGGCCCGAACAGCGCCTCGTAGGCGCGGCGCAGCTCCTCGGCCTGGTGCAGCAGATGGGCGAGCGCGAGGCGCGAGAAGCCGTGCTCGCGCGGCTCCTCGAGCGGGTGGAGCGCCTGCGACCAGAGCGAATCGGCGCGGCCGTCCCAGAAGAACCAGCGCTGCCAGGCGGCATTCAGCAGCGTCGGCGTGTGGCGATCGAGCGGAAGCGCCGCGTCGCCGCCGGCGTCACCGAGCGGCTTGCCGTCGGTGAAGGCGAGTTCCGGGCGATGGCACGTGGCGCACGAGACCTCGCCGCTCGCCGACAGGCGGCGATCGAAGAAGAGGAACTGCCCAAGATGCGCGGCGCGCGGATCGTCGGCGAATCGGTTGGTCGGGTCGGGCGGCAGCGGCGGCAGAGGCGAGAGCTTGAGCGCCGCGCGCAGCTCCTGCGGCGAGAAGCCCTCGATCGTCGGCACCGCTACCGGCGCCACCGCTGGTTCAGGACGGCTCGCGGCCGTCTCCGCCGGCGGCGCGGGCGCCGCTGCAGCCGGCGGTGCGGGCGGCGGGTCGGCCCGGCACGCCGCGACGGCGAGCAGCCACCCGAGCGCGAGACGGTGCGCCCGCGCGATCGCAGCCGCCCTCATTCGAGCGTGAGCGCGAACTCGGCGCGCTCCGCCTTGCCGTTCGCCGTCACGTCGACGAAGAGCTGCCAGAGACCATCCATGTGCATCAGCATGCCCTTGACGCGGTAGCGGCCCGGCTCGACCTCGCGCGTCTGCGATTGGCGGCCCATGCCGTGCATGTGCTCGGGCATCCAGGCGGTCACGCGCACGGCTGCGCCGGTCACGGGTTGCTGCTTCTCCGGGTCGGCGAAGAGCAGCAGGTCGATCTCGAACGACTCGTTGACCGGCACCGGTCCGCCGACCGGGCTCCAGCCGACGGTGAAGCCGCCCTTCGCGGACGCGGCCCATTGCGGGGCGATCGGCGTCGGGCGGGTTGCGGTCTCCGTCGCGGCGACCGGGAGCGGGTCGGGAGCGGCGACGGCCGCGTTCGCCGCGTCGGCGGTCGCGTCGGCGTGCTCCTCCTGCGGCGCCGTGCAGCGGACGCTCGAGAGCAGGAGCAGCGCCGGTGCGGCGAGGTCAACCGGTCGATGCCGACTCGTCACGTGGTGGCTCCTCGCGGATGGGGCAAAGCACTGTCGGCCGCGCTCCGCTGAGCGCCGATCGTCACCGTTTCGGCGGGCGAATCAATGGCTGGAGCGCCCGCGCGCAATCGCGCATCTCGGCCGCCAGCGCCGCCGGCGGCGCGTCGA
>SXGT01132379.1_pt1 | contig 33204 bp, 27 predicted proteins | sample 3176221 | NCBI WGS metagenome assembly SXGT01 (sample SAMN11356862, study PRJNA531348) | freshwater metagenome | isolation source: freshwater sample F1-120 | place: China: Fuxian Lake, Yuxi | collected 2017-12-25 | reverse complement strand
GATGAAAACACGCGGAAATCCATCTGGGCCAGAGATCACCAAGGATCTCACCAAAGGCCGAATATATGGGCGCAACTGCGTAACTCGACCGGCTGACATCGAAACGAAAAAGCTTGCAAAACGGAGGAGTCCATATATGAGGGTTTCTCTTGAAACCGTTGGCTGGAGTCGAAGTCAAGGGAGCTGGCTTCGGCTGTTTCGGCACCGCTCACCCAGCGACAGAAATGACATTACTCTCCGTACCATCAGTAACTTGGGCAGTTAGGCATTGCTGCAAAGCTTTATTCGCTGACCGAGATGACAACAGGGTAAGACTCGACCTTGTTGAAGCCCTTGCTTCCCGCCCTGGAGGCTGTAATTTCACAGGATCCTCCCTTGCCGCCCGTTTTCACGGCCACCTGATTGTTTTTCACCTTCAGCTGGCAGCGGGTTCCCCTGGTGATGGATGTTTTGGCAAAGCTGATCTTGCCGGTACCACTCCCTCCCCCGGCGGTCTGAATGACGCTTTCACCCGATTTTAATGTGACATTGCCAGGCTGAAGAGCCAGTGGTGCCTGGTTAAGACGCCCATCCTTTGCCACGGTGTAACAGCGTTCGCCTGTCGCTTCAGCTGCGTCGGCATTACAGAGCCATTCATAACGGGATTTCGCCAACCGTCTGAGCTGAGAGGGATTCCCCGAAGCACAAAGCGCACTCTCCACCGGCTGTACAGGCGATAGTTCATTGGCTGCATTGCCGCACCGGCCGTTAGCGGGTGGTGGTGTGGTGGACAGGGTCAGCTGGTAACTGCCGATCGGCGAGTCATTCTTGCCGACGGTGACGAAAACCTCGTAATCGCCGGGCTGGAGATTACTGACAGCCACATGGGCAGTCCCTCCCTGGGTCTCCGCGAGCGCCTGGCCCAGATAGGTCAGGTTTTGGGTGCCCAGCGGATTATTTTCCCCCAGGGTGAGGCTTTGATTTCGATTGGAGACCGAACTGGTGTTCCAGCCCTGGTACAAAACTATCCCTGGAATCAGTTGAGAGCCCTGGCTGGCGTCTGCCGACACCGTGATATCAAGATTAGCCGGCGTATCCAGCCGGACCAGACCAAAGTTCATGGCTGCGCCGGTGGTATTGGGGCTGGCAGTCAGCAGGTCGAACTGATTCCCTGCGCCATTCTGGCTAGCATTAGCCCGGCTCAGCTGAATCGTCTCATGATCCGTATTCATGTGTGCCCACCAGTAAACTTGCAGGTTACCGGCATAACTGAATGACGTCGGAACCTGGTTCCAGGTGGGTGGCAAAGCCCCTGATGGATTCAGGTTGTAGGCCAGCCGATCCGTGAACACCGGGGCGGCGGGGATGACCGGGTTGCTTGGCGCGGAAGGCGCACTATCCCCTGTCGCATTGGTGGCCAAGACATTAAAGACGTAAGTACTGCCGTTGGTCAGCCCGGTCACCGTGCAGGGGGACGAAACCGTCGTACAGCCTGAGTTGCCCGGCGTTGCCATCACGCGATAACCGCTGATGGCACTGCCGCCATTATTGACAGGAGGGGTCCAGCTCACGATGGCTAATTGGTCGCCGGGTATGGCCACCACATTGGCCGGCACACTGGGTACGGTCGGCGCGGCACTGGGGGTTACGGCATTACTGGACGCCGACGGTGCGCTCGTGCCGGCGGCATTCGTCGCGCTCACTTTGAACCTGTAAGGCGTGCCGTTGCTCAGGCCGCTGACGGTGCAGCCCAATGTCGAACTGATACAGGTTTTACCGGCGGGTTCGGAGATGGCGGTATAACCGGTGATGACAGAACCGCCATTGCTGGTGGGCGCGGTCCAGTTGATAAAGGCTTGGCCATCGCCGGCGCTGGCCGTGACATTCGCCGGGCTGCCAGGCGCGGTGGCAGCGGCAGGCGTGACGGCATTGCTTTGGCTGGAGGGGGCACCGGTGCCAGCGGCGTTGGTGGCCGTGACCGTAAAGGTATAACTCGTGCCGTTGTTCAGGCGGGTGACTTCACAACCCGGTGTCGGAGTCGAACAGGATTTGCCCTCGGGATCGGCGGTGGCCGTGTAGGCGGTTATGGCAGAGCCGCCATTGCTGATGGGCGGTGTCCAGTTGACAAAAGCTTTGCCATTACCTGCGGTTGCCGTGATCTGGATGGGCGCTCCGGGCGCCTGGGTTCCGCCGCCGGATGGGGTCGTTACCAGTGTTACCTTGTAATCTCCCCTTGCGGAGCTGTTCGATCCTACGGTGACAAAAATTTCGTAATTGCCCGCAGGAAGATGGCTGAAAGTCTGGTTGATGCTGCCCCCGGCCTGTTTGCCGATGGCCTCACCGACGTAAGTTAATCCCTGGCTGCCCAGTGGATTGTTGGTGCCAAAATAAATGGTGGTATGGCGTGAGGCAGATTTGCTGGTGTCCCACCCGCGATAGAGGGCAAAAGCCGGGATGATGGACGAGTTATCTGCCGTGACCGTGACGCTGAGATTGGCGGATTGAGCCAGTGTCACCAGGCCAAAGCCCATGTCCATGCCCCAGCAGTTATCAGGTGCCGCGATCAGTGAGAAGTTGTCAGGTAGCCCCAGGCTGAGTGCATTGCCCTTGGCAATCTCAACCGTGTCATGATCGTGGGCAAGGCGAGCCAGCCAGTAGGCGTCGAGCGAACCCATGTAGCCCACCGGTCCCGGATTAGGTTGCCAGGTGGCGGGCAGTGAAACCCGGCTCTCCGAGGCTACGGTGTACCCGGTGAGGTTGTAATACGACGAGGCAAAGCAAAGCTCAGGCAAGAGCCCGCTTAGCATGATCAGAACAGATCGCCGAATGGTTTTGCTGGTTCTTCTGGCGCTGGATATTTCCATGGGGAAACTTCACACAATTGCCTGTGTTTTCGGCTCATAAAATTAAAGTGCCCGGGTCGTATCGAACCCGGGCACTGAGGTGTCACGGATTGACAGGACTTCCTGTGACTAAGGGCAACCGCTTAACACGGGGGTAAGCTGATCCCGGGTGAATGAAAGCGGCCTAGGCATTCGGGTATCCACTCAATTCGAGCCATGAAGTGTCGCCTAATTTTTTCTCAGGAGCACGTTCACGTTGTTAAAGCCAACGGTGTGACTCGCATCCGGATTCATGCCGCCTACAAAGAACTGATACTGAGCCGTTTCGTCAGCCCGGAAGCTGAGGGTTACAAAGCCTGGCTTGCCATCCCGTTCCTGTTCCAGCTGAGGATTCACGTTCAGGTTGTTGTCGCGGAGGCTCTGGGCACCATCGGCATCGTAGGCCGCTCCAGCAAACAGCATTCTGGCCATGCCGATGTCGGTGGAGCCATCTTCCAGCAGTAGGCCGGTCTGTTCCGTAACATCGGCGCTGAGGGTCAATGAGGCCTTCCAGAAATCGCACGGTGTGGCTGTGATGCTGGTGGTGCCGATGGTCCGGGTCCAGCTGGTGGTGCAGCCGCCACCACCGCCAGACTCCATCACGTGTCGTTGTGACTTTCCTGAGTTGATGTAGCTTTGTACCGGAAAGAAGTTGTGATCCGGTACGTATTTTGCCGGTGTCAAATTGGTTACGACGCCCCCGTTGGGGTACATGTATGGGTTTTGTGGGGTGCCGATTGGCCGTTTCCACGCCGCAACGGCGGGGTGCAAGCCTTTGACCTGCCTTGCATCGACAATGACCCTGTAGGTCTTGCCCTTCTCGGCATTGAACACGCCCCATTTGCCGTGCATGGCCCAACCCTGGTAGCCGAAGGCCGGATCGCTAAAGGATTTAGACCGGACGCTCATCACCTGAGTGGCGCCATTGACATCAAAACTGACGGGGCTGATTGTTGTCCATGCATTGGCGGTTGATGTGACAAGCAACCCCGTGATGGCCGCCGTAAAGAGGCTGATTTTTGTTTTCTTCATTCTGAATCTCCTAAAGTTTCCAAGAAAATACCGAGGCCGTTTTGCTTCGGCATTCGCTTGAATAAAGCACAATGCGTGCCGTTATTTAATTTATTGAATTTAGTGAGAAATTATTTTTCCCTTAACGGCTGGCGTGTGAAATCACACAGGTCATGTGTGGTAAATCACTCACTTTATCGCCGATCTCTTGGGGTCTGTTTCATCCGGGAGGTGACTGTCGAAAGACTGTAGTGCCCCCTGGTCAGGTGTTCGCCCGGCCTTACCCACGGCGGGTACCTGAAGCCAGATTTCTTCCGCCTGTGCGTTATTGCTGGAGCGTGGTTCATCGCTATGGCCATGCGGAACGGTCAACGACGGGTGGTCGAACGGAGCGCGCTCCCAGCGGACCCGTTCATCGGTCAGACTCTTGAGGAAGGCGATGATGTCGGCTTTCTTCTGCTGAGTGAAGCCATGTTCGAATACCCCGGTAGCAAAATGCTGGAGGTTGGACACGTTGCCGGCCCGATCATAAAAATCCAGCACTTCTTCCAAGCTTTTGAAACTCCCGTTATGCATATAAGGGCCGGTGAGTTCCACATTGCGTAGCGAGGGGATCTTGAAGGCACCCTTGGTGGTTCGGAACAAGCGGGTGTTGGCGAGTTTCTTGACTTCACGAGCCGCTATCTCGGGCTTGGGCACCTGGTTACCCAGAACACGTTTTCCGCAATCCTGAAAATTCTCCAGCGCGGGGATGAGTTCTTCCTGCTCGTAGTCGTTGGTGAACGGGAACGTAAAATCACAGGGCAGGATTTTTACTGGATCGGCCATAGTTTTGGACGGGTCGAGTACGCGGGCCAGAAACTGATCGGTAAAGGACAGCGGGTTGCCGTAGGGGTCCTTGCCGCCGAGGCCAATATCGTAATCGGTGGGGGTCACGCTGGTGTTGGCGAAGCCGACATCCATCACGGCCTGCACGACGCCCAGGCCATCAAAATCGCCATTGAGCACCCGGCGGTCAATCAGTCGCGGCGGATGGGTGGTGGCATTCTCGGCCAAGTGCGGTTCGGATGCCAACGACAGGTTTGGGCCGGTATGGCACGACGAGCAGACTTCTATTTGAAATTCGTCATACCCTCTTTTCTGCTGTTCATTGAAGGCGGAGGGATAGCCCTGGGCATCGCGGGGGGAGTCGAAGGGGCTGTCGTCGGAGATCAGGGTGTCCTCATACAGCTGAATGGCCAGCCCGAAGAAAAAGGCGAAGTTAGCCTCAAGCTGATTAAAGGGCGGCGCGTCCCTGGCTGGCCGACCAAAGTCGCCTTGGCCGGACCAGTAGCGCGGGGCAAAGCTTTTTTTGACCCAGTCCGCATAGTTGCCGTTGAGTCCTTTACCGGACTCATGCCGCACCGGCCCCAGTGTGCTGTCTTCTGGATGGACGTCCTGTGCTTCGAGCGGGCGCCGGCTGGAGAGCTTGCGTCCGAGCAGCGGGAAGGTTCTGAGCGTGCAGGACATCTCCTTAATGTCGAGCGGAGGGGCCACTGCCTGAGACGCCAGCGACGCATTTTTGAGCCGCAGTCGTGTTTTGACGGTTTTACCTTCTTTGACCTCCCAGACGCCCGCATCGGGATCGCGGGCACCGAAAGCGTTTTCACCGTTGAACAGATTGTTGGCACGGCCATCCCAGAACCCCCGGTAGCTGAAGGCGGCATTGATGACGGTGGGGGCATTGCGGGTAGCGACCCGGCGAGTATTCAGGCTGCCAGCGTGGAAGATGGGATCCTTCAGCGACTTGCAGACATCGTTCCCGTCCCCTTCGGTTTTGACGGATTGCAACTCACCGTAAAACGCCCCGGAAGAGGACACGACATCGTCGGTTTGAAAGAGAACCTTTGAGCGCTTGTCCTTGGGGTTAGCGAGCCGGAACATCGGGAAATCCGAGGCCTTGAGCGCGTAATTGGCACCGCCTTTTGTGCCACTGGCGGTGGGCTCGAAGGTGGTTCCGGTCCCGGACTTTTCGTGGCGCACGCCGGTGTCCAGCTGATTGCGGGTGCGGCGGTCGGCCCCGGCGTGGAAATGGCAGGTAGCACAGGCCACGCCATCGCTGCCGGCATTCATGTCCCAAAACAGCGCCTTGCCCAGTTGAATGGCGGCGGATTTGTCCGTGACGATGGGCGCATCGCCATCCAGCAGACCCGGCGTCACCGGAACACTAATGCCCTTGAGCGGACGGGAAGTTTCGTCGATTTTAGCGGCCTCGGCCAGGGCAGAACTGCAACCAACCGGCAGCAATAGGGCGACGAGCATTAGTTGAAAGCCTAGCTGGCGGGATCTATCGGAACGGACTCGCATATCACTCTGAATTCGCGTGTGAAAGGAAGCAAAAGGGGTGGGGCTCAAGACTTGATGTACCGAAAACTACGGCAATGTTCGCGCCATAAGGCGGGCAGGGCGGATCACCGTTCCCGGCCATTGATGTGGCCGATGGTGGTCTCCAGTGAGGTAGGCGGCATCGATTGGGCGGGTAAAAATCCAGGATTTCGGCTGAAAGATTGCTGTGGTCTGAAATGAATGCGGCATATCACACACTGGACTGCGTGATATGCCGCAGTGAAGGCTTGTTGCGATCTTTCGAGAGTGTGTGACGTCGATGTTCAGCCGGGGTAAATTCCAGCGAGGAAGAAGTTTTTAATCCCTCTGCGCAGTAGCCATGCGCGCAATCGGCAACTCTGGGGTTATCATTACCTCATGTCATCAAATTCCGGCAATGCCGCTGTGCAATGGATAGAAGTGGATGCGGAGCATGCCGGCCAGCGCATCGACAACTTCCTCTTTACCCGTCTTAAGGGCGTTCCTAAAAGCCACGTTTACCGTATTTTGCGTACCGGCGAGGTGCGACGGAATGGTGGCCGCGTTAAGGCTCAAGACCGTCTGGAATCGGGCGATGTCATCCGGCTTCCGCCCGTGCGTGTCGCCGAACGCGAGAGCGCCGAGCTTCCGCTCAACCTGATTCGTGGCCGCATCGAGCCGCGTATCCTTTATGAAGATGATGATCTCCTTGTGCTCAATAAACCCTCTGGGATGGCGGTACACGGCGGGAGCGGCCTGAGTTACGGCGTGATCGAAGCGCTGCGTGAGTTACGGCCTCAGGCGCGTTCCCTGGAGCTGGTGCACCGGCTGGATCGTGAAACCTCCGGCTGTCTTCTGATCGCCAAGAAGCGCAGTGCGCTTAAATCGCTCCATGAGCAATTTCGGGACGACGACGTCAACAAGGTTTATGTCGCACTTCTTGCCGGACAGTGGGCCAAATCCCGGCTGATGGTGGATGCGCCGCTCAAGAAGAATGTCCTTCAGAGCGGTGAGCGCATGGTGCGGGTAGCGCGGGATGGCAAGTCCGCCATGACAGAATTCAAGCGGCTCACCCGTTATGCCGAGGCCACCCTGGTTGAAGCCCGGCCCATCACCGGACGCACCCACCAGATTCGCGTCCATGCGTTACACATGGGGCATGCCCTGGCCGGCGATGAGCGCTATGGTGATGAGGCGACCCATCGCCGCTTTCGACAGCTTGGGCTGAAACGCCTGTTTCTCCATGCCGCCCACACCACCTTCCGTCATCCTCGCACGGGGAACCCGTTGCGGGTAGAGGCACCGCTGGATCAGGAGCTGACCGACTTTTTGCAGGGGTTACCGCAATGAAGGATCGCTATGAACTGGTCGTCTTCGATTGGGATGGCACCTTGTTCGACTCCATCGGCTGGATTGTCCACTGCCTGCAGCAGGCGGCAGCGGAGAGTGGTCTTGCTGCGCCCGAGGCGGGGTTGGCTCGTTCCGTCATCGGGCTCAGTTTGCAGCAGGCGATGGACGTACTTCACCCAGGGGCCACCGACGACATGGCCCAACGGCTGGCCGGACACTACCGTGAGCATTATTACAAGGGTGCAGGTGATCGGTTAAGCCTGTTCGAGGGGGTGGAAACCGGCCTGCATGAGCTCCGCGACCGTGGCTACAAACTGGCGGTTGCAACCGGCAAGGCGCGCTCCGCTTTGGATCATGCCCTGAATGAAACCGGCCTGACCGGCTTTTTCCATGCGACCCGCTGTGCCGATGAAAGCGCCTCCAAACCCCATCCACTGATGATTCATGAATTATTGGAGGCGCTTCAGGTCAGCCAGGTGCGCACCCTGCTTGTAGGGGACTCCCTGCATGATTTGCGTATGGCCCACAATGCCGGGGTTGATGCCGTGGCCGTCACTTGCGGCGCCAACTCACGGGATGAACTGATGGCCCTTGATCCCTTGATGTGTCTTGAGACCACCCTTGAACTCCTTAACCATATTTGAAGCGTAATGACGATGACCCAAGAATCCACCGAGTCAGTTGAAACTTCCCGGCCTGTTCCCGAGGCCAGCCATTGGGAGCGTGAGACGCTAGAAAAAGTCCTGCTGGCATCGGTCGAGGAGCAGCGCCGCTCCCGCCGCTGGGGCATCTTCTTCAAGTCCCTGCTGGCCGTTTATCTCGGGGGTGCCCTATGGATGGCCTACAAGCCCTGGAGTGGATCAGTTTCCGGGAAGGACGGTGACAGCCATACCGCCGTCGTTGACGTGGCCGGGGTCATCGCGCCCGGCCAGCCGGCGAGTGCCGACAGCATCATCGAAGGTCTGCGTGACGCAGTGGAAGACAAGCACACCAAAGGCATCATTCTGCGGGTGAATAGTCCGGGAGGAAGCCCCGTTCAATCCGCGTATGTGTACGACGAAATCCGGCGGTTAAAAAAGCTGAAGCCGGAACTCGCCATTTATGCCGTTGTGGCGGATATGTGCGCCTCCGGGTGCTATTACATCGCCTCTGCGGCGGACAAGATTTATGTAAACAACGCCAGTGTGGTCGGTTCCATTGGCGTCATCATGGGCAGTTTCGGTTTTGTCGACACCATGAAAATGTTTGGTGTCGAGCGGCGCATCATGACCGCCGGTGAGCACAAGGCGCTCATGGACCCCTTCGCACCCGTTGATCCGGTGGCAAAGCAGCATATGCAGGGTGTGCTGGGCCAGGTTCACCAGCAGTTCATCGATGCGGTCAAACAGGGCAGGGGTTCTCGGCTCAAGGAAATCCCGGATATGTTTTCCGGCCTCATCTGGACTGGAGCGGAAGGCATCAAGCTGGGTCTCGCCGACGAATTGGGTGATGTACGCCACGTCGCGGAAGAGGTCATCGGTGCCAAGAAGCTGACTAATTTCAATCCGGAGGAAAACCTGTTCGACCGGATGTCCCGGCGGCTTGGGGCCTCCGTCGGCCATGTTCTGCTGGAGTCCGGCAGCGGGCTGTCCGCTATGCCTCACTAAGTGCGCACCCGGCGGATGCCATGAGCAAGGCTTACGAGGTGCTTGAGGAATCCCCGGTTTACCGGGGATTTTTCAATCTTAGCCGGTTCCGCTTGCGTCATACCCTGTTTGAAGGGGGGTGGAGCCCGCCCTTGACCCGTGAGCTGTTTCACCGGGGACGCTGTGCGGCGGTGATCCCGTATGATCCCGGCACCGGCCAAGTCGTGCTGATCGAGCAGTTCCGTATTGGCGCACTGGGTGACAAAACCGTTCCCTGGCTGTTGGAGATTGTTGCCGGCGCGATCGAGCCGGGCGAGAGCCCCGAAGGCGTCGCCCGGAGAGAGGCGATGGAAGAGGCGGGTTGCCAGTTGGGTGAGCTGATCCGCATTGGGGAGTTTTACAGCACTCCCGGCGGCTGCTCCGAAAAAGTCAGTGTGTTTTGCGGCGTGGTCGAGGGTGTAAAGGAAGGTATCTATGGTTTGGCCGAGGAGGACGAGGACATCCGGGTGCTTGTGGTTGGTCTTGATGAAGCCTTGGCCTGGCTGGATGCCGGTATCATCGATTCCGCGATTCCGGCGCTGGCTTTGCAGTGGCTGGCGCTCAATCGTGAGCGGTTTCGGCAAGCTCCGGGCGAAGTGTGGCATATGCCGCAGTGAAGTGTGTCAAAACACGTGGTGCCATCCGCTGGCCGTGACCCGGTGATTTATAACTGATTGAAATACTTGGTACCTTGCCTTTGGCCCGGCATTTGCAATCTTTATACATCCTGCCGTCTTCCGGCCATGAATTTCAGATTGCTTTAACCTCAACGAGCCATGCGCTTACGACATCTTGCTCTACTCATTGGCTTGTTGCCCATCGCTGTTTCGGGCAACTCAGTTTCGGCTTCTTTGCGGCCAGATGGGTTAAGGGTCGCGGTTGGCCCAACCGGCCAGGTCGTGCTGCATGCCAGCCGGATTCCGCTCAATCAAGTGCTGCAGGCCTTGTCCGAGGACACCGGCGTTGCCCTCAATTACGCGGAAGCCCCGGCTTCGCCAGTGAGTGTGATTTGCCAGGGGAATGCCTTGCCTCGCGTGTTGCAGTGCCTGTTGGGAACACAGGCCAGCCTGGTGATCGAGCGCGACGGCAACCCAAAAGCCCGGCCAAAAGCCGGTGGCTTTGCCCGCATTCGTTTGTTGGCTTCCACATTTGCTGAAGCACCGCAGCTGGATCCGGAAGTGGCTCGCGAGATTGACATGGCCCTGGCTCTTTCGCATTCGCTGTCGCCAGAGGATCGAGCTCACGGGCTGCAAAAGCTGGCCCGAATTGAAGCGGTCAGTCCTGAGGCACTCCGTGAGGCGTATCAAGCTGCGCTGGGTGATGAAGAGGGTGACGTGCGCGCCGAAGCCATTACCGGCATGGTCTTGCTCGATGCCGAAAACAGCTTTCCACTGTTGAGCCAGGCCATGAGTGATGAGCACCCCTCGGTTCGGCTGGCGGCACTCGATGGCATGGACGAGGCAGATGAGAAAACCCTGCCTTACTACCAGCAGGCACTGACCGACCCGGATGAATCCATCCGTGCGCTTGCCGGGCTGCGCCTGGGCATAGAGTAAGTGCCAGACAGTTCTGAATGTTTTCTGCTGGATTCAGAACAATACAACCATAAGTAACATGATCATGAGACAAAACGATGCAAACGCCTGGTGCCAAATGATGGTGGGCTTTGCCTCCCTTTTCAGTTCGGGTCTGATTCTCGCCGACGACACCAAGGACGTTTTGCCTGCTGCCGCCAATGCGGCGATTTGCTACAAGGTCACCTGTTATGCCAGCCAGGGTGGACCCGAGGCCGCCATGTACCAGTTTAGTATCAAGGGTAAAACGGCCAACCGTCCGTTTAACGTCCAAATGACGGCCTCCAAGGATGGCGCCAGCCAGTCAACCGTCGCCCGGCAAAATGGCAGTGGCATCCCTTCCCCGACGATCACGTTCAAGGCGGGGCCCGGCGTGTATGGCGTCAAGGTCGATAAGACGCTGCGGGAGGGTCAGACCTCATTGAATGGCACTATGGAGTATCTGATTACGGCTCACTGTCTGGCGGCGAATGGCGCCCACACCGGCGAATCTATTCAGAAACTGTCATCCTGTAACGGCCCGCCACCGGCAAAATACAAAAGTATCTCCAGTTCCCTGCCCAGGTTCGCCACCGAAAAACACTGGAGTCTGGAATGCGCGAGCACCAAGAAAGGACTGGAAACCAGTGAGTACAAGTTCCAGATCAGATTTGCGAGCAAGAACAAGCCGTTCAACCTTGCCCTCAGAGTGCGCAAGGATGGTTTCCCGGAACAGGAAGTCGTGGCTACCGATAGCCAGACCAGGCAGCCCAGCGATTGGGGTGTGTCAGCGGCGGGGAATGGCACCTACTATCTGGATGTCGTGAAACAGGCAGGTGAGTCGGGCAGCACCGAAGGCAACGTCTCGTTTGACATCAAGCACAACTGTTTTGCCGTGGACGGAGCCGCTACGATACTGAAAAATATGAAAAAACTGCCATGAGGGAACTCCGGAAACTGGACTTCGACATGACTTTCCCGAGTGCCATCGGAAGGCTCGGTATGAACGGTGTCGTGAGACTCCCTTGATTCGATGGTTAGCGAAACGCGCATGCCCCGTGAATAGAGACTATGAATAATCAAATACAAAAACTGCTGGCTGCCCTGCTCCTGGTCCATGGCGTCAGTCAGGCGGCTGACATCAAGCCCGGCGCGGCTGCCCCCAACTGCAAGCTGGCGCTGCTGGACGGGAGTGCGGCAAAAGACCTTGCCCAATTCAAGGGCAAGGTGGTTTATGTGGACTTCTGGGCGTCGTGGTGCGGTCCCTGTGCCCAGTCCTTTCCTTTCATGAACAAGTTGCAGGGTGACCTGAAGCCCAAGGGTCTTGAAATTGTTGGGGTCAATTTGGATGAGGAACCTGGGGAGGCCAATGCTTTTCTGGCCAAGACGCCAGCCAGATTTACCGTCATGGCCGATGCCAGCGGCCAGTGTCCCCAGGAGTTTGGGGTTAAGGCCATGCCGTCTTCCTACCTGATTGATCGCAAGGGTGTGGTCCGGCAAGTGCATCTTGGCTTCAAACCCTCGGAAGCTTCCCAGTTGCGCGAACAGGTTCAGTCCTTGCTGGATGAGAAGTAGCTTGTCCCAGTTAATAACAGGCTTGCCCGTGTTGCACCCGGTGTTTATGACGCCGTTCCGGTTTCGCTGAAGAGAGCGACATGCTTCGATCTTTGTCTTTCCTTGCGGGGTTCCTTCTTGTTTGCCTGGCCACGGGCTGTGCTGATGTGAAACCTTGGGAACGGGGCACGCTCGCCAAATCCCACATGTCGCTGCAACCCTTTCCGGTTCAGGCCTCGTTGCGTGAGCATATCTATGGCTCCAGGGAGTCTGCTTCTGGTGGGTCTGCTTCCGCAGGGGGAGGCGGTTGTGGCTGCTATTGATTCTGCCTCTAATCGATAGGGCATTCTGTGGCACGGCGATTACTTTCCTTCGCGCTGAGGGCGGCCGGTGTTGGTGGTAACTCCGGGTTAAGCTCTCAGGCGGCTTCCTCGCTGATGAATCGGCTTCGCTTGCGGGGCAGGCGTAACCCGGCTGGCCGGAGTGAGTCCGACCGGTCTGGCCTGAGAAATCTGACGGTCGCTGCACTGGCGCTGCCCGGACTCTCCATGCCGTCCGCGCATGCCGCAACCGGTGACATTGCCTCTCTTCAATATGGCCATTACAAGCAGAGTCCCTGGCAGTTGCTGGATGGGATGAAATCCCAGTACAACCCTTTGCAGGTTGATAACATCCAGGCCAATGGGCTGCTGTCTTTCGAAGATCGCTGGCGGTTCAACTTTAATTTTGTCCAGGACACCTGGTCCGGTGCCACCCCCGTCGCTTCGGCACCCAACGCCCTGGGAGGGAACAACCCCACCCGGGCTGGCGCATCGCCGCTGATTCGCGGAAACGGTTCGATCCGTTACGACAAGGCAATGAACCCATACCGGCTTGATTCCGCCACAGGCGAATATGTGGAGGACACTCGTCTGGTTCAGACAGTGGCTTCGGCCTCGCCGGAAATTCGCAACCAGGGTGATTTCCGTCTGGGCTATGAGTGGGACGAGTCCGCATTCAATCTTGGGGGAGGCATCTCACAGGAACCCGACTTCAACTCGGCGTTCGGGAGTCTCAACGGTCGTATGGACTTCAATCAGAAGCGGACGTCGGTCAATCTCGGACTGGTTTATAACAACAGCGACGTCAATGCCCTGATCAACCCCACCTATGCGCCCTATGTCGACAAGTCCTATTACCGATCCAAGGGGCAGATTCGCCTGGAAGACAACCCCAACGGGGCTCCTTCGGAATATATCACCGGCAACCGGCAGGACTGGTCCAACCATCTCAGCGTTGCTCAGGTGGTAAACAAGGAGTTATTGCTGGAGTCTGGCTTCGGCTTCGTCCGCAACACCGGGTATCTGGCCAACCCCTATAAAGCGGTCGACATGGTGTTCGTTGATTTCGACAAGGATCCCTGGGATCAGGGGGGCACCGAGCTTTATCCGGGCAACGTACAGGGCGTCATGGAACGGCGGCCCGAAGAACGGAATCAGGGGATCTGGGACGTGCGGATGGTGCAGTACGTCGAAGGGCTGGATGCCTCACTGCATGCCGGTTACCGGCTGTTTCAGGATGACTGGGGCGTCACCGCCCATACCTTCGACCTCGACTGGGTTCAGCCTGTGGGCAGCTGGTCGGTGACACCAAGATTTCGCTATTACTCGCAGGATGCCGCCGATTTTTATGAGCCGTACTTCCTCTTCGATGGAGCGGCACCGACCCAGGCCGGGCCTTATGGTATCCGTACCTTCAATTTGGCCGGCGTTCCGCTTTCGGCTTATTCCAGCGATTACCGCCTGTCGGCCTATGGGGCCATCAGTACCGGACTGACACTGACTACCCAGATCGGCAAGGCGCTGGGTTTTGAAGCCGGATTTGAGTATTACACCCATGCGGGTGACCTTCGTATGGGCGGTGCGGGGCAGGGTAGCTGGGCCGACTTTGACTACTATCAGTTCAATGCCGCCGTCAAGGTCGATCTGTCCGCCATGAGCATGGCCGATACCGGTGGTGGCGATGAACATGCCCATCACCACCATGGCCATGAGGATCACCGGCAGGCACATCTGGGGATGGATGCGCCGTCAGGGGTCATGTTCAGTCATATGTTGCCCAAGGCGGGAGACATGATGGTCGGCGTTCGCTACTCCTACATGATGCAGGAGGGCAATATGTTTCGTGGCACGGGTCGGGTCAGCGATCAGCAAATCGTCAATGAAGCCTGTCAGCCGTGGGGCGAATGTACCTATACCCCTCTGGACATGACCATGAACATGTACATGGTTGATCTCATGTACGCCCCTACCGACTGGCTCACACTGATGCTGATGCCTCAGTTCATGAGCATGGACATGCACCTGCGCCGGCTGGATGGCGCGCCGCCCCCCAGTCCGGACGACATTCATGCCAGTCATGGTTCCAATCCTTACCATGGCGAGGGCGGAGTGGGAGATATCTACTTCTCGGGTATGCTCAAACTGTTCGAGGCACCGGGTCACAAGCTGCATGTCACCCTGGGCTTTACTGCACCGACCGGCAGCGTTGACCGGAAAACCAGTGGCAACAGCGACTTTGAACACTACGGCATGCAGCTCGGCGGCGGAACCTGGAACTTCTGGCCCAGCCTCACCTACAACGGTTTCGAAGGTGATTTCAACTGGGGTGCGCAGGCTAGTACGATTGCCGTTCTGCAGAGTGCCAATGAGTCCGGTTTTGCCTATGGCAACCTGTTTCAGGCATCCAGTTGGGGGGGGTATCAGATCCAGGACTGGCTCACCGGCTCCGTCCGTGCGCTATACACCTACCAGGACAGCATCAATGGGCAGTATCCATATCCCTACGCTCCAACAGGGCCGATGGATATGCCGCAAAGTTACGGTGGGCAATATCTTGACATTGGTATCGGCCTGAATGCCATGGTCATGTCCGGAGATTTTGCGGGTAACCATATCGGTGTCGAGTGGTTGCAACCGACTTACAACGATTACAACGGCTATCAGCTGGAACGGACCGGGACACTCTACGCGACCTGGGGTCTGTCTTTTTGAGGCAGCGGTGTTCGCTCTCGGTCGCGGCTAGGCAGGAATGAACGGTTTTGGGTGTGCCGAGGTACGACTCCGCTCGCGCCGGGGGCGACGCTCGCACACAAGGGCACCTCGAAGAACCCCCGATTCGTCGTTCCCGCGAAAGCGGGAACCCAGTAAAAACAACCACCTGGATACCCGCCTTCGCGGGTATGACGAGTTTTTCGAGGTGCCCAATTGTGGATAAAGGCCCATGTGTAGGCCCGCCCTCGGGCCGATGCGGGTTTGGTAGGAACGGGCAGCGTGGGTATGGGGACTGAGTGTCATGAAAATCGGCAAGCCCGTTTATTTCGAGCGTTGCTTCAACGCCATGGGTTCCCCCTGTGAAATCAAGCTGTATGCAAAGACCCGTGCGCGCGCCGAGCACATGGCGAGCCGGGTAGTGGCTGAAGTCAACCGGCTTGAGTCGCGTTACTCGCGTTACCAGCCCACCAGCTTTCTGTCAGAAATCAACCGGTTGGCCGCAAGCGGTGGCCGGCTCGAAGTGGATGAGGAAACCGCCGGTCTGCTGAATTATGTCCAGACCTGTTACCAGGAAAGCGGCGGATTGTTTGATATTACGTCGGGGGTGTTGCGGGAAGCCTGGCGGTTCAAGGAGGGCCGCTTGCCTGATGCGGCGCAGATCGAGCAGTTGCTGGACCGGGTGGGATGGCATCGGCTCCGCTGGACGTCGCCCGTACTCAGTTTTCCGGAGACCGGGCTGGAGCTGGATTTTGGTGGTGCCGTCAAGGAATACGCCGTGGACCGGGTGGCGGCCATCTGCTGGGAGGCGGAAATTCGCCACGGTCTGGTCAACCTGGGGGGCGATATCAAGATCATCGGGCCGCACCCGGATGGAAGCCCCTGGGGCATCGGCATCCAGCACCCGCGCCGGTCGGGGGAATTTATTCGTACCCTTTGGCTACGCCAGGGAGCCATGGCCAGCAGCGGGGACTACGAACGCTGTCTCATAGTGGACGGCAAACGCTATGGCCATGTCTTGAACCCAACGACGGGTTGGCCGGTAGGCTACCTCGCTTCGGTCAGTGTGGTGGCCGACTTTTGTGTCGTGGCGGGCAGTGCCTCGACCATTGGCATGCTCAAGGAAAAAGAGGGTCCTGCCTGGCTGGAGCAACTCGGTGCGCCGCACCTCTGGGTGAATATTGCAGGTGAAATGGGCGGCAGTCTGGCCGGATCCACGAATTGACGCTTGGGTATCGATGAGGCACCCAGGCGGGAGGATGTAAACGTGAGGAAGAAGTGAGTATGAACATGAAAAAGAAGGCCGTGGGAGGCCGGGTCAACCTGTTGCCGGCTCCGGGCATCACCGTGCGCCTGATGTTAGGGATGACTCTTTTGGTTCTGGTGGCAGAGACTGCCTGGGCCCATGGCCGCCCACCCGATCCCCTGTGGATGGCGAAAATTCCCAAGGTGCCGGGACTGGGAAATTACGTAACCAACAAGGCGGCGGCGATTCAGTTGGGTAAGGCTCTGTTCTGGGATACCAGCGCGGGCAGCGATGGGGGTGCCTGTGCGACTTGCCATTTTCACGCAGGGGCGGATGCCCGAACCAAAAACCAGCTGGCACCGGGAGGAGCGCATGATGTAGAGCCAACGGCGACCACCTTCCAGCCCTTGCCCAGCGGTGCAGCTGGCGGGCCCAATTATCAGCTGACGCAAGCGGACTTCCCGCTGTGGCAATTCGAGAATCCCAATGACAGGCAGTCCAGGCTCATCTACCACACGGACGATGTCATCGGTTCCTCCGGCATATTCAAACAGGTTTTTCTCTCTGTCAGTCAGACGAATGCCGAGGATACTTGCCAGTCTGAACCGGACAATATCTTCCATATTGGCCCTTACAACACTCGACAGGTCACCGCAAGGAATGCGCCGAGCGTCATTAACTCCACGTTCAATTATCGGCAGTTCTGGGATGGACGCGCCAATAATATATTCAATGGTTCATCCAATTGGGGTTTGCGCGATCCGGACGCAGGAGTCTGGATAGTTAAAAACGGCAAGCCCATCAAGAAAAAAATCCAACTCAAGAATTCGGCCAGTGCTTCACAGGCGTTAGGCCCCCCGCTGGATTCCACTGAAATGTCATGTAATGGGCGGAGGTTTCCGGACATTGGGCATAAACTGCTTCAGCGACCGCCACTGCAAAATCAGACGGTGGATTCTGAAGACAGCGTGCTCGGAAAGCTGGCCAGTGATTCGGGCAAAGGGCTTAAGGGTACCTATGCGGAGCTGGTGAAGAAAGCTTTTGCCAAGCGCTGGTGGAATGCAAAGGGTGAGTTTGGCCAAAGCCTGGATGGCGTGCCTTATTCGCAAATGGAAGCAAATTTTTCCCTGTTTTTTGGTCTGGCGATCCAGCTGTATGAAGATACGCTGATCTCCGATCAAACCTTGTTTGATACCCGGCGAGACAAGGACAATTACCCCATTGCCTTCAACGAACAGCAGCGGCATGGTTTGCAATTGTTCCTCGATGATCATTGTTTCCTCTGTCATCTTGGGCCAACTCTTTCCTCTGCGGCAAATCCCGAGGTTTACACCAGCAAATCGTCAAAATTCCATAACGTGATGGATCGCGGCGGTTTCAATGAGGAAAACAGCGGGTTCGATGTCGCCAAAACCATGCTGGATATCGGATTTGCCATTACCAGCGTGACTCCGCCGGCTTATGATCCGGGCATTGACTACCACGATCCTTGGGGGAATCCCCTTTCATTCACGCAGCAGTACATCGATTGGCTGGCCAATCCTGATCATCCCATGGTCGACCCCGTGAAAGTGCTGGCTTGCGATTTTCAATATCCCTTCGCGTTTGATTTCCCCCCCAATGAATTGATGGCGGATCCCAATGCCAGGGGGAATGATTGCCGGGGTTACAAGGAATTGGCCAAGATCGTGACGCCTGCTACCGCCAACCGGGAGTTGGCGCTTCCTTATGGCGGCAAGCTGGCTGCATCCATTGCGGCAGCCTTCAAGATTCCGCCCTTACGCAATGTGGAGCTGACAGGACCCTTCTTCCACAATGGCAGTGTGAAATCTCTCGAAGAGGTAGTGGAGTTTTATAACCGGGGTGGGAACAACGTCGGTAATCCCGGACATTTCGAGACCTTTGTATTCCCCTTGGGCCTTACCAAACAGGATAAGGCTGACCTGGTTGCCTTCTTGAAAACCCTTACGGATGAGCGTGTGCGTTGGGAGCGCGCACCCTTCGATCATCCGTCCATTCAGATTCCCCGAGGTGCCAGGGCAGAGCCGTCGCCGCTAGGCCCCAATCTGGCAGCGGACGAGTATCTTGAGCTTCCCGCTGTCGGTAAGAATGGCAGAAACGTGGTACAAGGATCGCTGTTGCCGTACGATAAGCTGCTGCCGGACTGACACCGTACACTTGACCCGCCGGATGCCCCCAATAGGGTATTCGGTATGGAATGCGAGTGTTGAGGAAATTCAGCTTGGCCAGACTGGGCTGACGAAGCCCCGCTGGGGGATCACTCGTTGCAACTGAATTCAGTGATAGGCCCCGGTCTGGGAAGATCGAGAACAGGCTCCAGATGAGTGCAGCCAGAAAAACTTACATTAACCGGACGTTACGAGGGCTCACATGAAACAGGCGCTATTAATCCTTGCAGGTTTTCTGTTTTTTTCAATCGATGGCAACGCCCATACGCTGGGATCGGTTACCAAAAATGTGGAGTCTTCCATTTCCGAGTTTTCGGTGGTCTGTTACGACGATGGAAATGGGAATACTGACAAATATTCATTTCAAATTAGATATACCTCCAATCTTCCAGTGGGGTTGGCGCTGACGGTCAAGGAGGTGGAGGGGACTTCAGCGGACGTAACGGTCGTTGCGGATAAATCCGGCGTATTCAGTCCCTGGGGGTACAACAAAGGGGGAAATGGCGCTTATGAACTCACGGTGACCAAAATCAAGAAGGGAGCCTCCGCGCTGGGTAAAATCGGCTTTACCATCGAACACCACTGCACCGCCGCGAATGGGGCGCACACCGGTACCTCGGACTCCATTGATATTAGCCCGCCTGACCAGGATGACCCGAACCCACCGGTTGATCCAGAGACACCGCCGCAGCCAGCAAAAGGAACGCCCGGCTTCTCCGGTTCCTTGTCGAACAAGACGGATAAACGCCGCTACGCGGTGGCCTGTTCGGCCAAAAAAATCAATGGCATCAAGACCGCTACCGACCGGTATCGCTTCTGGGTCAAGGGGGCAACCAAAACCTCTCCGTATCATATTCAGATGAAAGTATCCAAGGGCGAAGAAGCGGTTGCGGTGGTTGATCTGGACAGTACCGACAATGTGTTCTCTGAGCCGGGCGTGGTCGCCCAGGGGGATGGCCAGTACAACATCGAGATCAGCAAGCTTGCAGAAGATGGCAATACCGCCGGTAGCCATACTTTTTCCGTCAAGCATGAATGTCTCTCGGAAAGCGGTGCAAGAACCACCACGGGCAAGCCGAAGCCGCTGCGTTGAGTAGTCCTCATGAGTGTTGGGTTCGAAACCGCCGAGCCCAACCGGCGTTCACGCTATAAAAAAGCGGGCCTAGAACAGGGTGGTCAACTGGAAGATCAGGGACGTCGATGAGGGATAAGCGCTGTTGTAGGACGATCCCTCCCCCAGGTTGTAGGACACGGGCTGGCCGGGGTTCGGGATATAGGTAAACGCGGGCGTGAAGTAGACATCCCCGATCACATGGGCCTGGTAGTAGAACTGGCTCATGAACTGCATGTTGCTGGTATTGATCCGGGTCGGATGGGCCGGTGATGAAATGCTTCCCACCGCGGGCGTATTCAGCCAGGAAACGGCTACACCCAGACCGATCGAGTCCTTCGGACGATGGGGGATCAGGCCAAAACCTGAGATGCCGCCGCCGGCATACTGGTTGACGGGCATGATCCTTGAGTTGTTGATGCCGTATTGCATGTAGCCGATCACGCTGCCCTCGCCATCCTGGCGGATCACATGGGCGAGCCGGTTGGTTGCAAGGGCATAGGTCCCCATCGCCCCTTTCGACGTTGGCCCACCGATGATCGGCGTGCTGACGGTCCCGGTCTGGCCCCAGCCGCCAACGGCAAGGCGACCGGGGAGATCCCCGCCCCACTGCTGTCCGACCTCGCCGATATTGAAAATGCCATTGTTGAAAATGGGGCCCGCATGCAGGCCCGTCTGGGTCTGGTTGGCATTGCTGCCGTCGTAGACGCCGTAGGCAACGGAAGTGTTCTGCATGGGGGTGACAGTGGTACTCAGACCCCAGGCCGAGTTGTAGTAGCCTGGCATGACGCCGAGAAGCGTCGGGTTGATGAAGACCGGGGAGTAAAGGAGTCCCGAGATCGAGGGGATGAACGGTTTCTCGCCGGCAATGACGAGTGATCGCAGCACGTTGTTGAATTCGAAGGTGGGAACGCTTTTCCCAAGGCGGAACGTCAGCCGGTCGTCCAGAAGTGTCTGCTTGTACCAGAGCTCATAGAGTTCGCTTCGATTGTAAGGTGCCTGTCCGTTGATGCCGTTGTAGCCTGGAAGTGCGCCCGCATTCGCGTTGCTCGCCTGGCCGTTGTACTGAAGAAAAGCCGCGCCGAGACTTCCGCCCTTGAGCGGCGAGTATTTCCCAAGATCGATGTTGCCGCCGAGGATGAACAGGCTGTTGAACGTTCCCTTGTTCGGACTTTTCCCGCCGACCGGGTCGAGCTGGCTGGTATGCGGGTTAATTGGGAGTCCCCCGGTCAGCATAACGTCCGCGTTTCCGACCCAGAGGCCTCCAAGATGGATGCCCGACTCCTCGTCGAATCCGAGGGTCCGGCCGAGCAGACCGGATCCGAACAGGACATCGATCGCGGGGTTACCGGCGACGCCGACCTCGTCCGGCGTATCGTAGGGCAGCGTATGGCGATCCGTTGCGGCATGATTCTCTTGCGCGTCATCCTTTCGGGTGGAGTCCTTGCCGGAATTCGTGTCTGAGGCTCCGCTGGCAGCCGTGCCTGAATCATTGCCTCGGCGCGTATCCTGACCGGCTCTCTTGCCGGTCTTCTCCGGGACATTCTGTACAGGTGAATCCGGGGCTGGAAGGGCATCATCCAAGGCCAGAGCCTTGCCGGAAAAGGCCAGAATCAACGCCAGCGTCAGGCTGGAAAAACCGTAACTGAGGGAATCGCTCATGACCAGCAGCGGTCTGCGGCAGCAACAGGATTCGGGCAACCGAAAATGCAATCCAGACCGGGTGCGCTCATTTGCATGAAATCATTTAGATTCAGGTAAAGCGCCGGATCCATTCATGAATGGATCCGGCGCTCACTTTATGGCACAGGGGCCGTCAGCACGATACCCTGATTTTCGATCAGGAAAGTTCCGTGGAGGTCATCAGCCTTCTACCGCGAACATAGGTTTCAGCAACCACCGACTCCCTGGCCAGCATGATGACGGCGAAAAGATGCGCATCCCGAGCCGTCTTCGCATCCGGGTTCCTGTACATGTGTTTGAGCGTCAGGTCATAAGTTGTGTTTCTGGATGGTTCAAACACCACGAAATCAGCCTCCTTGCCGACATCAAAGTTGCCGAACCGGTCTTCCTGATCCAGCGCTCTTGCGCCCGCAAGCGTCCCGGTAAAGAGGAGTTCAGCCGGATGCAGGGAGATCGATTGGTCATCCTGGGGGTAGGGATCGATGCCGACCGGTGAGCGCTCGGAAATATGCACCTTGAAGCAGGCATTGAGAATCTGTGGAATGAAGAACTCATCCCCTCCCCCATAATCGCTGCCGATGGCGACATTGACGCCGGCTGCCACGGTACGCCGCCAGGGCAGGGTGCCGGAACCCAGAAATAGCTGAGATACGGGGCAGTGTGCGATCGAACTCCCGGTTTCGGCCAGACGCGAAAGTTCTGCATCGGTACAGTGAACGCAATGGGCAAAGACGCTCCGCTTGCCGAGGAAACTCTTGCCCCCCACGGCAGAGCCGGGCAAAAACTTGCCGTCATAGGTATCAAGGTAGCTATTGACCTTGTAGACCTCCTTGGTCGAGTCGATTTCGCCGGTTTTGGGCCGCATGTTTTCATTGAGGTGCGAGGTGAAATACACCCCACGGTCACGATACTCGGCATAGAGCTCGCCCAGCGCCGCCATCGTTTTGGGCGTTACCGAAAGACTGAAGCGCGGTACGACGGCCACAAACTGCAAGGCATCACGACGAGCCGCCTCGGTGAGGGGGTGCCACTTTTCGATTTCTTCCCGAACCAATCGAATGGCATCCTCTTCCGGAGTCTTGAGCTTTGACCAATCGGGTGCCACGGTCTCGACGCCACGGCCACAGACAATGCGCAGCCCCCGATCCCGCGCCGTCTGGAAAAGGAGATCCTGTGCATGCGGGAAGGCTGATCCGAAGATCAGCCCCATGGTGGTTCCGGAGCGGATCATTCGATCGCACCACTCCGTTGCCGCCAGCCTGGCATAGGCGGGATCGGCCAGTAATCCTTCTGAAGGGAAGATACAGTTGTTCAGCCATTCAAGAAGTTGCCCGCCACCATAGGCGTCGCCGCAGAAAACCTGCGGATAATGCATGTGGGTATCAACGAATCCTGGAAGGATGTAGCTCCCCTTGTGGTCGATAACCTTGGCACTGGCCAGATTGGCCGGTAGGTCCTTCCAGTTGCCGCAAAAGACAGTGCGCCCATTGGCATCGACTGCCAGCGCACCATCGGGGAACCATTGCAGCGCTTTGGCCGCATCGGTGACCTTGGGCGCACCTGCAATATGAAAAATATGCCCCCGATGCACCTTCAATCCAGGCCCATCGTTTCTTTTCGTCGCTGGAGCGTGCCCCGTCTTGTTTTTGGCTGCCTGAGCTTCACTGCTCAATCCGGCAACCGTGGACAAGGCGAGCAGTGCGCCCGAATTGGCCGTCGTCTTCAAAAATTCACGGCGAGTCTTTTTCATGTTGCCTCCGGTGAGCAGATCAAGGATTCACTACCCGGTAATGCTCAGTGAGGATTCGGGGCGCTGTCAAGCGGAGTTTGCTTGCTCCGATGCGCCGGGGATCAGCGTGGGTACATTCTGCGTGAGGGAGAGTTTGCAAGCCGCCATGCTGGTTTGCTCATGACCAGGCCGAAAAGAGCGGCGACTTTTGGTGCGGGTTGTTTCCAGCGCGTTGTCTGCGGGAAACTTACGTCGTTTTTTGCTTCAATGGGATAACGCAAACAGCCCACTCGCGCCATTGCTGTCACCCGGTCTTCCATCATGCGTGAAAACGTCGAACAGCAGCCGCAGGCCGAGCTGACCCCAGACCTCGACCGAGCTGGTGACTTGCCGGTAGGTGTTGGTGGTGGGCTGGGCACCAAAGGTGAGGTCTACATTGACATAGTCACTGTAAATCCATCGGGCGCCGAACTGGCCTGCATAGAGTGGGGCATTGTACTGAAGCGGATCACCGGCATAAGCCTCGGCAATTGCGTGAATGTCTTTCCTGATGACTTCCATGTCCAGTCCGACACCCCAGTAGGGCCGCAGCCGTACACCGATCCCGCGTTGATGTTCAGCGCGCAGTCCGAAATTCGTGTGAACCTGCATGCTGTCATTGAATAGCCGGTGGGTCATCAAACCCATGGCGTAGTAGTTGTCGCCCAGTTTGTAGTCAGAATTGGTGTTCTCGTCTACCGTCCCCCCTGCGGCAAGGGTGGTCTGACCGGCATCGAATGTTGCGCCGGACGAGAACGCATAGCCGGGTGTGCCATCGGCCTCGGCCCTGGTGAACAGCAGCTTGCCCTGGATGACCGGATTGGCAATAGCCCATTTATCGTTGGCAGATCGCCCGACGCCAGTCCCCGCGATGATTTCCAGCCAGTCCAGTGGCGTCACGCCAATCATGGTGTTGAATCCGGGCGCATCGCCGTAAGCGCCCTCGGCATGGGTGACCTCCATCCATGATTCGGTTTCAAGTTGACCATAGTCGGCAATTCGGGCGTCGTCCGTAACGAACGGGCGAACGGCAAACGCGGGCCAGGTGGAGCCAAGGGCGATCAATAGGGTGAGGCATAAGTGCCAAGCCTTAAGTGGTGTGACCATCAATGCACCCGATTACCTGAATTGCGCCATCACGGACTTGTCCTTGTTCAACCTGATGTTGCAGGTGGTTTTCTTACCCGGGCAAACCGCCACAACCGACAAATTTCTGTTTCCTTCACGGTCCGGAATCGTCATGAGTGTAATCCGGTTACATTGCGGAATTGTGACGTAAACGGGAAAGAGCGGCAAACAGGCGCCTGTTGACAGGTTAATCCATGTCAGGAGTGCCGCCTGCCCCTATCGCCATGCCATGTTGATACAATCGCGCCACGTTGATTCCAGGGATACGCAATGAAGATCATCATTTTGGGGGCAGGGCAGGTCGGCAGAAGCCTGCTGGCCAGCCTGTCGGGTGAGAAGAACGATATCGTGATGGTCGATGTCCGGGCCGACCTGCTGAAGAAATTGCAGGACCGCTTCGATATCCGCACAGTGCAGGGCAATGCCGCCCATCCGACGATCTTGCAGACGGCGGGTGCGGCAGAGGCGGACATGTTGATCGCCGCTACCAGCGATGATGAAACGAACATGCTGGCCTGTAGCATGGCCGATATTCTGTTCAAGGTGCCGCGCAAGATCGCGCGGGTACGGGCCATCGAGTACTTCTCGTTTCCCGGGCTGTTTTCCCCGGAAACGATTCCGATTGATTACGTCATCAGTCCCGAACAGATCATTACCCAGTTCATCCAGCGCCTGCTGGAATATCCGGGCGCGACCCAGGTGCTGGACTTTGCCGAAGGGCGGGTGCGGATGGTCTCGGTGTGTGCGGTTCGCGGTGGGTTGATGGTGGGGCGCGAGATTCGTGAGCTGCACCAGCACATGCCCAACTTTCACGCCCGGATTGCCGCCATTTTCCGGGATGGACAGCCGATCGTGCCCAACGGCAGCACCATCATCAATCATGGTGATGAGGTGTTTTTCCTGGCATCGGCTGAGGAAATCAAGGACGTGATGTCGGAGATGCGCAAGTCCGAGAAATCCTACAAGCGGCTGATTTTTGCCGGTGGCGGTCACGTCGGCAAGCGCGTCGCCATGGCCCTTGAGGACAGTTACCAGGTCAAGGTGATCGAGCGTGACATCAATCGCGCCGAAAAAATTGCGGCGCAACTCAAGAAGGCCACGGTGCTGGTCGGCGATGCCTCGGACAGGGAGTTGCTGCTGAGTGAAAACATCGAGAGCGCCGATGTGTTCTGCGCGATCACCAACAACGATGAGGCAAACAGTCTCTCGGCCATGCTGGCCAAGCGTCTCGGGGCCCGGCGGGTGATTTGCCTCGTCAATAACGACGCCTACGCCGATATTGTCGATGCCTCGCACGTCGATCTGGTGATTTCACCCCAGCAGGCCACCATCAGCGCGCTGTTGAGGTATATCCGGCGGGGTGACATTGCCCAGGTCTATTCCTTGCGGCATGGTTCGTCGGAGGCGATTGAGATGGTGGCCCACGGCACGGAAGGCGAGTCGAAGGTGATTGGCGTGCCACTTAACCAGATCGACATTCCGGAAGGGGTGGTGATGGGCGCACTGGTGCGTGGCGATGAGGTGCTGCAAGTTCATCACGACACCCTGATTGAAGATGGCGATCACGTCATCATGTTCCTGCTAGATAAAAAGCTGATACCCGATGTGGAGCGGCTGTTTCATTCTGTTCAGGAAATCTGAACGCCACCTGAACCGTCGGTGGCCCCTGTTTTTTTGAGAGGAATCCCCTATGAGCTGCATTAAATCGCTGTCTGCCGAGGCGGCACATGCCGCACTAAACACCAGTGAAGATGCCGTCCTGATTGATGTGCGAGACCCGGTGGAGTTCTCCTTCGTCGGCCACCCGGTCGGCGCCGTTAATGTACCGTGGAAGTTTGCCCCGGACATGCGGGCCAATCCCGATTTTCTGGAAGGGGTGCGTGAAGCAGTCGCCGACACAGCGGCACCGATCTATCTGCTATGCCGCAGCGGACAGCGCTCCCTGGCGGCGGCGAACGCTTTGGCAGAGGCTGGCTATACCGATCTGACCAATATCGAGGAAGGCTTTGAAGGGCCGATGGACGGCGAGAAGCACCGCAGTACCATTGCCGGTTGGCGCTTCCATCAGTTGCCCTGGACCCAGAGCTGAGCAGCGTGCTGATCCGGGATTATGCAGAGGCCCGATCAGCCGCTGCTGCGTAGCCTGAGTTCCCGCAATTTCATGAGCGCATAAAGCGTGTCCAGGTGCGGAATAGCTACCCCGGCTCGATGTCCCGCCCGCACGGTATTACCCAGGATGGCCTCGGTTTCCATGGGGCGGCCCGCTTCAAAATCCAGCAGCATACTAGTTTTGTAGGTAGGCATCTTGTGGGTGCCATCGATCTGCCTGTCGATGATCTCGGCAGGCTGCTCATGACCTAGCGCCGAGGCAATGGCGCAGACCTCCGCCATGATTGCGCGGATCAGTGGTTCCTGTGTGGTCAGAATATCCGTCGTACCCAATCCGCCGGACAGGACCGAGAGCGGGCTGAAGGAGGCATTCCACAAGCATTTCTGCCAGCGGGTAGTGACAATATCCGCAGTGGCCGTACAGCCGACGCCCGCCTTCTCGAAGGCCTCTGCCAGCGCTCGCGTTTTTTCCGACAGTCCGCCCGGATAATTTCCCAGCGCCAAACGGCCATAGGCCTGATGCCAGATTTTTCCCGGCGCGGTGCGGGTGACGCAGATAAACGCCAGACCACTGATCAATTCGTGATCGGGGAAGGCGGCCGCCACCTCGTCCTCGATTTCCACCCCATTCGCAAGGAGCACGATGGCCGTGTCTGGCCCGAGGGCGTCGCGCAGCAGTTCCGTGCGGTCAGCGCCTTCGACCAGCTTGATGCAGAGCAGGATGATGTCGGGTTTTTCTGCGAGCTCGGCGGTCTTTGCAACGACCTGCGCCGGCTGGAAATGCCACTGGCCCAGCGCGGTTTCGCTAGTGATGTCGATGCCATGCGCCTGGACCGTGTCGTAATCCGACCGGGCCAGCACGGAAACGCTGACATCGGCTTGTGCCAGCAAGGAACCGTAGAAACTGCCGATGGCGCCGGTGCCGATGACCAATACTTTCACTGCGTTCTCCAAGGTGTTTCATGAAATAAATAAAACCAGTAACGAAGCGCGATTAACGGGTAGCCTGTTGAGTTTTTATTGGTTAAGTTAATAAGGTGGAGTGAATGGTGTTTATAGGATTGCTCCGGCTGCATTATTCTGGCTTCGCTCTGGAAGATTACCAAAAGAATTTCGTTTGAATATGATGCGAAAAACCATTTGGTCCGTTCGGTGAGTATCCACTTGGATGTTCGCATGATGAACTTCAGCCAACCGTGCAATGATCTTCTGCCCCAGACCGGATTGACCACCAGAGAAAGTCAAAAGTCGGGTATACATGCCGGATTGAGCGGGAGCACTGCATGTGGCAGTGGAGACCTGGATTTCCTGTGACTCTTGTGTGTGACAAGAACGAATGATGACACGACCCTCACCATGTTTTAGCGAATTATCGATTAAGTTATAGAGCAGTCGCGTCAGTGCGATGGGCTTATAATTGATGCAGCCGATATTTCCTGGAATAAATTCAAGGTTTTCGCCGATGCGCTGGTATTTATCCGCCACTTCCTTGATTAGGCTATCAGCGTCGCCCAGTTTCCACGGTTCATTGGCTTCGATGTCGAGCCGAGCCAGTTCAACGGTTTGTTCAAGTCCGACCAGCATTTCATCCAGGTCTTCACGCATGTCTGATACTGTTGGGGAGTCTGGCAATAATTCGATATTTACACGTAAGCGTGTCAAGGGGGTTCGTAAGTCATGGGAGATACCCGCAAGACACTCTTCACGTTTGCGTACCTGGGTATCCAGATCCATTCTCATTGTATTAAGCGCTTCGGCCAGCTGAATAAATTCCAGTGGATCCGTGGGCTCGACAGAAAGTCGTATGTCTTTGCTCTTGCCAAAGCGTAGGGCACTTTGTGCCAGACGATGTAAGGGTTTGCTCAAGCGGTAGGCCAGCCACCAGCCGGTGAGTAGATTGAATAGCAGAATGACGGGGAAGGCTATTTTGATGTATTTTTCTATCCAGAGTTGGAGCTTAACCTGCATCCCGAGCGCAAAGTGGGGTTCGGCTGTATGGTAGAGCCAGACCAAGGTATTATTTTTTTCCGAGAATAACTGAACTTCGCCAGAAGAAAGACTTCCGATAGTTTTAGCAGCCTGACTTAGACCCGGCTGTTTCAATGGGTCGATAATTTCAAATCTCCCGGGCAATTCAGGATTGAACAACCATTGTATTCCGCTGACATCATGAATTCTCGATAGTAATGTGTTGAGAAGCTCAGGGGTGCTCTGTTGTGCAATTAACTCCAGGGCACTGAAAAGAGCTAAAGATAGTTCAGAAAAGGTGTTTGATCCCGGATAGATAAGGAATAATAAAATTGAAATAAGGGAAATGACCTGCGAAACGAAAAGAAGAACAATGACAGCGATGCCTATTCGCCTGTAAAAAGTATCGCGATGCAATAATACTTTCATGAAGAAGTGCTTATGTGCTGTAATTGATCCAGATCCAATAGGTAACCTGACCCTCTGACAGTTTTTATCAGCGATTTATCGACCAATGTAACAGAGAGTTTCTGTCGTATACGGGAGATTAACATGTCGATATTGCGTTGATTGTGGGTTTTCCCGGTTGGATATAGCCTTTGTGCAATCTGTAGCCGAGAAAGCACTGTGCCAGATTTTTCGAGAAGTGACACAAATACAACAAGCTCTTCCCGTGTGAGTGGCACAATATGGTCATCTAGCCTTAATGTGCGTGTGTTTGATAAGTACCTGAAAGCTCCAATATGAATGTCACTGGACAGCACTGAGACTTCAGTCGTTGAAAACGCAGAAGCGCGTCTGAGCGCAGCGTTAATTCGAGCCAATAACTCACGCGGATTGAAGGGTTTTGTCATGTAATCATCCGCACCACTGTCCAGGCCTTGAATTCTCGCAGCATCTTCTGCAGAAGCCGTCAGCATAATGATGGGAATATGAAGGTGAGCGGAGCGTAAGTCTGCGCAAGCATCAAAGCCATTGCCATCTGGCAGGTATCGATCAAGAACGAGGAGATCGGGTGTGGAATGTAATAAAAGGGTTTGCATCTGCCCGATAGAGTTCGCAGTCGACATGCTATACCCCGCATTTGACAAATACTCAGTCAACGCCAGTCGCAACTTCAGGTCATCATCTACAAGAAGGATCGAGAGATTGGGCAAGTGACCTGTCTCCGTCGGTTGGCTGGACCGGGAAAATCAGCCTGTGGATGAGGCTGGCACCGTAAGGGGCAATGTCCGGTAAAACCTGCGCTGAACGGCCTGTTATGTAAAAAGTGCTTGGCAATCAGAACACTGCATTCAGCCGCTGAGGCCACCTGTTCATGTCGGGTTCGACCAAAGGCTGGCGATTGTATCAAATGATACAAAAACAGGGTTGTTTTTTGTGGCAAACGCTTTACTTTGGAGGCGAGGCAGGGGGCATTTGCCCTACGTTATGTAAGTTAATCCGGATTGGTGGGGTACAACATGAAACCCAGAATACTGTTTTTATCAATATTGGCATCAGGAATGGCTCAGGCAGATCTGTGTATGACAACTGCTCAAACCATTGAGGCGACTGCGGCATCTTACGTACAGGCGATTAGATTGAGTGAAAATGGACGGAGTGGCAATGTCGCCTCAATGGTTGGTGAGGTGTGTGATATTGACACAGAGGGTGGCACAGATGCCAAACACTGTAGGGCAGCCACGGGGACTTTATTAAGCGATGTGAAAGGAAATACCTTAAGCCTGTCGGCGCATGGAAACTATGCGTGCGAAACGGATTTGGCGTGCATTTCTTACTATCATGCTGATGCGACATTTTATTTTCAACATGGAGCGACCAGCAGTGATTGGGGTATCGTTTCATCCGAACTGGTTGTAAACGGAACTGCCGAGCATCTGCAAAGCAAGAACTCCTCGGCAAGCATTAATAAATGTGATGGAAAAACGACACAATCATTGCAGAATGAGAAAAGGCTTAAGAGCTTCCTGCGTAGCTCCAATGCTATAGATGGATTTAATCCAAAAGTAGGATCTAGCAAAAAGTACACGTTCAACTGGGCGACTGATGCAGGTGGTGTATTCACTCATGCAGAGACAGGTAAATATTATGGGACAACACTGAAGACGGTAACAATTTGTCTGCCGGATCAGGCAGGCGTCTGGTCCATCCGGTTGAAGACGACAACCAATGGGGATGGCAAAACAGATAAAACAAAAACCTTTACCGCCCCGAGTCAATGTGCGCAGTGGCAAGATGTTCAGACTAACCTGTCTGGTGATGATGGGAAGACAACAGCCACGATAATCATCCAGCCCCCAGACACGCATCCAAATGCAGCTGGAAAAGCAACGGTGGATATTACTTACTGAAGACTTTTGCATATGGCGGTTCCGTATTCGATTAACGAAGTCGCCATATCGCTATAAGCTTGGTTAAACTTGTCGAAGTATGGTATTGCGAATTATTAACAGTTACAAGGGTGTGCGTTATGTGAAAAATATCTCATCTTACTGCGCTGTTGGCGGTGCTGGTTATGGGGTTCTCCTCAATAGCGACGGCTGATATTTCGCTTAAGGATATTGGCTTGGAGAATATTGTCGGTCAGTGGGAGGGAAAGAAATATGTAGTAACCTTTGATAAAGCAGTCATAAAGGATAAATATAAGGTCACTATATCGTACCCATACTCTAAAAAAGGACGTGTCAAACAGATCGCGTTAGCTAATGACCGGTTTGTGATTAAAGACCAGAGCGACTTCAAAATTCATAGAGACGCCATATACCTTATAAAGATAGTGAGGTTAAGGGATCGTGCAGCAAGAACTTTGATGCTGAATCTTAAAGGTGAGGGGGTGCCGAGTATAACCCTGCCTGTCAGCGCATCGAATGCTCAAATATATAATTATATTGGGGATGGGAAAAATCCAAGCCTGACAATGGTTTTAGGCAACAATGGAGCTGGCTGGAAGACTTATTCTATTGGTTATCAGGGTTCTGGTGGAATACCTACATCTACTGATGCAAAGAAACAATGGAGTGCCTGGGACATAAAGGATGCTCAAACTGGAGCTTACTTTGGTACCCTGACCATTAACTATGATGGAAAGACGGTTACCATGAGCGATTATTCAGCCGATGGATCTAATGGTAACTATCTGAAAGGCATAAAGATAAACAACCCCACCAGTGGTGCGCCTTCGGTCAGTGTGAGTTCGGTCGTATGTACATACTGTACCGCTGCTGATATAGCCAATGCAGTAGGTGATGGCAAAAATCCAAATGTAGCACTGGTTCTTGGCGATAATGACGCTGGTTGGGGCAGTTATTCAATCGGCTGGGGTTCAAGTGGTGCTCTTCCAGTGCCGGGAACCGTGAGTGTATGGAACGTAAAGGATGCTGATAACAAGTATTATGGAACTATCACTATCAATCTTCAGAATGGTCAACCCAGTATATCAAGTTTCTCTATCACTGAAGGTTCACCTGATTATATCTCTGATCCGTATATCAAGGATTATACGGTGTTTGCTACTATTGTCTGCGGATCCTGTGGTGGATCGCTAGGAACTATTCCTCCGGCAATTCCACCGGCTAATTTCAAGCTTTCAACTGGCGGTGATAAATTGTTATTAAATGGTGTAACCGAACTCCGGTTGAAGGGGATGGCGAGACCCACCCTTGAATGGTCTAAATCCGGAGAAAACCTGAGCGAGCAAGACGTTGCCAATATGCATAGCTGGGGTACAAACGTAATTCGTATCTCAATGAATGCTGACTATTGGAACAATTCTTTAGATGAAACAGTTGCAGGCTCTTACAGGCAAATCATTGATGCACTGGTCTATCTGGCAGCCAAGTATGACATGGTAATTATTCTTGATTATCATTGGTCTAGCTCTGCTGCACAGCAGCAAAAGATGGCGCCGAAAGGGAATAATGAGGCCTCATTAGCTTTCTGGACTTCAGTAGCCAACAAGTATAAAGACTTTGGTCATGTCCTGTTCGAATTGTACAATGAACCCTATGGTCTATCGTATAGCGAATGGCTCCATGGTAATGACAGCTATTATGGGATGCAGGATCTTTACGATACCGTCAGATCGACAGGGGCCAGGAATGTGGTGATCGTTGGTGGTCTGGATTATGCCTATTATCTCGGTTTCATCTCAGATGCGAAGAACTGTGGTAGTGAAGACTGCTATGTCAAGGATGCTGGCCAGGCCAATGGTTATGCCTATAACATCATGTATGACTCGCATCCTTATACCCATAAAGGCGAAGCTGGATATACCGTCGATGGGAAACCGGCAGATTTCTCTACTAACTTTGCAGGCATCACTGGAAAGTATCCTTTAATTTGGACTGAATTTGGTGATAGTCAGAGTAGCTCCTATGATGGCGCTACGCCATACTATCCAATTTCTTATCAAGAGAAATTAGATGAAATCAATCAGATAGGTGTTCACTACTCCGCATGGGCCTGGTATATATCGCCGGATCCCGCGTTTCCGGTGGTCATCGGCGGCGACTGGACCAATCCGGTGCCGGCGTATGGTGGTATCTATGTACACTCGGACTTGCAATCCTTCCCCGGTACGTCTTTGACGATAGGGCAGTGAGGGTATCGAAAACGTTAGGCGGTTAGGAATAAAG
>SXGT01551692.1_pt1 | contig 33206 bp, 17 predicted proteins | sample 3176221 | NCBI WGS metagenome assembly SXGT01 (sample SAMN11356862, study PRJNA531348) | freshwater metagenome | isolation source: freshwater sample F1-120 | place: China: Fuxian Lake, Yuxi | collected 2017-12-25 | reverse complement strand
CGTGTGCAGAACGCCCTTGGGTTTTCCGGTGGAACCGGAGGTATAGAGAATGAATAGCGGGGCTTCGGCATCCATGATTTCGGGCTCGCAATCGGGCGAAGCCGCCTCGATACATTCATGAAACCAGAGATGCCGTTCATCCCAGGAAATCGCGCTGCCCGTATTTCGAACCACAAAAATATGGCTCACAGCGGGACAGGCCTGCAGGGCGGTGTCGACTTGAGCCTTGAGTGGAATCGTCCGGCCACCGCGCCGTCCCTCATCGGCACAAATGACAAAACGGCAATCGGCATCGAGAATCCGGTCACGCAAGGCTTCGGCTGAAAAACCACCGAATACCACGGAATGCACCGCACCGATGCGAGTTACTGCCAGCATCGCAACGGCGACTTCGGGAATCATGGGAAGGTAAATGCATACCCGGTCGCCCTTGCCGACTCCCGCTGACTTGAGGGCATTGGCAAACCGGCAAACGGCTTCGTGTAATTCGCGATAAGTCAGCTTGCGATCGACGGTCGGGTCATCGCCCTCGAACAACAAGGCAACCTGATCTCCCCGCTGGTCCAGATGACGATCCAGACAGTTGTAACTGACATTGAGTTGACCCCCTTCGAACCAGCGGACGCGCCCTTGGGCAAAATCGCAATCCGATACCCGCTGCCAGGGAGCAAACCAGGTCACGAAGCGTGTTGCCTGCTCAGCCCAAAAGGCATCCGGTTCTTCTACTGATCGCTGGTAAAGTGCCTGATACTGGGCCTGATTGGCGTGCGAACGTTCAGCAATCAGTGGGTCGATATCATGGATTTTGTCTGCCATAAGGAGATTCTCGCCTATTTACTGTCAGACCGGGATGGCTCAATCCGACTGGTTTGGGGGTCTTCCTGTACACACGGAGCAAGCGTTCGGCCCTGTAATGCCTGACGGAAATGGATTTGGCAAACACCGAACTCACCTTTGGCTCCATCCGCTAAAGCCAGGGTTACCTTATGCGACATCTTGCCACTGCATTGGCCACCGTCCCGGCCCGTTGCGATCTGACAGCGTCCAGCGGCCTGTAAATGATAGGCTACTGGCCGTATTCCGGATTCGGTTTTCCCGGTTGCAGCCGGTGTAATCACTTCAGTGGACGTATCGGCTAAAATTTCCATCACCGAAGGACCCTGTGCTGCCATCTGTCGGCTTTCCTCAGCAAAAGCAGCCACAGGATCGACTTTGCGACGCGCCCCCGTCTTTGCTCCCGACAAGCGGGAAGATGTGGCAGAATTCGAGCCGGTTGGCGTAATATCCAACCGCTGAACGAGTTTTGTCAATAAAGTCTGCAAACTTTTGAGCCGATGCTCCAACTCGTTTTGCCGTTTTTCGATGCGTGAAAACTGCTCGAGCTGACGACTCTCCAGGCGATCGATACGCTCCTGTAATTGCGTGATACGCTGCAGGGTCTGTGGATTTTCGGGTTTTTCGGCATTCTTTTGACGTTCCCTGTAGCGTCTTTGACGTTCGGCATTGGATAATGGATGCTCTGTTCGTGGTCGTCCACGGCCACGGCCAGACGATAGCGTTTCTGAAACTGACATGGGCTCTGCCATAAATAATTGTTAGCGTAACTATAAATTATTGTGGCAAGGTTTGGCTAGTCCCCGCTGCGGTTAAATTTTCAGCGCGGCAAGGTCTTTTTTGAAGGGTAAGTATAGGCCTTGATCATCGAACAGCCCCATCGTAGCCTTCGATGTAGCGAAGCGAAATCGAGGGTTTACGGTGGAGGTGACGCTGATGCTGATGATGGTGGAAGGCCGTGCGTGCATACAGGGAACGTTTTGGATAGCCGTCCCGTTTCGAGGTCACTTTGGCCAGTGGCCTGGTGACCCCGCTGTGGCCAAACTACAAAAGTCATGGGTCGAGCTGAAGCGCGTCTGGACCGGGACATACCGTACAAACTGTTTGCAGAATTTCCCCGGACGCAAATGAACGCGGTTTCCGTCTTTCTGTGCAGTTACGCCGATTCTCTTTGGCAATCGACGCAGCACCTTGAGGAGCAACCCGAATTTGTAAGGTGGGTGGATTCGAATCTGATCCTGTTCGGTTACCAGGCCGGTAAATTTTTCGAAACCCATTACGACGATCCGGAAACTTTTAAAGCGGACAAAAACCGGCTATCCGGCTTGCTTGAAAGAGTCTCCACGCCCCCCAAACCGTCGGGTCGGCAAAGCTTGAGGGTGGAAAATTGGCGACTTCAAACCAGATTCAATGCCAGACAAGCCACGCTGACGCCCATTAACAGGCCCACCAGTATGTCGGTTGGAAAATGTACACCAAGAAAAATGCGCGACAAACCCACTGAAAAAGACCACAGGTAAACCGGTATACCCAACAAGGGATGGAAATAGGTCACCAGGGTTGCCATCAGAAAAGCTCCCGAGGTATGACCTGAAGGAAAACTGAACCGATCAGACGGAACGATGAAACTTTGTATGCCGATGGCTTCCTGAGGTCTGTTTCGCTTCAGGCCATTTTTAAGCACGAAGTACAGGGGACGTTCGATGGCAAAGGCAAACAGACCGGCAACCAGGAAGAGCCTGTCTGCGGGAAGGGATGAACACAACAAATACACCCCCAGCAGGGCATACAGATAGCCATCACCGGTCTGGGATATCCTGCGGCTGATTTCTGCAAACAGGTTGAGGTGCTTCCGGTTCATGCACCAGGTAAACATGGAAACATCGTACTGATGTATGGTCGCTATCAGTTTCATGGGATCAACTCCGTATCGGTTTTGGCATGAGGGCTTGAGTATCCGGGTAGAAAGACAGAGTAGGGCCATCGGTTGACAGGCCGGTGAATGAGCCATTACGGTTGAATGACGGCTCCAGGGGGAGCACCCGTATATCAGGCTAACGATTTTTACAGGGTTTGCCAAGTCACCCCGCTGATTCACAGCCATTCTCATTATGGCGAAATTCAGCCCTAGCCGATCAACCGAGACGGAATGTGGAGCGTCAACAAGTCCAGCAAGAAAAATATCCAACAGAAAGGACACCCGGAAGTCGCACATAACCCTACGCGGATCGCTCTGGCGGGGGATCGCCAGAAACTGCGATGCTCGGGCGCGACTTACGGGGTCGTTCTTTCCGAACCGTTGCCTGAATCAAGCCTTACCAGACTGTTCCGAACGGTCATAATGCGCATTGCAGGATGATTCAAACCCTCATGGCCTGAAACACATCATACCATGTTCTCAAGGCTCACGGCTCAGGCTGCCTGGTCTCAGTGCCCTGCGAACCCGAACTGTCCTGCCAGGGTGTGACTTCCAGATCTTCCAGACGATAGCGGTAATTTTGAGCCTCGTTTTCCCTCTCGACCCGCCCAGTCTGTATAAAAGGCTCAATCTCGCTCACTTTGGCCCAAAACCCTTTCTCCTTATACTTGCCGACCAGTTCCTGATTGGCCGACAGCATGTCAGCATTTTTTTTGCTGCACGCGGCCACCCATTGAGTTCGTTCCCTGACCGCATCAACCAGGGTCTGATTGTCTCGCTTGTAGCGGTTGAGTTCCAACTCGACCTGGTGTTCCTTATCCACCAACCCTCGATAGCGGTCAGTGCCTTCACTGACCCGCTGTTGCAATCCAGCGTTCTGGTGTCGTAATTGATCCAGACTGGCTTGGGTTTCCCTGACCTGATTTTCCAGTGGAGCCAACTGATTGACCCGGGTCTCCAGCGATTGGATTTGTTCCTGTAACTGCGTATTTCGGGTCTCCAGTTCGGTTTTTTCCTGGCTGACCTGCCGGAGCAAACCCTGAGCCTTGCGCAAGGTCTGCAACAGGGCGGCGTCATCCTTTTTGGCTTCCGCCATTGCAGTCTCGGTTACCGACGTGACCAACAGCATCAGAGCCATCATGACCGTTTTTGTGTACATACCGGAATCCCCTGTCTAGAACCTGGAGTTCAGATCAACCAACAACACATCGGCATCAAAGGCAGGCCCATCGATAGCCTTGCTCGACAACCAGCGCACATTGAGCCAGGTATTGGTCGCCAAACCATAACTGCCACTCAGGAACCAGCCTTTGGCATCCGTACCAGACAAATGGAAGTTGGAGTCGGTGTAGGCATCGAGGACAGCATCACGCTCGATATACTTGTAGGCCAGCCAGAGATTCCAGTCGGCAAACTTTCGCATTTCAGGATGCCCGACATCCAGTCGAACCTGCCAGGCATTGACGCGGGGACTGATATTTTCACCCGTACGGCGCAATATTTGTGACTGATCAAAGCCCAGGTTGTATGAATAATTACCGGTCAGCATGACATGAGTGCTGCCGATCATTCGGTAATCCAGGTTGACCATGGCATCCACGATATTGAAATCGGAAGCCAGACCCACCAAGCGGGGTTCGGCGTTGACATCACCCTCGTTGCTGATCCGGGCCAGACTATTACCCTTGGTGAAAAACTGCGGAGCCGACCAGTCATTCCGGCGACTGCCCAGCGCGTTGGGAAGGGCCTGGACATTGTCGTAGTCGTAGTAGGCAATTCCGGTTCTGATCCGGGCATCATCCACAAACACCCAGTCAAACCCGGTTTGTCCTCCCCACATCCATTTGTCACTGGAGGACAGCTCGACTTCCTGCAACGGGAAAAATCCCAGGGTCATGTAAACTTCGTTGGGGCTGGAAAGACCCATATTGATTTGTTGACGGCCTGCAGGCGGTGGTGTTTTATGAGGGTTCTGCCCGCCCCATGGCAGATGAACCGTCCCCGAAAACCCTTCGAAGCTCATGTCCTGATCATAGAGGTTGTCGCTGCTCAGGAAAGGGTTGGCAAAACGGCCACCGTAGGCACTGAGCCATTGATATCCCTGGCTGTCGACATAATCGTACTGGAGAAACGCCCGGTCGAGTGCCAGTTCGTATTGCTGGCCATTTTGACCCAGGGTCTGGTTGATGGAAACGGGACTGCGGTCGTTACTGGTGGCCAGACGCAAACCGGCCTTGAGCCCGTCGCCAATATTGGCCTCCATCCCCAGCCGTAAGCGCATACGGTAGCGGATTCTGTCCACCGTGGTATTCCGGAAGGGATCCAGTCCCGGTGCATTCAGCCCCCCGGCCCGGTTGATGCGCGGCCAGTCATAGTAGCTCTCAGCCAGATTATCCGAACCAAAAAACTGGTCCTCAAAACGCAGACGCAGATCACCCGACCAGCGAATCCGGTTGACCCAATCCGGCAGGGCCGCAGGAACTCCCCATTTTTCCACTTTGGCCTGGGCTTTGACCTCCTTGACCACATCATCCCGTAACTCCTGCCTTACCTCCTGTCGTATCTCATCCTTGACGAAATCGGGAACGTAAGTCACCCGTACCGGCTCATGTGCCGATTGGCTTTTGGTCCGGGCCTTGATCGAAGCATCCACGGTCTGCCTTTCAGACTCGATCTGCTGTTTGGCTTCTGCGCTGGCCTTGACTTCGGCATCGCGGATCATGGCTTCCGCCTTGTTTTTGTCGATGATGCCCTGCTGTACCAACATATCGATCAGGTTGACCGTGGTATTTTTCAGTTTCAGCAATTCCTCTCGCTCGCCGGCGTAGGCAGGAACCGCCAGACCACAGGAAATCAGCAGTGCCAGCGTGTACTTGTCAAGATTCATTAATCATCCTCACAGGATAGGTCGAATAGTGTGCTGTCGCCAGGTTCAATCGTGCAGGAATCAGGAGCGTATCCGGATCCTGACCGGTTGCGGCATATTTTCAGGGGGAGCCTTGAAGGTCAGTCTCAAGCCGGACAAGGCACTCCTCAAGGCATCATCCACATCACTGTGACCACTGCTGCCCGATAACTCGGCCCGGGTGACTCGTCCATCCGCGCCGATCCACAAGCTGGCCACGGCGGAAAATTTCTGGCTCCTGACCTTGTCATTCAGGCTTCGCTGCAAGGCTTCGGAAATCTGACGCTGTATTTGTTGGCCGTAGTAAACGATGGCATTCCCGCCCCCGCCAATCAGGCCGTGTCCGCCTTTCTTGCCAACCAGCCCAAATGAGTCGGAGCCGGCACCGCCTTCAGAATCGACCCCCAGGTTGTCACCCGGCGGCGGTTCTTCTGCCTGCTCCGGCTCTGGTTCAGGCTCCTTGGGGGGGTCGATTTTTTCTTCCTTGATTTCAGGTTCCGGTGGCTTTTGTACCGGCGGTGGAGGGGGAGGCGGGGGTGGAGGTTGCAACACGGTAATTTGTTGCACCTGCTTCTTGGTGGATACCGGTTTCTGAAACAGGTCACGAAACAGATAGATACCGACTGCAAGCAGGATCACCAAACCTGCGCCGATGACCGCAGGCAGGTAGCGCAGATAGCGTTTTTTTGACATGCCTTACTTGACCAGTTTTTGGGTGACCAGACCCAGTTGACTGATTTCCAGTCGGGTGACCACATCCAGTACCTCTATGACTTTCTCATACTGAATGGCTGCATCCGCTTTCAATACCACCGGCAGATCAGGTGTAGCCGCCTTGTACTGTGCCAGGCGGGTTTCCAGTTCCTGGATCGAAACCGGGTAGGTGTCCAGGTAAATGGTACCGTCCTGAGTAATCGAGATGGCTTTGGTTTTGGGCTTTGACAGGGAGGGGGTTGAACTGGCCTTGGGCAGGTTAACGGTAATCCCCTGCACCGTGGCCGTGGTCATGATGATGAAGATGAGCAGCAACACATACGCCACGTCCAGCATCGGTGTAATGTTGATATCATCGTAGACCTTCTCTTCCGATTCGACTTTCATGACTTAAACCTCCCGTTGCCGATCAGCGATTTTCTCGGTGACCATGGCCATGAATTCATCGGTAAACACCCGCATGTCGGCGACGATGTCCTTGATTTGTGTCAGCAGATAGTTGTAGGCGAACAAGGCCGGGATAGCTACAGCCAGACCGGCCACCGTCGCCAGCAAAGCTGCTGCAATGCCGGGTGCGATGGAGTTGATGTTGACGTCACCGGTTGCGGCAATCACGGCAAAGGTGATCATCACCCCGACCACCGTGCCAAGCAGACCCAGAAAAGGTCCGCCGGCAATTGCGATGGTGAGCAGCACCATGTTGCTGTTGAGCTTTTGACTTTCCCGCACGACCACTGAATCCAGTTTGACCCGGATCACGTTGAGGGCTTCAACCGACATGGGTCTGGAAGCGGAACCATTCCCCATCCGTTTCTTCACCTCACGGATACCGGCATGATAGACATGATACAGGGGCGAACTCTGGAAATGATCGTGTTTACCCATCATGGCCGTCAGAAATTCTGAATCGCCCAACTCCTTTTCCTCCTCGGTCTCATCATGATCGAGGGCGGTCGGGTCGGTATCAGGTCCCATGGCATCGTACTGCTCCATGAAAGCCTTATTATCCTTTTTGATGCGGCTGATCACCATGGCCTTGGTGACCATCACCAGCACGGCGACGATAAACATGACACCGGTCAATCCAATCACCACCCAGCCGTCCACGGTCACGTTCTGGATGATGACGACAAAGGAATTGACGCCGCCATCACCCTGCTTGCCTTCATCGGCTCCGATGTTGACCACGCTGAAATCCGGACTTTGGCTACGGGCAATCAATTTGTACCAGTCCGGGTCACGGGCTGCATTCGATACCTGCACTTCATCCAGTGAACCCGTGAAGTAACTGCCTTTGGATTCGTCTCCCCCCAAAGTGAGTCTGGGGTTCATCCCGGTCGCACTGACAGCAACACTGCCCGCTACATTGCCATCGACGTAGAGATCGAGTTTTCCCCCGCCCAGCACCACGCTGACATTGTGCCACTGCCCCAAACCCGGCAGGGTGTAGGCTGCGGTTTCCTGGGTTTTATCGCCGACGTAACGGGCGACCAGGGTCGAGTGACGGGCTAGCAATTCAATGGATCGACTGCCATCCGCCGCACGGAATACGTAGGATTCTGCGGCGGGCTGATCCAGTTTAACCCAGGCGGAAAAGCTGAACCCCTTGGCCGGGTCGAATTGCAGCGAAGGGGCTGCCGGTACTTCAATCAGACTGGAACCGCCAAACCGGGCCGCTGCACCGATCCAGCCGGCCGGGTCGGTCACTGCCGTGGCTTTTGCGGCATGATTGGCGTATGCCGTGGCATCGCGGGGTTGGGGATTCTGTTCGTCAAAATGGAAGACCAGTGCCTGATTGACATCATAAGTCCCCTGACTGTCGGAGCCGTCCTGGGCATCGGCATTACCGTAGTACATCCATATCGTATCGCTGTCTACCCCGCTGCGTACCTTGGGTGCCTTGACCCAAACCAGGGCCATTTCATTGACCGGATCGAATTTTTCAACATGAAATTTGAGAGGGGTCTTGTCATCCGCCATCATGCGGATATCCTTGCCTCCCTCATGAACCTCGGAGAAGTAACTGAAATTGCCGGTATGCAGGCGCAACAGCAACGGGAAATCAGCTACGCCCCCTTTGAGGTCGGCACCGGTCACGCCACCGTCCAGCGTCATTTGTTTACGCGAGGCCCAGTCATCATTCCACCAGGAATAAGCCAACCCGGGAATGGCCGAAAGGACCAGCAGGAACAGGTAGGAATGTAATTTCATGTTGGGGGGTCTTTGAAAGAAGGTATAAGCCAATTTTTAGGATGAGAAACCACGCAAGTTTGCCGATTCAGGCCACCCGGAATGACTGCGGGGAAGCGAAACGCCATAAAGGGGCGGTAGTATGTTGCCAAAATGTTGCAGATTGGTTACCAAACCACCGACCGTGACATCACTCCCTGACCCAGTCCACCTGATCCCAGATGGATTCAACCCACTGTTTTTCGATGACCCTGACGCCGCCGAGCAACCACTCGGCCACCATCGAGGCAACATCAGGGTAATACACCCGCATACGGGGGTACTTTTCGAGCCAGTTCGCGACCACTCTCCCATCCAGCTCCTGCATCACCTGTCCCAATCGCAGCACCTCCATGGCCTTGGCGTTGGACAGTTGTTCCATTTGTCTGCGCAAGGGTTTTACCAATAGTTTTTTACCCCAGTTCAAGGCCTCACTGGTCAATTCGAAACCCGAGTTACAAATCACACCACCTGCTGCGGCAAAGTCTTGCTGGAATCCCTTGCGCGACAGTGCCTTGACCTGAATATGTTCCGGTGCAGGGTAATGCTTGTCGTAGTGCATGGGACTGTAGACGCAGAACTCATAATCATGAAAAGGCCGTAACAACTCCACGACCTGGTAGACATCCTCGAAGGGCAGGTAAACAATAACCTTGTGTTCAGGCGCACTGGGCGGGGTGGAAACCGTTTCGATGATGGGTGGCAAAATGGGATGGCCAAAGTGATGCCAGTGCACCCCCAGACCCACCGTCACCGGGGCAAAGCGCCTCAAAACCTGCACTCCCATCAGACTGACCCCATCTTTGGGAATGTCGTAGCCAAAGGCATATTGATGTCCAATACCGATGGTTTTTATGCCTTGTCGGACAGCCGCCCAGGAGGTTACCGGTTCAAAATCGCTGATAACCACATCGAACTCACGCAAATCCAGCGTAGTGACATCCCGAACGAAAGCCGGAATATTGGTTGTCCTGGCTGTTTTCAAATACCGGACATGGCCTTCCCGGGTTTCAAAAGTCAGGCCCGAACACCAGCGATACTCGCCGAATACCTCCATCTCAAACAGTTTTTCCCGTTCCCTTCCGGTAAACTGGTAAGTCACTTCGGCCCCGGTTTGTTGCAGTTTCGTCGCCAGGGCTCTGGCACGGGTTATATGGCCGTTACCGGTGGCCTGTACCCCAAAAAATATTTTCACTGACTTTGCACGTTTCTGAATAATTGACACCGTCAACCCGGCAGGGCGTTACCCCGCAGGGTCATATCCCGGGAACAGGATACCCTTCCCGTCCCCTTGCCAAAGATTAGCATAAACGGCTTGCCCGGACAGACTGCTCAGGCGGATTCTTCAGCAAAAACCGGACAGGGCATGGCAGTGACCGGATTCTCCAACAGCCTGACACTCTCATCGACCCAGTGTACTACGGACAGGTTTCCCCGCAGGTCTTCGGTCAGTGCGGTACAACTTTCCACCCAGTCACCGCTGTTGCCATAGACGGTACCCTGCTCGTCCGTTCTTACAGTGGCGTGGTGGATATGGCCACAAATCACCCCGTCGAGCCCCTGTTGGCGAGCTTCCCTGAGCAGGGCATCTTCAAAGCCATAAATGAAATTGACTGCATTTTTGACTTTATGCTTGATATAAGCCGACATCGACCAGTAAGGAAAACCCAGTAAACGACGGGCATGATTGAACCAGCGGTTGACCTCGATGAGCAGATCATAGGCACCGCTCCCCAGTACCGCGAGCCATTTATTGGTACATACCACACCATCAAACTCATCACCGTGTATCACCAGATACCTGAGTCCGTCTGCGGCCTGATGGATAGCCCTGTCCTGAATGGTTATCCCGTTGAAAACCGTACCAATATAACCCCGGAATAACTCATCATGATTACCCGGTATGTAAATCACTTCAGTACCATTGGCTGCCATGGTCATGAGGTGTTTTATGATCTCGTTATGCAGGGGCGGCCAGTAAAAACCGCTTTTCATTTTCCAGATATCGACGATATCACCCACCAGGTAAATACGCTCACACTGCACATGCTTCAGAAAATCGAGCAAATACTCATCCTTGCAGCCGCGGGTACCCAAATGTACATCGGATATCCAGACAGTCCGGTAATCAAGCTTCATCGAAATATACCCCAGTCAAGTAACAGAATACTGTGGTCTATGCTAGAAAATCATCGTGAAGCTCTCATGATGGCCGGATTAAGGTTAGGTTACCCGTCCCTTATCCGCAGCCAGCCTTTCCTTCCTTGACATCGCTCAGGCTGCAATCACCAAACCCGATCACATCGACTTCCAGAGGGCTGAGTACCGGTGCCTTGCCGGTCGTGGTTTGTGCGGTTTGTGATTTTTCGTTATTGGCCGCTACCGATTGCTGGGCGGTTTGGGCTGCACTGGCCGCTGCCGCCGCTGCCCCTGCGGCTCCCACCGGAACCGCTACCGTCGCCGTCGGGACACCGACCGATGCCCCCCCTACGTCGATGTTGCTGGCACCGATGACGGCATTGGCTGCAATGACGATATTGTTACCTCCGATACCCGCTTCACCGGCATCGACTACCCCTCGGGGAGCTGCCAATACCACGTTACCCGGCGGTATGGCAGGATTGCTCGAAGCGGTACGAATACCGGATCCGGATACCGCCGGTGGGTAGATGATCTGAAGGTTTCCCTGCTCATCGAAACTGACGATGGGGGGAGGCACCGCCAGGGCAGCCTTGGCTCCCCGTCCGGCATCGATATCACCATTGGATGACCAGAGCGTGATATCCCCGCCGCCCATGGCAAAAACCCGCGATTGGTTCACCTGAAAATCCCCATCGACGAAAGCATTGAGTTGCCCCTGCCCCTGTACCACGATTCCCAAATCACTGGCCGCCTTGGAACCCGAGAAAGATACGGCCAACCCCGCATTCACATAACCACCGGGCGTCAGAATATTGATGTCACCCCCATCGACGGTTTTGAGGGTACTGAAGAACAATTTCAGATCCCCCCGATATTGACCACTGACCCGCGTCGTATCCTGTCCGGGAAAGAGGGATTCGATGGCAGCAAATCCGGGCTCGTAGTCACTCTTCAACCCCGACAGGGCTGCCGTCGTAGCCGAGCGACGCAATTCACTGAAGAAAAGCTGAATCAACACTTCACGCCGTTCCCGTTCCGTCAGGGTCTGGTAAAAAGCCAACGCTTGCGCCTCGCTAATGTCTGCATCATCGAGGCGATGACGGAAATAGGACACCAGCACCGACCGTCCATTCTCCGCTACCGGATCATGGACTCTCGCAAAACCGGCAAAATCGGCCGGTGTCGTCAGTCCGGACATTACGGTGATGGAAGCCCCCTCATCAGCCAGGGCGGTATTGAAGGTATTGCCTAGGGTCAGTAGGCCTTTCGAAGCCCCAAGGTCTATATCGCCTCCTGCCGTCAACCACAACTGCCCAGGCCCGGATAACTGAACCTGACGAGTCAGGTTGATCAGATTACCCTGGGCATTACGGGGTGAGGTGAACAGGAAATCCCCCCCCAGTTCCATGCTGGAAATACTGTAATCGGGGTGTTGCAGGTTGAAACTGGTATCGCGGATGTCTCCGCCAGCCTTGACCTCAACCGGCTGAGCCAGGGTAAACAACAGCGGATCCACCGGCAGGATGCCACCGTTGCGGGCATACAGCCGTACGGCATCGGCTACTCCACGATACAAGGGTATTCTGGCATGCGTCAGATCAGCCCGACCAAACGGATCGAGCCGCTGGGCGGCATCCTCAAAGCTACGGGCTGCCGGGTATTCAGGAGTCGGTAACAACCCGGGATCGGCATCCGATTGGGTGATATTGACATTGGAACCGGTGCTGCCAGTCAAAATGTTACCCGCCGCCAGCAGGGCCATACGCCCCCGGGTTGAAGGGTAAGTGATCAAGGACGATTGCAAACGGATATCACCCTGCAGGGCCTGCGCCTCAAGCAAGGCCGGATACACTTGCAGGGCACCCTGAGTCGTCGCATTGAAAGTCAACTGGGACTCGGGCGAACGCAGGGCGTTGAGCGCACTCAAGCGGGTGTTGAAATCATTTTGTAGCGTGATGTTACCGGACAGGGCAGTCAGCCCGATACCGCTGGAAGCGGTGTAAGTGAAGAAGAAATTGCTGCTGTCCGGGGTCTGCACGACAAAAGGATCGATGGCCCCTCCCAGCGTGATGTCACCGCCTGCCTCGAGATTGAACCGACTATCCCCCAACGCCAGCAAGGTGGCCGTACCCGTTACGCCGGGTGATTCGCCAATGGCTCCCTGTGCGACGAGATGACCCGTACCCCGGGCGACATAGTAGGTTCCCCCCAGTATGTCGCCGCCCGCATTCAGGTTGAGGTTGCCTCCGGGCGAGACCGTAATCGAACCGGTATTGAAGTCGGTATCGTCGGCGACAGCGGGCTGAGTCGGTTCACCACCCTGCTTACCGGTCACCGGCAGCATGACGGACAAATCATGAATATCACGCCCGGCGGCGATGGAAACGTTACCGCCTCCCAATGCACCGATGTTCTGGGCGAAAATACCCTGACTCAAACCGGTTCCATCCCCCATGACATCAGGACGCCCCAGGGAAATGGCCCAGGCCGTAGGGGTTTCTCCGGTGTGTACCGGATTTCGGCTCCAGTCACCGGTTCGGCTCAACCAGCCATCGAAAAACTGACCGGTAACAGCCCCCTGAATATCACGTCCTGCATGCAGGCGGATATTGCCGCCATCGATCGGGTACTCACCGTAAAAACTGTAGGCGACAAAGGCATTTTTGTAGGTACCGTACCGATTGACTGCCGCAGGCCGCCCCGCTGTGTAGAGCACCGAGCCTGCATCACCCAATACGAAGTCACGTCCGGCATTGACCTCCACATGACCGGTACCCGTTCTGACCAGGGTCTGATTGGCAATGGTCAAATCCCGTCCCGCATTCAAACGGTAAGACCAGGAATCACCCGCTTGCAGCATATCCTTGACCGGTAGCACCTGATCCGGCCCCAACAAGGCCGACAAATCGATTCCTGTGTCATCGTATGCCTTGAATCCATCGCTCAAATGACCATTGATGGACAAGTCACCGCCAGCGACCAGAGCGAGTACACCCGGCCTGCCGTCATAACGCCAATCCAGCAGATTCCAGCCTTCCGATCCCAGGGCCAGATCACCCTTTGCAGCGACTTCAACCCCGGGTCGCACCCCGCCGGGCAAGCCGATGGCTGTTTCCAGGGCCACCACACCGGTCATGAATTGATCCGTATCCTGTTTCCAGGCCTCGATATGGCGCGTCAAAATGGAAGGGGCATCAAAGTCATACCGCCGAACGGCTTCCAGGGTGACAGCCCCGCCTTTCCCGGCAAACGCCCCTACTTGACCACTGAAACCGAGTTCGCCTGCGGCATCACGTCCGACCCTTAACACGGCCGATCCAGCACCTTCACCGTTCAGGCTGGATAAATCCAGCAATGCGCCCGCTTGCAGGGTCAATTGCCCCGAACCATCCCGGTTCGGGTCGACCGCCTCCAGTAATACAGTGCCCGGGTGGGTTCCCTGGCCCTGCACGCTCAATCGGGCGGTCGATGACAACGTCAGCGCGTTGCCGGCGCTCAGAACCAGGCGGGCATCCTCGCCGCGCAGGGATACGCCTCCTGTCACATCGATCGAACCATGCTCTACCCGGAGAGCAAAATCGCGCGCCGTCACATCAGCCAAACCATAATCACCGCGGTCCAACTGCAAGGATAACAAGTCACTGAAACCGGCTTGACCCAGTTGATCGATCATGGCGTTCAGCCCGTTGTCGGCCTGTAATTCCCGGGCAACCAGTTCGAAACGCCCCGACTTTTCGGTCCCGGTGGCCTGGATCGAACCGGCCAGGTGAAATAGACCGGAAGGTGCCGAAACCCTGAGTTGACCGCCTTGCCGACCGGTCAAATCGAGCTGAATCCCCTCGTCGAGATTCACATTACCCCGAACAGCCTGCAGATCGATTTGGCCGCCATGGGTGGACACTACCGTGTCGCCAAACCGGCTGTCTTCACCGACCACCCGGAAACGACTGCCCGGATTGACATTGATGTCGCCACCTGCTGCCCTCAGGCGGATGGAGCCGGTCGGCAAACTCAGGTTGGTAGCTGTTTCGATACGATGGGCCAGAATGGACAGGCGGGCACCGGATTGGGTCTGAACCGGCGTCGAGGCATCCGTTGTCGCCGGAGCAGACAATGACACGGCATGTTCGCCCGCATCCAGGGTGGTATTGGCCGCAAGACCGGCACTGAACACCGGTGTATTCAGATCGAGATCACTGGCAAACGTATATTGTCCGATGCCTGTACCGTACATTTCCTGCCGGGCAGAGAATACCGTTTGATCGAATCCCTCAAACCGCATGTTTCCCGCCCCCCACTCGATTTGCTCCGCCTCAAACCTTAGATGCCCCTGCCCTGTTCCTGCATGGGACACACTACCTCCGTCCCCGTTTTCGAACCGTATACGGCGTGCACCGATGACGGATGACTGGCCTTCAGTCGCAAATCCCAGCAAGGCATCCGCCCGGATCACCATGTTCTGTCTGCCGGGATCGTTTTCCCCGGTTGCGGGCGCATCGTTATCGGAAAATCCGCCAAACCCCGGGTAAAAATCCAGGCTACTGCCACTGTAAAGATTGAGATTATCTACCTTCAGGTTTTTCAATACATCGGCAGACAGCACCAGCCCCCCGGGGACGGTTTCACTGTCGGGTTGACCCAAACCGATGCGGCGAGCCCCCAGGGTCAGTGAGCCTCCATTCATTTCCAGCGTGCCGGATAGATCGGTATCCCGGCTCGAATCGATAACGAGGGTACCGTCTGAAGTCATCCTCGCGCCCGAATCCATCCGGATCGAACCGGTTTCTCCGCGTATCCCCTCGCGAACAAATCCGGAGCCGACTCCCGACGAAACCTGCAGGAAGGCACTGTCACCCACTATACGATAAAGCCCGGCTTGTGTGATGGGTTCTGGTGCTGTCCCGTCACCAGAACGGGTTGTGATCACCGCACCGGTCTGCAGGGTAATGACATCCCGGGCGGTCAGTATGAATTCGGATCCGGTCAATTGGGCATTTTCCCCGATCAGCAGGCGGGAAGCACGGGTCTCAAGTCGGGTGGTTTCACCGGTCTGTTGGCGTACTCCTCCCAGAGCGATACTGGCAATACCCAGTCGATTCAGGTCGTCGGCCTGAATGTAAACATAATCCTGGAGCAGATCATGGGTCTGACTGGCCGCAATGATGGCCAGATGACTGGCCTCTATGTCCAGGCGACCGCCCTGCCCGCCCGGTGCAGGCCGCGATTGCAGCGGTCCCTTGAGAGTGAGTGCCATACCGGCGGAAAGACGGATGCTGCCGGCATCCCGGGGCAGCAAAGGTACCTCCCGTTCCAGTTGCGCGGCCCTGTCCCCGAAAAACCGGTTGGCGTAGGAATCACTGAACTCGGCACGGGTACGCACCACGGCACCGCTTTGCAGGGAAAAACCACTCCAGCGCGGATCCCGGTAATCCGTCCCGGCCGTTTTACGGTAACCGGCCACCAGGACATCCCCCCCCAGTGTGGTTTGATTCTGACCGGGTTGCATGTCGCCGGTGTTGGGTTCCACGCTGACCAGATAAGCACCCGGTAACAGGGCATAGTGCGGCGGCAGCAGTGTGTAGGTGCCTGCCTTGAAGTCGGTCGAATCCGAGAGATAAACCTGATCACCGGGACTCAAACCGGAAGTGGGATATTCCAGTGGATCATAGGGGGCGTAAGCACTGTCGTAACCGGGCAGGATGGCGTACTTTTCCTGGTAAACAGACCGACCATTGAGGTAGCCGGGGTCGAAGCGATCCAGGCTATTGATGGAGCCTCCCGGTCCCGGGACGAATTCGAAGGCGTACAAGTCGCCGCCACCGGACGTATCGAGCCGGGCTCCCCGCTCGATCTGGAGACTTTGCGCCGTCAACGACAGACTTTTGACGGGAGGTGCCAGCGAGTCGGTCTGGGGCTGCGGGGCGTACACCAGATTCTGACCGGTCAACGGATAGACCCAATCCAGCCCCCCCTGGGTACGACCAAAAGGCACCACGGCAGATTGCAACGAATTGGACGTGACACTGCCGGGAGCCAGCCACAAGGTTTGGGTTGCGCGAAGTTCCAGCAGGCCCTGCGGCACCTTCACGACACCTTCCTGCATGATATTGGCCGCTTCCAGGCTCAATTGCCCCCCGGCCGACAATATCTGTGCAGCAGGCATCTGACCGGATGGTTTGACACTCAGGAGTCCGTCCGGATTGGCCGTGATGGCAATGCGGAAATCAGACAAGGTCGTGGGGTAGACCTGGCTGGCCTGCAAGGTCAAGTGGCCTGCTGTCAGGAGTTGCCCCTGGTATTCGCGTTGCAGTGGATTGCTGCGGACACCGATGAGCCTGAGATCGGCGTTACTGGCAAGATGGGTATCACCGACCCCCTTCAGGAGGGTCAGGCCAAACATATCGAGTTGTCCGGCGGTAACGTTCAGGCGGCCTTCCCCGCCGGTGGCGTCACGTATGACGGAAGCACGCAGACTGCTGTCATCGAGACGGGTTTCAGTGCCCCCCAGGGCAATGTAGGGGGCTGAAAACCCGGCATCCCCTGCATGATCCACGGCCATCAGATTGGGTGCGTTCAGGGTTAAACTGCCGGGCAAGGACAAGTTGACGTTACCGCGCCACTGGATGCGGTCAGGCGTCTTGAGATTCAGTGCGGCCAACCCGCCCTGGATCAGGGCCGTATCCTGCGCTTCGGCCCGTCCATAGTATTCAACCGGCAACGAATCGCCTGGCTTCAATCCGGATAAACCTGCAACGGCAAGGGTATGATCCACCACTTCGACAATGGAAGGATAATTGACCGCTGACGGAAACGGTGTTTGTCCCGGTGCCAGTTCAGGCGGTTCGGAACGGGTGCGCGGATCCAGTTCCAGACTCAAACGGCCGCCATGAGCCCCTGGCCCCTCACCGGCTTTCGCCCGGATCAACCCTCGCATGATGATTCCTTCCGCGGCTTTAAGACTGATTTCCCCACCCGGGGAGGGAACCCGCCTACTGACCGGCAGCGCGGCCCCGTGCTCGCCGGAACCCGGTAAATCCAGCCGGGTAACCGTACCCGATACATCCAGCAGCGATCCGGCTTCGGTGACGATAAAGCCCCGATCGGCCCTGAATTCGATATGTCCACCCGGCAGTACTTCACCTTGCCGCAATCCCTGGGCATTGCGGGCTACCAGGGCTCGCCCGGCCACTGACAGGCTGGATGTCTGACCCAGCCAGATCGTCTGGTTGGCCATGAAACCGGAGTCTGCCGCCCCCAGGGGCGTAGTCAAATGCAAAACCACCGAACCGGCCGGTGCTTCGATACCGCCATCCATCTGAATACGGGTATCCGCCGTCACGGATACCGAACCACGGGCATCGGTTTCAATCAGGCTGTCACGCCCCAGCCGGATGGCTGTGGCAGCATTCCCCTGCCCTACCTTTTGCGCCAGCACCAGCCGCAGTTCGGCGGCAGGTCGTCTCAGTTCGGGCAGCAGCGCAATGTGAGTGAAGCCCGCCATCTCCTGACCGCTGCGCTGAGCCGTGTAGTCCGAATCCAGTACCCTGTTGACAACCTGAAGATTGACCCGGGTTCCGTCTTCGACTTCAATGCCTTCCTTGTTCGATTCCAGGGTATAACGGCCAAAGCCGCCACGCCGGAAAAATTCGGGGTTGAGAATCAACGGTTGCGGATCGGTTCCGCCGCCGGGCAAGGCCGGGCTATCTCCGTCCCGCAAAATGATCCGACTGCTGGCCAGTTTGATGGAACCCGGTTGCCCCCCCGCCAGGGCATAACCGGACATTTCACCATCCACTCTGAGGGTTGATCCCTGTCCGCCAATGTCATTGGCGGCGACCAGGCTGATGGTACCGGCATGACCGGGTACGATCTGCCGGGCGGCTGTGTGCAACCCGCCGCCGCTGACATCGATCCGGCTTCCTGCGGCCAGGTCGATATCTCCCTGGGCCGTCAGACTGACTGCACCGCCCTGTATGAAAACAGGGCCAATGTCGGGTAATGAATTTTTACCCGGTAACTGATTGCTCCAGATACCCGAAGCCAGCAGACCGGCCTGGCTACCCAACCGAATGGAACCGTCCAGCGGATGATCTTCATCGGTAGCCAGCGTCGTGGGAATGCGGGTTGTCAAATGCACCGCAGCCGAAGGGGCCTGAATCGTGCCTGCTACTTCGATGCGTCCTCCCTGCAGGGCCAGGCTTCCGGTGGGTGAAACCCTGACGGTTTTATTGGCAGGCACCAGGATACGGCCTGCCGTCCGGATATCTGCCGAGAAAATTCCGGTTTGCTGATAGAGATCGGGCGATAAGGCCAGTGCCTGCCATTCATCCGGATTATCCGGATCGAGGGGAAAACCGTCGGATTCATCGCGTTTTTGCGGATTATTAACCTGACTGAAGACCACGGGCTGAGTGATCCTGTCATCCGATGCGCGTAAACCGACCAGATCGAGCAACAAATCTCCAGCCCTGGCTTGCTGACCCGGCTCTCTTTGCAGGATACCGTTGACAGCACCGCCCTGCAGTGTACCGTTCAGCAACAGGGCGTTGGTCTTGATGCTGAGACGACCCGCTTCCTTGCCCTCGACGTAGCCCTGTTCATGGCGCCCCCCCGAACCATTCGTCGTGGGGACGATACCATCGTAAAGCCGATCCGGATCAGCCTCACCAATATCGTAAAGCCGGTTCTGCGAAATCAACTGCGTGGTGTTGATATACCCTCCCCGGTAGGCGACCGAACCGCCCGAAAAATTGAGCAATGACAAGGGGTTGATCAGTGTATCGCCTTCGGAGATGAGATTGAGATGCCCGCCCGTTGTGCTGCGTTCGGCGATGGTGCGCTCGATACGTTCGATGGCACCGGTAATATCGGCCAGCGGGGTTCCCTTGCGAATATCGACGTTGACCTTGCTGGCGTAGAGGATGCCGTCACGCTGCAGGGGGGAGTCCCGCAACTCGTTACTGCGCAGTTCGACTTCGACCACGTTGCGCTCCATGGGCACACTGACATCCCGCACACCGGAGACATCGATCACCGCCCCTTCGTCAATGAAAATACGGCTCTGGTTTTGGCGACTGGTCGCCGGTAAACCGACCTGGGCCGGGTTTTCGGTAGCCGCTAGCGTCACATCACCGGAACGGGAACGCAAACTGGCATTTTTTTGCAGGATGACCTTGTGCGCCATCAATTCCATCCAGGATTTGTCCTGAAGTTGGCCGTCCACTGCCATGGCAGGGTCATTCAAATCAGGAGTCGCTTCCGAAATGCTGCCGGTTCCCAGCACCAGTCGGGCACTTTTTCCGAGACCATCACTGCCCGCTTCGTTACGGGTGGTACGACTGGACTCGATCACCCATTGTTCGCCTTCCCGTCGGGACTGCCCCCCTTCACGCGCCAGCAACTTGACCGAACCGGCCGAACGCACGGAGGTCGTGGCACTGACCCGGCCCTGCTGATTGACGGCAAAACCCACCAGGGTCACGTTGCCATGCTCGGCCATCAGTTGCCCCCGCTGCATGACCTCGCCTCCGGTTCCCACCTCGACCAGCAGACCCCGCAATTTCGAATCGGAACCGGCTTCCTGCAGATAGACCTTATCCGCTGCCGCTGCCATGATGATCTGCCCTTCCGGTGCGGTCAGATGACCGGCATTGTCGATGGCGGGTGCGGCAAAAATCAGGCGGCCATTCTGCCCGGCGGTGATTCCGGCTCCGGCTTCGATCTCGATCCGGGTTTTGAGTGGCTGGCCATTCGCGTCCAGCAACACATGGCCGGCCGCATCTTTCCGGTATACCTCACCGTTGCCGGTCAACCCGGCCCGTCCGTCCTGATCGACGACCTTGGTCACCCCCCGGTTGAACGTTTCATCCGACAGGTTCAGGGTGCTGACCACCAGGGTATTGGTGTCAATACGGGCTTCCTTGCCGAACAGAAAACCATTCGGGTTGAGCAGATAAACCTGACCGTTGGCCTTGATCTGTCCCAGAATACGGCTGGGATCGGCCTGCTCGATACGGTTGAGGGCAATGGCTGCAGCAGAGGGTTGTTCAAAGTGAACGGTATTCTCCCGCCCCACATTGAAACTTTGCCAGTTGAGGGTAGCCCGGTCGGTTTGCTGTTTGATCTTGAGGGCATTGGCCGCAACCGCATAATCCGCCCGACCTGCGGTCACGAATGCGGCTTTGGGGACGGGCAATTCGCCCGCCGGGGTCTGCTGCTGTACCCCGGCCAGTGTCATACCGGCCAGGATGAAACGGACATAAAATGTCAATGGCTTGAGGGCCGCTACCGGTTGGGTGTGCTGACGCATCGGCAAAATTTTTTCAGAACTCATAACCTACCCTGAAATCCAGACGTTGATCACCGGCATCGATAGACTGGGTCGATGACATGGGATATTCCCAGTCCAGCTCACCGACGATGTGTTTCAGCCACTGTGAACGGAAACCCACACCAAAACTGCTGAGATCGTATAAACGGGGCGTACCCGCTGCAGGACTCTGTATCCAGGTACGGGCCACGTCGAAGAAGGCCAGGAAGCGGAGTTGATTCATTCCGTTCACGCTCAAAAAGGCGAGATCGGGGCTGTACCATTCCAGCGAGCCAATAACCCCGTCATCGCCGAGGGCTTCGGTTTCATGGTAACCCCGAACGGTTTGCCAGCCACCGACCGAAAACTGTTCATTACTGATCAGGGGCGAATCGGCTACCTGACCTGACAGCCGCGCCATGAGGCGCATGTCGTAGGGCAAGACCTGTTTATGTTTGAGTTCACCGGCAACATAAAGGTAATCGGAACGGGAACCCTCGCGCTTGCCTTTGCCTTCAATACTGTCCCAAAACTCCCGCTGGCTATTCCCCAGACCCCGAATCGAAAAATTGGCTTCGATGTTGAACTGGCTGAGAGAGCCGTCTGCAAAGTTGTAGCCGCCACTGTAAGCCGCGTAAAAAGGAGAATAACTGATGGGCGTGTTTTGGGTGTCCGAACCGAGCAACCCGATTGACTGGCCAAAATCCTTGTAGTCCCAGCCGACGGTTACGCTGTGCATGAAGCGGTTGGTGGCGGGTAATGGTCTGACCAGGCGCAAACCGTAGATATCGCCAGTCCCTACCACGTTCATGCTGCCGGTCGATGCCACGCTGCTACTGGTCGATTGCAAACCGATACCGTAAAACACCAGACGCGAATCCAGTGCCTCGATCGGCATGACGTAAGTCCCGGCCCATACTTCGAGATTGTCATAATTTTCCGGCGCGGTCTGGTATTGCAGGGAAGCACTGTGAAAGCGCTGCCAGAGGTTGTCGTAACGCAAACTGCCCACGGCACGCAGACGCTCGGTATTGATGCTGTTACGGGCATTGATTTCCACGCCGCCATGCAGGGGCAGTGAATCATCGACCTGTAGGTCGACTTCTACCGTACCCGGTGTACGCCCCGCCCGCATGACCGGCGTGATCGAACGATCCGGACTCTCTGCAGCCATCTGCGCCAACTGGGCTTGTGCCTCACCCGTGTTGAGTACGGTCCCTTCGGCCAGTGCCGGCACCTTTTCCCGGATTCGGCTTGGTACGAAATAGCGGGAGCCGGTGACTTTCAGGCGATCGACGGTTCCTTCGTTGATGCTGAGAAAGACCACACCGCCCTCGACATCCTGCTCCGGTATATCCACCGTAGCGGCCGAATAGCCGGCATCATGGTAGAGCTTTTCCAGTGCGGTACGGGCCTGTTCCACAGCGGTAATGGAGCGATCCGGCCCCAGAAACGGATAAACCGTTTTTTCCAGGGTACGGTGATCCATTCTGGAACTGCCCTCGATACGGTATTCCTGGATATCAAAACGGGCCGTGTCCTCCCCGGTTGACGAGGCCACCGGTATCTCGGCAACAACCCGGGGCGAAGAAACACTGAGCGATAAAACCAGCAGGGATGAATGAAATAAAAAACCGGGCCGTTTAGTCATCAACATGGTTGCGATAGGTTCAGGGATTGGACGGTAAGGACGGGCGTTGTATGACAACCCCCACGGAATCACAGTACTGTGGTTTCCGACTGGCAGGCTTGACGCAGATACGAAGTGTACCTTGAGCCGTCTCCTGAGACGACCCGGGTTTCCATTGCAGTTGCCGGTTACCGGCTGACACACGGGCAATCAGATCGAACGGCTTGCCGTCCCTGGAGAACAGGATTCGTGCCTCGGCCTCAGCCGGGATACCCTGCAGGTGCCAGGTCAGCGATTGTGACTGACCGTATAACCACAGTGCGGGTGCAGTCAGCGTCACGGCTGCGCCCCCGGGTTGGGCTATTACCTCAACCGTATCTTCGGAACGCCCCACGGCATTCGAGGCAGTCAACTGGAATCGATACAGCCCGGGCTTCGGCAAGGTGATACGGGCCTGAACGGTTTGACGATCCTCGATGGCGACAGCCACCGGCCCTTCCAGTTGGCTCCAGAGATAATTGACCGGCCCGGAACCCCGGGTGGCATGGCCATCGAGTACCGTGGAGCGAGCCAGCGGGACTGTTTGGTCGGCTCCGGCTGAAGCCTGCACCGGAACCAATGCCTTGCCGGGTTCGGCATGGAGGGTCACCGTATCGCTGGATCGGGCTTCGCCGTCACTGACGGTCAAGCGAAAAACGTAAAGGCCGGGTCTGGGTAAATTGAATGAGGGTTTGATCGTGTTGGCGGCTTTCATTTTTACGGTGGGGCCGGATACCTGCTCCCAGGCAGCACTCAAGGCTTGCGGCCTCGCATCGGGATCCTGACTGGCAGAGCCATTCAGTTGCACCGATTTGGTCAATCCGAGCAATACGGTCTGGTCGTCCCCGGCATGGGCTATCGGTGTCTCGTTGGGCATCGGTTTGACGACAGTAACCCCCACCGTATCCTGTGCAGTGGCAATGCCATCACTGGCAGTCAATTCAAACAGGTAAGTTCCCTCCCGAACGGGCGTGAAGCGGGGTTTGGCCGTATTCAGGCCTTCCAGCACAATGGGTGCCCCCCTGAGCTGCCGCCAGGTATAAGTCAATGCCGCCGGGCCTTCATCCGGATCACGACTGGCAGAGCCGTCCAGTGTGACAGGTGTTGACAGAAAGGCCTGCTGACTGGAACCGGCATCGACCACGGGCGGTTGATTGTTCGCTGCATCGAGTACGGTGATGGTCACGGCATCGACCGAATTGACTATCCCGTCACTGATCGATAGCTGAAAGACATAGGCACCCGGTTCGGAGGCCGTAAAAACCGGAGCGGGAAGTGAGGAATCACTGAGCTTAACCGGGGTTCCCGCAATCTGGCTCCAATCGTAGCTCAACGGCAGGGGGGCGTTGTCAGGATCGAGGCTGTTCCGTCCATCCAGGGTCACCTGACTGCCTGCGATGACCGAGCGGTCATCGCCAGCCCGGGCTACCGGCGGTTGATTACTGGATGCGTCACTGACTGTCACGGTAATCCGGTCTTCCGCCGAAGCAGTACCGTCACTGACGGTGAGGCGAAAAGTAAAAATTCCGGGCGCATCGGCCCTGAAACTGGCTGAAACCGTATCCGCTCCCGCCAAAACAACCGGCTTGCCATCAATCTGATCCCATCGGTAAGTCAAGGACTGCGGGCCGTTATCGGGATCACTACTCAGGAAACCGGTCAATGGAACCATGGATCCCTGCGCCGCCACGCGGTCATTGCCTGCCTGGGCCACCGGTGGCAAATTGCCGCTGCCGGCGGTAAAAACCAGACTGCCATCGGCATTGAGCAACCAGTATCCCAGGCGATTGATTGCTCCGGTTTCCTCACCGGTTTGATTGTTCACATGGAAGAAAGGCAAGGGCTCACCGGGTTTGCCCGTCGTGTTACCGCCAGCCAGGCCCCCCATTTGTTCGCCCCAGCTACCCTCCTCGAAATAGGCCGAATCGCCGGGCTTGAACAGTCCGGAAAGATTCTCGGCAACATCCCTGGCATTGCCCGTGAAAGGTCGGGGATTCAGCAGACCGATATAAGCTTCAAAAATCTGTTTACTGGTATCCACTGCATTGAAGCCGGAATCAAAAATACCATCGCCGCCAGTCGACGTAGCCAGATACCCCCAGGACTCCAGATTCGATAAGTCTTCCCTCAGGGGATAATTCGCCCCCACGTTATAGATGAGGTCAGGTTTGCCCTTGAATGATTCGAAAGACTGATCGCTCGCCAGATCAAGGCGCAGCACGGGATTATTCAGGAAAGTCACCAGATCGATCCCCAAATCCCGATAATACGATTGTCGGGTCGCCTGATCATGAATCGAGATGAACAACTCGCCCGGCGTACCATAGGTTCCGTTATCGATCAGTGCATGGGCAGAACCGGCACACAGCCACAGTGAACCTAATAGCCATTTAGGTGATACAGAACTCATGAGTACAGCCCGTTCGGTGGATGTCTGCAAGTCAACGCCGGCTTGATGTTAGTCAGCGTTTATTACAGGGGAGGTTTTCAAAAGAAAAACGCCAGCACTCAAAAGGAGTGCTGGCGTACGAACCGCGGAGAACGCGGAGAAGCGGGTTTGGACTTAGAGCGGACTGTCCTTGCCCGGATCAACGACCGGTACCCGGCAGTTATCCAGTGCAACCTTGCCCGGTGCATGGGTGTAAGCCGATACCGGATTGTTCAGATCCAGTACACCGGTGGCTGATGCCGTATTACCGGAAGACGTGAGGGCCAGATAACCGCCATTACCGAAGGAGTGTTTGAAGGCAGCGTCAATACCACCCAGGATGCTGGGCTTACCGGCATCTTTGGCGATCTTCTGGATGATCTTCAGTTTGTCACCGGTGGGAGCACCCTTTTGTCCTGCCTTCAGCCATTGCCAGGTTACTTCAGCAAAATCCATGTAGCGACCGGCTGCGGCTTCCTGCAGGGTAGGTGCTACGCCATCAATCTTGATGAAACGGTAACCGTACTTGAGGTCAGGGTTGTTTTCGGTACTTTGTACCCCGATGGCCCAGGCCTTGACGCTGGCAGTATTGGTCTTGCCGTTATTGGTACCGTTGTTGAAGTCATCCAGACACAGATTGACATCGCCTGAACCAGAATTGAGGATGGTGATGGGACCAGCCAGTTTATTGACGACTTCGGTCGGCGTACCGCCTGCACTACCGGCACAGGGATAATTGAGGAATTTGGCATTGAACTGGGTCTGGGTACCGGAACCACGCACGCGACGGCACAGATAAACCTTGTCATCGGCGACATCGCCTGCCTTGGCGTAGTCAGTCAGTTTTTTCGAAGTACCGTCCTTCGCGACCACCTGGAACCTGGACCATTTGCCAACATTGCCGGTAAACAATGAAGCGACCTGGTAGCGGCTCAGACTGGGCATACAGCTTTCGGTTTCCTGACCTTCACAGTCAGCAGCCAGACGACCCTGATCGATTTGTGCGCGTTGCAGGGCATCCCGCAGTGCCTTGGTCACCGGGGTACCGAACACCAGTGCGCCACCGGATTGGACATCCAGTTTTTTTGCGACATCGGCAATAACCACATCCTTGCTGCCGGTCGGCGTGTTCAAGCCTCTGAACAAGGCCGGATTGACATCGGAAACACCCACATCAGAGGCTACGCTGATAATGCTGGGCGTACCGGGTGCGGCACCACAACGGTAAACGGGTCGACCTTCGACCAGCTTGGTTTCGGCGGCATCCAGTGTGCAATTGGTGGCATTCACCACCATGGCATCAATCGGCTGATAAGCGATTACGTTGTTGACACCCATCGCAGAACCACCGGCCGAACGTTTGTGGAACAATACCTTGGGACTGCTGTTATCGAGACCAGTCACCTTGGTACCATCGAGGGTACAGAACAAGGCGCGGTGAGCAGCACCCGGCTTGGCACTGTTCAGATTGTCATAGTAAACGTCCAAGGTACCGGCCCGGCACAGTTCTGCAAACAACTTCTCTACGTTGGTGTCCTGAGCGGTTGCACCGGATGCAAAAATTTCGATGTCAGGCGTCTCGGTCGGGGCCAGGGCCATGGCTTGACCGCTGCCCAGCAGGACAGTGCCGACAGCCAGACTCGTAATGATACGATTGGATTGCATGGGTATCTCCGTTGAATAAGGGGGAGGATTTGATAAAGCGCGAAGTTTAGAAACGCTTTGTTACAGAATCGGGTCGATCCTGCCCCCCCCTCCGGAGCCGGGTATCAAAAATCCATGCGCAAGGCGGTTTCCCAGAGGTCGAGGCCGAGCCCGTCAAAACAGGCGATACCGGGATTGCTGCCGGTAGCCGGGCTGGTACAGCTTCCGGCCCGTGCAGTGCTGGCATCAAACACATGCACCCAGTTGGTCATCAGGCGGACATGGGAATTGAGATACCAGTTCAGGGCCAGGCTACCGGTATTGACACTGCCGCCCGCGATGCGCGGCGTATTCATGTCCATCAGGTCATACCGGGCTGCCACTTCCCAGGCTCCCCAACCGTGCCCACCGATAAAGCTGGCGTGGGGTACCAAACGCCCCCAAACCCCTTTCTTTTCATCATAGGGCCGGGTTTCTCCGGTCAAAAACCAGCCCCCCTGCGCCGAATAGCCACGCAAAGTGTCCTCGCTGCCATACCCCGTGCCTGAAATATCAGCCTGCATGTACTCGGTCGTCAAATGCCCGGCATCGAAACTGCCAGCCAATTCGGCACCGAACATGGCAATGTTCGCGACTTCCCGTGTCACGGCATGACGGATACACCGCCCCGTGGCGTCGAACGCAACACAGGCCGTTGCCGTTAAATTGCCGGTATTGATCCAGTTGGTACGATCCATGTTGGCATTGGGTTGAGCGACGAATTGCCAGCCGCCGTTACGGTAACTGCCATCCTGATTGTAGTGATTGTTGACATCCCGCCATGATCCCCAGACACCGGCATGCACCAGTCGATGGCGATTGACATCCCGATAAGGCAAGAACGTCGCCCGTCCTACCCACTGATGACCGATGTCTCCACTGAAGGCATTGCGATTGATGTTCCCCTGGCTGTTGTTGGAACTGTTACCCGGTGCCGGTGCGCCCAGGGATTCCGTGGTGATACCGGCTTTCAGGGTATAGGCGTGACTGAACAGGGTGCCATGGGTATCTCCCATGATACCCAGTTGATACTTGCTGGCAGGGCCGGCCTCGATCAGGGCATTATGCGGCAGGGGACGCTCGATGAAGGTCAGATAGTTATTACTCATGGAGGATTCCAGCCCCTTGCCTTCGTTCAATTGACCGATGGTCAGGTTGAAGGGCTTGAAGTAGGTGTACCTGACAAAGGCATCGGTAATCCCCTGCGTTCCACCACCGTTTCTGGCCCAGTCATACTCAAACCGGTAATCATAGTCATGAAACAGCGTACCTTCCGTATAAATACGGGCGCGGCGCAAACCCAGATCATCTGCCAGGCGGGCCACATCGGGGGCATTGGATTCGTTGAAATTGACCTGTGAATCGACCTGAATGCGTCCGCCCAATCGGGCCTTGAATTGACCATCACCGCTTTCAAACTCAAGCCCCTTCTCGCCCAGATTGAGCTGTGCGCGGGCTTTATCCGGAACCGGCTTGTCCAGATTGTTCACGGTCTTCAGTTTTTGCTCGACTCGCTCCTCGATTTTGCGCAATTCCGCAGTCTTTTTCTCGATGTCCTGCTCAAGGGTACCTGCTGTCCCGGAGGCAGACAGTCCCTTGTCTTCCACCCGCTCAAAGGTTCCCAGTTTGATACGATCCGGGCCAGGTTCGGCGTAAATCTGCTTGGTCCGGGTATCCACATACAGTTCAAGTGCCTGGACAGGTGTAATCCCGGCCAGAAAAACAATCAGGCCAGTAAGGGTTCGAATATGCATGAGTGGTGCTGTTATTCCAGAAAAGTAATGGGGTGATCAACGATCAGCGGGTTCAATCCGTGGAGTGTGGAGTCCGGAATCGGCTTGCCATGTTAACAAAACATGACAGAAAAATTACAGATTTTTAGGCATGGCAATATCACTGATTCACGCCCCGTGACCCGGGCCAGTATCCTGTCCGTGGTGCGGTCTCACCCATACGGGTGACGCGGCGCGGTGAACCGCCATGATAAATTGGTTGTGGCGGTGTCGATTAACACGACCCACGCAGCACAAACATTCCATCCATTTGATAACGGAGATTGACCAATGAACAACAAAACTATCAGTTTTTTGTGCGCCAGCCTCATACTCGGATCGGTTTCGACCGCTTGGGGCGCGTGTTCTGACATTAGCTGGACCCAACTGAATGATGCCGTGGCCGAGGCTGAAAAAGCCGGTGATGCCACCGGCGGCTATAAGCTCAAGATGTGGGCTACGGTCGTGGATGAAACCGGCAATGTCTGCTGGGTCACCACCAGCGGTACCCCAGGGGCCAAGGCCGGTAACAGCGAATGGCTGGGCAGCCGCGTCATTTCGGCACAAAAAGCCAATACCGCCAATGCGTTCAGCCTGGACGGTTATGCGATTTCCACCGCCAACTTGTACAGTGCCGTACAGCCCGGTGGCAGCCTGTATGGTTTGCAGGCCAGCAACCCGGTAACTTCGGGCAAGGTTTATGAGGGTAATGCAGATAAGTTTGGAACCAAAAACGATCCCATGAAAGGCCTGCGTATCGGTGGCATCAACGTATTTGGTGGTGGATTGGCCCTCTATGCCAATGGCAAAAAAATCGGTGCCCTGGGGGTATCAGGTGATACTTCCTGCCGTGACCACGCCTATGCCTGGCGGGTGCGTGCAGCACTCAACATGCACCCCACCGGTAAAAGCGGCATTACCACCGTCAACATGGATGCAAACGGTACTGCTCAAACACCGCTGGACGGAGCGACCGTGGGCGACGAAATGATTCTCGGCAACCCCAACGACACGGCCGGGAATTACTGGAATGCCTGGGCACAACCCCTGTGTCCCAATGCCATACCGGCCATCAGCACGGCTAACGGCACCGTGACGACAATTCCGCCGGCCCCTTGATCCCGCTTCCAGTCAGGCGATTACGGGTTGAGCCTGTAATCGCCGCTACCGTTTGATAGACGGGGCTATCCATTTTGCGGTCAGAAGGCCGGGCGTTCGTGGCGTGTCTGTTGCTTTGAGCCTTGTTGTATACTGGCTTACTGCAAACCTTCAATCGACCATCCGACCCATCCTGCGGAGTCCCCATGCTAACACTATCCAGCGAACGCGAATTACGCGCCAACGTACGCCTCCTTGGCCATCTGTTGGGCCGGGTCATTCACAGCCAGGCCGGTGAAGACATTTATGGCCTGGTGGAAACCTTGCGAAAAGGTTTCATACAATTGCGGGCCGAGGATAATCCGGCCTTGCGGCAACAGCTCATCCGCACCATCGAAACCCTGACACCGGCGATGGCCAGTCAGGTGGTGCGGGCCTTTCAGATTTATTTCAACCTGGTCAACATTGCCGAAGAAGTGTTCCGGCTGGATCAGCGGCGACAAACCGGTCAGCGACGCGGGCCGCTGTGGCCGGGTTCCTTCCATGACACGCTGTATACCCTCCAGCAAAACGGGGTCACCGCCACCGAAATACAAACCCTGCTGGATAACCTGCTGTACATGCCGGTGTTGACGGCCCACCCTACCGAGGCGCGGCGGCGTACCGTCAAGGAAACCCTGCGCCGCCTCTTCGTCAGTCTGGAAAATCTCGGCGACCCTCGCATGCAGGGTTTTTTCAGGGACAAGGCACTGGATGAACTCGGTAACGAGATCCAGATACTCTGGCGTACCGATGAGGTACGCACCCAGAAAATTACCGTCAATGATGAAGTCCGTGGAGGGCTGTACTATTTCCCCATTTCACTGTTCTCGGCCGTGACGGCGGTATACCGGAATCTGGAGAATACCTTGAGCGAGGTGTATGGCGATACGTTTGAATTCAGGGTGCCCAGCTTTCTCCAGTTCGGTTCCTGGATAGGTGGAGACCGGGACGGTAACCCGTTCGTCAAACCGGAAACCACGGCCGAGGCTCTCAGGCTGCAATCGCGCACCATTATGGAGGAGTACATCCGCCGCCTGCACGAACTGGAAGCACGGTTATCGCACTCCTCCCGCCTGTGTACACCGGGTGAGGCTTTCATGCAGGGTCTGGATAACGATGCCGCCCTGTATGCCCAGGTGGCCGGTATCGAGTCCATCCTGTTGCAGGAGCCTTACCGCCGCAAACTGGCCATCATGCTGTTCCGCATGAAAATCAATCTGGCCGGTATCGAACAACGCCTGTGTAACCCGGAACTGTGGTATGCCGATGAGCAGGGCTATACCGGCCCCCGCGAGTTTCTGTCAGACCTCGAATCCATTCGTGATTCCCTGTTGAGCCACGGCGATGAGGCCATTGCCCGGGCTGAACTGCATGATCTCATCCGCCTGATCGACACCTTCGGCTTCCATCTCATGCCACTGGATGTCCGGCAGGAATCTACCCGTCATACCGAGGCGGTCACTGAAATCCTGGCCACGACCCTGCGTCTCGATTACGCCGCCCTTACGGAAGACGAGCGGATGACCCTGCTGGCCGAAGCCATCGCCAGCCCGCATCCCTTTACCTGTGATCCGGGGGGGCTGTCAGCCAGTACCCGCGAGACGCTCAAGGTGTTCGAGGTGATTGCCCGTTTGCAAAAGGAAATCGGCCCGGCCTGCATCGGGCGGTATGTCATCTCCATGACGCACCATGCCAGCCATATCCTGGAAGTATTGTTTCTGGCAGCACTCAGTGGTCTGGTAGGGCGTATCGGGGGTCACTGGTTCTGCCATCTGGGAGTCAGCCCCCTGTTTGAAACCATCCATGACCTTGAACACATCGAGCCGGTACTGCAACGCCTGCTGGGTTCGAGTGCTTACCGTGACCTGCTCGCCACTTTTGGACAGTCCCAGGAAATCATGCTGGGTTACTCGGATTCGTGCAAGGACGGCGGTATTCTGGCCAGTGCCTGGAACCTGTATGAAGCCCAGCGCACCGTCACCCGGATCGGTGAAGCACATGGCATACGCTGCCGCATCTTTCATGGACGGGGAGGAACGGTCGGTCGTGGCGGTGGCCCTACCCATGAAGCCATCATGGCCCAGCCGGTCGGTACGGTAGGCGGGCAAATCAAGTTCACCGAACAGGGTGAGGTGATTTTCTACAAATACAACAACCAGGAAACGGCGGTTTATGAATTGACCATGGGGGTGACCGGCTTGCTCAAGGCCAGCCTGAGTCTGGTCAGGATACCGGAAGAGGAGCGCAAGGATTACCTGGGCATCATGGATGAAATCGCCGGGCTGGGTGAAAAGTCCTACCGGCAACTGACCGAGCAGGAACCGGGATTCCTGGATTATTTCTACGAATCGACCCCCTTGAGCGAAATCGGATTGCTCAATATCGGCTCCCGGCCTTCGCACCGGCGCAAGCAGGATCGATCCAAATACTCGGTGAGGGCCATTGCCTGGGTGTTTGCCTGGGCCCAGTCACGGCAGACCCTGCCGGCCTGGTACGGGCTGGGGACGGCCCTGGAAACCTGGCGCGGTAACGATACCGCCCGCCTGATCAAACTGCAGAACATGTATCGGGATTGGCCGTTTTTCCGCACCCTGCTCAGCAATGCCCAGATGGCCTTGTCCAAATCCGATATGGAGATCGCCCGCGAATATGCGGCCCTGTGCAAGGATCACAGTGTGGCGATACCGGCCTATCATCTCATCAGCCAGGAATACCGCCGGGCCATCGTGCAAATCCTCAACATTGCCGATAGCAATACCCTGCTGGAAGAAAACCCGGATCTTCGCCTGTCGCTGGTACGGCGCAAACCGTATCTCGATCCGCTCAACTACATACAGATCGCCATGCTGCGGCGGGTCAGGGCGTGCGACCCGGAAGACACTGCGGACAACCCCTGGATGGATCCGCTACTCCGGTCGATCAACGCCATTGCGGCTGGCATGAAGAATACCGGGTAGCCCTGATTTGCCACGGAGCGGAAGCATCCTGGCCCCATCGCGGGCGGGATGCCCGCTCCTCTCCCGGCTTGATCACTCCGCCACCAAAACCACCAGGCTGCGTCCATCGAGGTGCAGTTCGGGTTGATACTGAAGACTGAACCCTTGTCCGGGCAGGCATAGATCATGGGGTGATGCTGCCGAGGTATCGATGTATTTGAACCAGACCGTATCATGCGGGGGATGGGGCAAACGGAACGATACACCGTGCGGTAAAGGGTTGAACAGGAGATAGAGATCCTTGTTGCTGCTGTCCCGCGCATGAATCTGACAACCCAGTGCCGCTTCCTGCTCCCAATCCGGAATCACCGCCTGCGGGTTATACCAACTCACGTCACTCGGTTCGTAGAACTGTTCAGCCGACAACAGGGGATGCAGACTGCGAAATTCGATCATGCCCTGTACGAAGCGAAAAAATTCCCGGTTTTTCTCCAGCAGGTTCCAGTCGAACCAGGAGATTTCGTTAT
>SXGT01630353.1_pt1 | contig 33207 bp, 16 predicted proteins | sample 3176221 | NCBI WGS metagenome assembly SXGT01 (sample SAMN11356862, study PRJNA531348) | freshwater metagenome | isolation source: freshwater sample F1-120 | place: China: Fuxian Lake, Yuxi | collected 2017-12-25 | reverse complement strand
ACATCACCCGGCCGGGGAGCTCTGCTGCCCCGGCCCCAACATCACCGAAGCGCGAGAGCGCGGAGGTGAACCGGGCCGGGAGCTCTGCTGCGCTGGCCCCAACGTGAATCTCCGCCGAGCACCTGGAGCTGAAGTGATGACGAAGAGATCGAGCTGGGTTCTCTCGCTGTTGACCCTGTCCGCCATGGGATGTGAGTCGTCGGACGCAGCGACGACTCGCGCCGACGCGACGAGCCCGACCAGCGACACGCCGAGCGGCGTCGACGGGACCGGCGGCCTGCCCGGAGAGAGCATCGAGGAGGCGTGCGAGCACGCCAAGACCGGGCCGTTCAAGGATGTCACCGCCACCACCGCGGCCACCGACGCTCCCGACGCCACCGCCGAGCACACCCTCGTCCGCGTCGCGCTCACGGACGTGGCGGGCGGCAAAGGCGGCGTCGTCACCTGGGCCTCCGACGAGGCCGGCGAGGTCGCCGTGTTCGTGACGCGAGACGTCCCGCTAGCCGTCGCGAAGGTCGGCGGCGCGGCGCTCGAACTCGAGGCCACGGTTGCGCTCTCTGCTTGTGAGGACGTGCCCAAGGCCCTGGTCTTCGACTTCGAGATCGGCGCCTACACTCTGACGTTCGGGCCTACGTCAGAGACCAGCGTGGGCATCGTGGTCGAGCATCTGGGCGGGGCCCACCCCGAGGGCGAGTAGCGCTGAGCCACGCTTCGGGCGCACCCGTTGGCCGCCCTCATTAGTCCAACGACCGGACCCTGACCGTGCGGCTATTGAGCGTTCGCGCGTTGCTCCGCTGCGCCTCAGGGGCCCATCACGGTCCCGGCCTCCCCGTTCGGCGCAGTGGCGTGCGTCCCCGACGCGCCGGCCGCGCTGAGCAGCGCCGGTAGCCAGCCGCCGCTGTTCGTGCTGCTGATCCGAATGCGGCCGCCGCCGCCACCGCCGCCGCCCCCGCTCCCGCCGGCGCCGCCGTTCGCAGTGACGCTGCCGCTGCCGGACAACGTGGTGGCGGCAATGCGTACGGTCCCGCCCGCACCCCCGCCGCCGCTCTGGGCTCCCGCGGCCGCACCAGGGCGGCCATCGGCGATGACCGCGCCGTCGATGATCACCGACTCACCGGTGAGGCGGATCACGCCGCCACCGCTCCCTCCCGCCTCCGTGGAGGTGGCGCCTCGGGCGCCGCCCCCGCCGGGCTTCACGGGGGCCGCCGGGTCACCGTAGGCCGCGCCGGCGCTTGCTCCGCCGCCCTTTCCGCCGTGGCTCCCGCCGGAGCTCGTCTTCGAGCCGCCAGTCTGTCGGTTCCCCGTGGTGTAGCCACCCGACCCGCAGTTGACGTTGAAGACGCAGTCGCCGGCAAAGCCCCGGCCGCTGACGTCAACGGACGAGCCCGCCCCGACACGGATCTCTCCGGTCGCCATGAGCTCCAGCGCGCCGTCGCCGCCACTCGAGGGCACGGTCGCGCTGTGGGTGAGGGTGCCGCCGTCGAGCTCCAGCGCCTCGACCTCCAGAGCGTCGTCGACGAGGACGGTGACACCCCCGCGGAGCACCACTTGCGCAGGGAGCGTGTGGAGCCCGGTGCACTGCATGTTGTTCGTGATCGCGAGCGTGCTCCCGTCGGCGGGGTCCACGGTCAAGCCGCTCTGGTCGTTGGCAGTAATCGTGAACGTCCCAGCGATGCCGTCGCACCGCAGCTCCATGCCCACGAGCCCGTTGACGAACCACGGCCCACCGCTCTGGATCACCACCTTGCCTGCTGTGGACTGGTTCGATGCGAGCCGACGGCCCACCTGCCCGAAGAGTGGAGCCGCGTTCATCGCGCCGAGCCCCGCTCCATCCACGGTGAGCACCGCCGGGGCGCCTGCGCCGCGCGAGAAGAAGGTGCCCGGTCCGCCCCGCCCGACCGGTCCCACGCCCCCGAGGAGGTTCGGGGCGGCCGCGACCACGGGACCCGCGGTCGCCTCCAGGTGGACCCTCCCGCCGCCGCCCCCGGCGCCGCCATCGTCCCCACCCATCGCCGAGATCTCACCGCCGACGTCGATCGTCTCAGCCGTGATCCAGATCGCGCCACCGGCGCCGCCGCCGCCCTTCTGATCGCCGCCGGTGCCCGAGGGACCGCCGTCGGCGCGGACGGCCCCGTCACACACGAACGAGCCCGCGTCGATGCGAACACGCCCGCCGCCGGTCCCGCCGGCCGCGGCGTTGGTGGCGCCGCCGCCTCCCCCTCCGCCGCAGCTGTCGGGCGCGATCGGGCCGCCGTAGACGTCGCCGGGGCTCGTCCCGCCCCCCATGCCGCCGTACGACCCACCGCTGCCGGAGACCGTCTTCGGGAGGAAGTGCACCAGGTTGCCGAAGGTGGCGGCGGCCCCGCTCGTGCCCAGGGTCGGGACGTACTGCCCGGCAAAGCCGACCGCGCTCACGTCAATCGCTCCCGTGGAGTCGATGACCACGGGGCCGCTCGCCGTGAGCCGGAGCCCCAGCTCGGGCTCGGACACCTTGGCGGCTGAGTGTGTCACGACCGCGCCGCCCTCCACACGGAGTCCCTCGGCCGTGAGGTGGTCGTTCATGAGCACCCGCGCTGCGCCCGCGAGCACGACGGTGGCGGGCAAGCTTCGCTGGGCGCGCACGACCTGGTTGCCGACCACGCCGATGGTCTTGAGGTCGGGTCCGCCGGTGTCCACGGTGATCGTCGTGAGCGTGTTGGCAACGACCTCGAAGGGACCGAGCGTGCCGAGGGTGACCGTGGCGCCGACCAGCTGCTGGTCCAGGATCGGCGCGCTGATCAGCAGCGTGAACTGCATGGACCCGGCCGCCGGGGTGCCGTTCACCCGACTGGCGCCGAGCTCGGTGAGGAGCGGCGCCGCGTTCGCGGGAACGACGCCGCCGTTGTCCACGCGCAGCTCGGTCCCGTCGGCAGTGGGCCAGACGATCGAGCCGGGCCCGCCCGCGACGTGAGTGGCGGCGCCACGCGCGCTCACCGAGTCCCGGTCGAACGCGAAGTCGCCGCTCTCGAGGCGGATTCGCCCGCCCGAGCCGCCACCTGCCGTGTTCGTGGGCCCACCGGCGCCGCCGTCCGCGCTGATCGCCCCGCTCCCCTCGATGAGGTCGGAGCGGATCCAGATGGAGCCACCCGCGCCGCCGCCCGCAGAGCCTGCCGGCCCGGCCGCCCCGTCGGCTCGCAGCGCCCCCTCGATCACGCACGCGTCGGCGTCGATGCGGATTCGTCCGCCGCCTGCGCCGCCCCGATCGCTGCTGACCTCTCCGCTGTTGCCGCCACCCGCGCCGAGCGCGGAAGGCGCGAACGGGTCGCCGTAGACACGCCCCGGGATCCCCCCGCCGCGCCCGCCGTGGCTCCCGCCAGCGCGCTGTCCTGCAGTGCCGTTGGCCCCGAAGACGTTGCCGATCGTGGTGGTGCCCAGGTAGCCGCGGCCGCTCACGTCCACGCGAGCCCCGGCGCCGATGAGGAGGTCCTGTACGGTAACCACCAACCCGCGCTCGAGGGCGGCGGTGGTGGCAGGGTGCGTGAGGAGGCTGGTGTCCTCGAGGCTGAGGCTCGCCGCCACCAGAGGCGCGTGGAGCGTGACGCGGGCCTTGCCGCGTAGCACGACGTGCACATCCCCCCGGCCCACGAAGGGCACCGTTGTCGAGGAACCGAAGACGGGGTTGTCCACGTCGCCGACCGCGTCGTCCACGATCAGCGTTGGGCCCGCCAAGGGCTCGTCGATGAAGAGCGTGCCCACCGCGCCGTCAGAACCCAGAACGGTGGACTTCGAGACGCCCCCGGCCACCGCCAGCACGCCGCTGAGGCTGAGGCTCCCGGCGACAACGGCGATTCGGCCGCCTCCGCCGCCGTGCCGGGCGGTCGCGGCGGGCGAACTGTCCCCTCCGCGAGCGCTGAGGGTGCCGCTGAGGTCCAAGACGTCGGCCCGCACGAAGATCGAGCCGCCGGAGCCGCCGTTCCCCGGGACGTCCGGGGGCCCGCCGATGAACTCGTCGTGGTCTCCGGGTTCGTCGCCCGCGTCGGCCCGGATCGCTCCGCGCACGGTGACGATCGCCGCGTCGAGCCACACGGCGCCTCCACCGGCGCCGCCGATCCCTCCGCCCCCGCCGCCAGACCCGAGCGTGATGGGCTCGGCGAAGTCGCCGTAGACCGGGCCGGCCCCGCCGCGCCCGATCCCGCCGTGGGATGCGCTCCCATTGCCCCCTGCGGTGTTCCCGATCGTCCGCCCGAAGGTGGTGCCGGGGCAGCCGTTGTCGAAGAAGCACCCGCCCACGTAGCCACGGCCGCGCACGTCGATGGCGCCGTCCACCACGATGGAGTCCGCGGTCAGCGCCATCCGCGTCTCCGTGGTGATCGTGGCCGCCGTGTGGCTCAAGACGCCGTCGGCCATCACAGTTACCTTCTTGAACGTGTGGGACCCGTCGATTCGGACGGTCCCGCCGGCGATGACGACGTCTTGCCCGTCGAAGGTGGTGTCGCCCTCGGCGATGTGGCTGATCCCCAGACCGACGAGGTCGGTCCCCGCGTTCGCGACCGCACGCGTGGCCGTGCTCGTATTGCCGCCCACGTCGGTGGCGCTGGCCTCGAGGGTCCACTGCCCTCCGGGGCCGGGCGCGCCCAGCGTGATCTGTGCGGTCCACGGCGGAGCATTCAGCTCGGCGGCCACCTTCCCGTCCACGCGCACCACCACCGAGGTGACCGCCCGGTCGTCGAAGGCGTTCACCACCACCGGCAGCGTCATGCCCGCAGACGCCACGGCTCCCGCCTCGGGCGCTACGAACGCCACGTCGGGCGGCACGGTGTCGAGCACGGGGAGCACCCGGACCGCCAGGGGGTCGAGGGTCGCGACGTTACCGCCGGGGTCCACAGCCGACGCCGACACGACGAGGTCCTGCTCGGCGCTCACGCTGGGGGCCCGGATCGTGAGGCGGAACGGCGGTCGTTCGAGCGTCACGGGAGGCGCTTCGCCGACCGCCACGCTGACCGAGCTGACCGCCACATCGTCCGTGGCGCTGAGGCTCACCTCGAACAGCTGCCCCTCCTCCACCCGCGCGCCCGGCATGGGCGAGATCCACGCGAGCACTGGGGGGACGCCGAGGTTGTCGACCGCGAGGTCGTGGCGCCCTGAGAGCAGGAGGCGCCGGTCGCCCGCCGGAGCCCACGCGGCGATGAAGTGCACCATCCCACGAGCACCGAGCCCCGTGGTGTGCGTGACGTCGCCAAGGCCCGCGAAGCCGATGCTCCCCAGCGCCGGGAGGCTCGAGGGCAAGCCGGTGCCGAGGAAGCCGAGGAGATCGTTGCTGTTCTGTCGCCCCACCAGCAGCGTCCCGCGGCTCGACGCGAGAGGGCCTGCCGCCAGGACTCCGGAGCTGCTCCCGGTGACCTGGGCGCCGCTCACCCGATACACCTCGGTCCCGGCGACCACGAACGTGGTGGCGCCCTCGATGCGCACGCCACGCGTCACGCCGCCTACGACGACTTGCCCGCCAAACTCCAGAGCGCCCTGCGGCAGCCGCGCGAACGTCGCGAGCGCGCCGCCGCCGGTGCTGGCCACGACCCGGCCGAAGCCCTGGTCGATCGCGGTGAACGCAGACGACGTGAGGAGCGTACCCACCACGCGGTCATCCGTGCCGTCGCCGTTCGCATCGATGAGCTCCACGCCGGGCACGTCGAGGCGCACCGTGTGGATCCCCTTGTCGGTCGCAACGAACGCAAACCCGTCGGCCATGGCCGCGGCGTTCGCGGGCGCTGCCGTGGGGATGTGCAGCGTGACTGCGGGGGCATCGGGGTCCAAGATCTGCACCGCAGTGACGCCTGCCGCCCGCGATACGAGCGCCAGGCCGCCTTCCAGCACCACGTCTCTCGCCGGCTGGCCAAGCTCCAGGCGCCCACGGAGCGCCATCGCGGCGGGATCCGCCACGTCCGCGACGAAAAGCGCGTCGTCTACGCCCACCACGAGCCAGTCGCCGTCCACCGCGAGCGGCCCCGGAACACCCGGCAGGTCCACAGCCGCGATCGCCGTGGGGGCGAAGGTCGTGACCGTGACAGGAACCGACTTGCTCAGCGCCCCGTTCTGCACCGCAACCTCAGCGGTTCCGGAGCCGCTCACGTGGCTGACGAGGCCGTTCGGACCCACAGCGAGGAGCCCTGGCGCCGACGGCGTGTAGGCCGTCCCCTTGGTGGCGGCGCTCACGTCCGTCTTCGAGCCATCAGCGCGACGCCCCATGGTGATCAGCTGGAGCTGCGCCGTCCCGAGGAGCGTATTGCTCACCAGAGTCGCTTTGTCCGGCGCGACCTCTAGCGCCACGATTGGCCCCGCGGACCCGAACGACTTCGGGTCCTTGGGATCGGTGCCGTCGACCTGCTCCTGCCCGTCCGGGACGTTGTCGCCGTCGGTGTCGGCCTTGGTGGGATCCGTGCCGAGCTTCGCCTCCTGCCACATCGGGATCCCGTCGCCGTCCCCGTCGGACAGCCCGTCCGCCGGGTTGCTGCTCGAGAAGCCGAAGTCCTCTTCGAAGCTGTTCGGGGCGCCGTCGAGGTCGTCGTCGAGGATGCAGCCCACGAACCCGACGTCCACCACCTCGAACGGGCGGAACGGAACGGGTTCGGACTGTCCCACGGCCTTCTGCGAGCGCTGCGGCTCCAGCGGGATCTGCTCGATGTCTGGCTTCTTGCCGAATGAACCGGGATCGCTGCCGGTCGCCACCTCGATGGCGTCGAGGAAGCCGTCGCCGTCGCTGTCGCTCAAGGTGGGGTCGCTGCCCTCCGCCAGCTCGCGGTCGTCCAGGAGCCCGTCACCGTCACTGTCGCCGCCCGCGTCGTTCGGACGCGAGCCCATGGCCAGCTCGAGTGAGTCGCTCACTCCGTCGCCGTCCGAGTCCGCCACCTTCGGGTCGGTCCCGAGGCCCAGCTCGGCGGCGTCGTTCAGCCCGTCGCCGTCTTCGTCGGCGAGCTCGGGCGACGAGCCCAGCTCAAGCTCGCGATCATCGGAGAGGCCGTCCCCGTCTGTGTCCGCCTTGAGCTTGGGGTCAGCGCCCATCGCCTTCTCGGACGCGTCAGAGGCCCCGTCGCCGTCTGTGTCTTCCAGGGTGGGCGAGGTGCCGTCTTTGGCCTCCTCGCCGTCGGAGAGCCCGTCACCGTCAGTGTCCGCGCGGCGCGGATCGGCGCCAGCGCTGAGCTCGGCGCCGTCCTCGAGCAGGTCGCCGTCCGTGTCGCCGAGATCCCCCCGGGTGCCCGCCGCCTGCTCCTCGGCGTGGTCGAGCCCGTCCCCGTCCGGGTCACCGGAGCTGGGCGTCGCGCTGCGCGGGTCCAGCCCGCTCGCACGCTCGTAGTCGTCGGTGAGGCCGTCGCCGTCGCGGTCGGCCAGGGTGAGCGTGAAGGTCCGCTCGGCCACCCCGCCCTCGCCGGTGGCGCGAACGGTGAAGGCAAAACTTCCGGGTGACGCGAGGGCTTCAGCGAGCGTTGGGGTCCAGGTGATCACGCCCGCAGGGCTGAGGGCCATACCCGGCGGCCCCATGACCAGCTCCACGGCAGGGAGATCGCTCGGTGCCACCAGCTCCGGCGAGAACGAGAACGGCACGCCGAGCTGAACGTGGCCCTCCGGACGACCCAGGATGGCCGGCACCACCATGGCGTCCGCGTGCGCGACCTGCACCTCGAAGCTCTGGAGTGTGACCCCCCCGGGGCCCGAGGCCCGGAGGACGATGGGCACGGGCCCCTTGTCGAAGGTGGCGGTCAAGACGCCGCCAGACACCTTCGCGCCGGGTGGGCCCAGCTCCAGGGACAAGACCCCTGACACGTCGGGGTCGTAGCTGTACGGCTGACCCGCCATCGCGGCGAGGGGCGCGGCGCTGCGGAAGAAGGGCGCAGGGACACCGCCAGCGCTGGCGCGGACCGGGGCGCTCGTGACGCCGTTCTCCGTGACGACCACGTCGTACGGCGCGCCGCTGACCGCGCCGAGCACCACCACCGGGGAGGTCGCGCCGGACGCGGTGACCGGCTCGCCCTCGAAAGCAGGGCGCAGCGTCACCACGGACCCGTCGTTCGACGCCGTGGGGAGCCAGCTCACCTCGATACCGCCGGGAACGGGGCGCGCACGCACCAACGCCGGCCCGACGACGGACTCGCCCTCCACGGCGACCGGCTCTTTGCTGCACACCACGCCCCCCACGGCAGCCGGGTCGTCGAGCACGGCGCACACGAAGTAGAGGCCCGGGGCGACGCCGGCCGTGTCCCACTCGAACGAGGTGGCGGCGTCGCTGACTTGAGCGCGCCCGATCGTCACGCCGTCGCTGAGCTCCCGGGTGGGCGTGGCCACGAACTGAATCCCGGTGTCGCTGTCGGCGTCGCTGGCCGCGTATCCCACCACGACGGTGGCGCCCACCCGGGTGAATGGCTCGTCGAACGCGAACGACGGCGCCTGGTCCGGCAGCGCCACAATGGCCTCTGTGATCGCGTCGAGGGGGCTCACGTCCACGATTCGCCACGTTCCCGGCGCGGGATCCGTGATGAGCCAGGTGGTGACCTCGGGGTCGAGGCCTGCCAGGAAGTAGGCGCCTTGGTCGTAGGCCCCGAGGTCGTCCGGGTCGTATCGGGTGCCGTCGGGGGCGATGACGCTGAAGCGCGCGTCCGTGCCGCTCGCGTGGCCGAGCGACAGCTCCACGCCGCTGAGCCCTGCTGGGACGTCCAGGCTCACAGCCCCGCCCGCAAACGCCACCCGCTCCAGCTCGACCGAGCCGGAGCAGATGGAAAACACACAGACCGAGAACTTGGAGCCCTCCGTGCTCAGCTTGAGGAGTATCCGCACCGGCGGGATCCCGCGGAAGATCCCCGCCAGCTCGGCGTTGAAGCGGAAGGGTGGCCCGCCACCGGCCAGCGTGAACTTGACGTTGGCGATGCTGAACCCGCCGGTCGCGAAGGGACCGACCTTGAGGGCTGGGAGGTTGAGCACTCCTGCCACCTCGACCCCGAAGTCGAGGCCCTGCGTGGTCTCGACCATGCCCTTGATGCTGCCCGTGAGAATGTCGCCGGTGACCGAGACAAGTTCGCTGTTGAAGGCCGTGGGGGCGCGCACGCGGGCGCCCGCTTGCACGCTGACCCGGCTGTTCGGGCTGAACTGGGCGGTCATCTTCCCGTCGATGCCGATAAGACCGATCGACGGATTGCCGAGCGGCTTTGCCTCCTCGTTGAACCCGACCACGGACTTGAAGAACTTGGTGCAGAACGCGATGGGCGTGATGTTGAGCAAGCTCCCCTTCACACCGAGGTCGAGCTGCACCGGCTTCGTGTTGATCTTGGCCTCGGTCTCCACGACCGCGACCGTGTATTCGTCGCACGGCCCAGCGAACGCGGGCCCTATGCCGAACTCCGCGGTGCCCGTCACCGCTGGGAGGTCGTTCTTCCCGCCTTTCCCGATGAAATACCCGGGGTTGTCGACCGCCAGGCTCGCCTTGCGGAGGAACGCGATGGGAGGCGTCCCCGTCGGGGGGATCGGCAGCCCGCGAACCGTGGGGAAGAGCGCGGTGGTCCCGAACGTGAGCGTGCCCTTGATCGACTTCACGAGGCCCTCGCGGTAGGTCCCCTCGAGCTCGAAGCCGAACTGTCCGGGTTGTTCGCGGAAGCCCAGGCCCAACGCGCCGCCGAACACGTCCGTGACCGAGTCGTACTTCAGCAGCGCGCGACGGAGGAACAGGCTGCCCCGGATGAGCGCCAGCTCACCCTCGTAGCTGAACTCGCCGCTGATCGTGATGCGGGGCGTGGTCACCGTGATCGCGTCGAACTTGACCGCGACCTTGCTCTCTCCGGGCTCGTTGCCGCCGAACTCGATCCCGAGAGAGGGCACCGGGAAGCCCACACTGTCTTTTCCCATCACGGGCGCCTTCTCCGTGTCTGTGAGCGGGAAGCCGAGGAGGCTCAGCTGGAGGTTGCCCGTGGGCGACACGGTGATCTCGCCGTTCGTCCCATCGATCTCCCAGTCGCCGGTGTAGAGGCGTACGTTCGGCAGCGCGAAGATCCCGCTGGGGTCGCGGGTGTCCATGGAGAGGGTCCCGTCACTGCTCACTTTGGTGAGCTTGGGCTTGCACTCGACGGGCTTGTCGGACCGTAGGAACAGGTCTCCGTCGTTCGACATGATGGCGTTTCCGGAGACCAAGAAGACGTCTCCTGCCCCACCAACACCCGCCTTCTCTTTCAGCGTGATCGAGTCCCCGCACACGGTCACGGTCCCGGCGGTGCAGCAGGGGCATGGCCGCACGACCACCCGGTCGCTCTCCGACGTGTCTGCCAGCTGGGCCGTGACCACGTAGACCTTCCCGGGCTCGGTACCGGACGGCAGCTTCAGCGGCACGTTGGGGCCGGTGCCCAGGAACGACTCCCCCAGGAACCACTTCACGCCCTGCGCGAGCTCAGGCGGGTCCGTCTGACACTTGAAAGTGACTTCGACGTCAAAGGGCACCTTCACCACGCCCGTGGAGTCCTTTTCGGGGTCGACGATCTGGATCTTCTTCTTCTTCTCGAGATCGCACACCACCTCGATGCGCTGGCTCTGCCCAGAGCACGGCTGGGGCGGCGCCGTGAAGGGGCGCCCTTCCTCGCACGGAAACGCCTTCCCGCTGGGACCCAGGCACGTGCAGTCGCGCGGCTTCGACGGGGTCGCTCCCTCCGAGCAGGTGCCGATCTCGCCGGCCGGTTGGCAGGCTTCTGGGGCGCGCCGGGCGGGTCCCGAGTGCCAAGCCCCCACGCGGATCCCCGAGCCCGGGCCGGACACGAGGTACTGCCCCTCGGGCGTCACCGACAGGCTACCGACCGGGAGGTAGGCCACTGCGTCGTGGTCGAAGCTCATGAGGTCGATCGCTTCACCGGGCGCGAGGCCGTCTACGTTCGGGAGCGCGATCGGCAGCGGCGGGTCGAAGATCGTGCTGGCGGGCTGCACCGCGATCGTGTGGCCGGCGTACAGGCCGTCCGGCAGCGGCATCGGGGTGCGGCCCTGCGGGACGTCCACGATGCGCAGCACCTGCTCCGAGGCGGGGAGCCCCGCCGGCCACGTGATCCGCGTGCCCGCGGGAACCGTGACCCGCGTGGGGAGCACGCCGGGCGCGAAGCTGCGCTCGAGCACCAGGGTCTCGGTGACCACGCCTTGGGCGTCGAGCTTGGGCACCACGCCCTGCGGGAGCCGCGGGATGAACAGGGGCCGCGGGGCCTTGTTGTCGAGCCCCGGGACCACGTCGAGGCGGAACTCGATGCTAGCATGGCGCCCCGACTCGGCGTTGGTGCCGTCCACGAGGACGGGGACCTGCAGCGGCGCGGGCGGAGTGTTCCCTGCGGTCCAGACGAGCTCGAACGCGCCGCGCTCGTCGGTGGTGGTGAGCAGGCCCTCGGTCTCGATGAAGACCGTGGCACCCGACACGCCGCGGAGATCGTCATCGAGCACCAGCCCGCTGAGGCGGGTGAGGCCGCCCCCAGCGACCTGCGCGCGCGCTTGGAAGAGCACGGGAAGCCCCGTGTCGCCCGCAAGCCGCGCGAGGATCCGTGAGTTCGCGGCGGTCCCGAGCCGGGCCCAGACGCGCGCGCGGCCTTCGGCGTCGGTGATCACCGTGAGACGGCCGGGCACGCTCGCGTCCCCGACGGTGTCGCCGGCGCTGACGACCGCGAGTGACGCGTCGCCGTCGACCACCTCGAAGGTGACCTCGGACATGCCGAGCGGGGCGCCGTCCTCGCGGGTGGCCCGCACGACCAGGGGGTGCATGAGCCACTCGCCCAGCGCGCCGGACTGCAGGTCTCCGTCGCTCTCGTGGAGGCGGCCGGCGTCCCGCGTGGCAGGGCTGTAGGCGATCGGGAAGGGGAACGGGAGGCTGCTGTTGCCGGCGACGTCGGTGACGGTGACCGTGATCTCGTTGAGACCGAGCTCCAGCGGGACGTTCACCTGGAAGTGGCCGTAGTCGCTCACCAACGCGGTGACCGGCGAGGCAGCGCCCGAGATGGAGAGGCTGGCGCGCGGCTCCGCGGTGCCCATCCACGCCTGGACCGGCTGGTTCGTGGTGGGCAGATAGGTCATCACGCGCGGGGCGCCCGGCGCGTCGCCGTCGATCCGCACCATGACGTCGGCGGTGGCCACGAAGCTCCCCGAGGTGGCCGTGAGCACCGTCCGACCGGCGCCCACGCCGGTGATGAGACCCGCGGGCGACGCCGTCGCGACTAGCGGGTCTTGCGTCGCGAGCGCCAGCGGGCCCTCGAGGGTCGTGACACGGCCCCCGTCCCAGAGCGCTTCGACCACCACGGGGACCGGGGCTAGCGAGCCCACGCTGACCACGCCCGCGAGCGAGCCCTCGGAGGCCTCCCGGACTCGCAGCCCCACCTGCTTCGCCGTGACCGTGAGCGTGCGACTCACCTCCGCTGTGTTGCCAGCAGCGTCGCGTGCACGCACGACGACCGTGGCCACGCCGGCGTCGAGCCCAGTCACCGTCCAGGTGAAGCTCCCGTCGGCCGCGACCGGGACCTGGGCGCCCCCCAGCCACACCTCGACGTCGCCTCCCGGTGCTGCACCGTTGGGCCCCTCCGGATCTACGGCCGTGCCCGTCACTTCGACGAAACCACCCGCGACGACAGCACCCTCCGAGGGGGCGGTTACGGTGAGGGCCGGGGGCGTGTCGTCGTCAGCGGAGGTGTCGGCGGTGGCCGTGTCGTCGCTGACCGTGTCCGCGGTGCTCGCGTCCTCGGCGTTCGTGTCGGCGGTGACCGTGTCGGCGGTGGGTACGTCGGCGTCCGCGAAGGTGTCCGGGACGTCGGGGGTGGTATCAACTTGGTCGACAGCGTCCACCGGAACAGGTGTGTCGGTCGTGTCTTGGGCGTCCTCGGGGAGCGGAGGCACGTCGACTGGCGAGACGTCGGGCGTCCCCACGTCGACTCCGCTCACGTCGTCTTGCCCCGGGCCGGTGTCCGCGGCCCCAGCGTCCGCGGCGACCGGAGCCTCGGCCGGCTCGCTGCATCCCAGCACGCACCACAAGACTACGAGGGCCCCACGCATCAGTCCGCCTCGTCCCACGTCACACCCCCAAGTCAGAGCTCGCGCATTCACGCCGAAACGTTACGCGCCAGAAGGTCGACGAGATCAAGCGTCGCCGCAATATACCGACGGGCCGGGCTAAGGGGCCGCGTCGACGCAACTCAGGGTGATCTGGGCCAACCCAAAGAGTGTGGGCGCCAGCCCAAAGGTCCCGTCGCTCTGCACGGGACGGGCGCCGAACTCCACGGTGACGCAGCAGTCGGTGCCGGCGTAGAGCGCGCCGTCATTCTCGTGGAACACGACAGGGAGCTGGCCGCTGATGAGCGTGCCCTGCCCTGCTCCCGTGACCACGGCCTTGGCGACCGACAAGGACCCGATGGTGGGCTCCGTGCAGCACCCGAGGTGGGTCTCCAAAGTGGCGCTGATGAGCGCCTGACAGACCGTGCTCCCTTCGAGAGTGACGCACCGTTGATGGGTAGCCGGGGGCGCTAGCTGGAGCCTCACGTCGAGGTGTACGCCCCCCTGCGGCCCCTGCACGATCTCGATTGGTCCGCCCGGCGCGAAGGGCTCGAACCCGCCATCAGCGTTCAGTCGCCCGAGGGTGCTGGCCAGGGTGAATGGCCCATCGCCCGGCGGAAGCCACGGCGCACACCCGTCGGTCACATCCGGGAGTGAGGCGACGTCCTCCGCGGGGAGGTCGAGGGGGGCCTCTACCTCCGGTGGCACAACGTCTTCCAGGTGATCGTCATCGAGGTCGGCGACCGGGATCTGCGGCGTGTCCAGTGGGGACGCAGCGTCCGACACGGCGTCGAGCGAGACGTCGAGCTGCGTGTCGAGCAGCTCCGCGATCGCTTCAGAGTCCAGCACGTCGGCGGGAACAGGAAGTGCGACATCCTCCTGGGGCGCCGGGTCGAGGTCGTCAACGGCAACTGGCGCTTCGACGGCGCAGCCCGAGACGCAAAGGACGAACCCTGCGGCCCAGGCGGGGTAGGAGGCTCGACGCACCGGCGGATGGTAGCCGCGCGGGGGAGGACCGTCGAGGCGGAGGAGCGAAGGGCGGGTGTTACGAGCTCGTGCCGCGCTGACCTCAGCGATCGCGTGGTGGCGCCTACTTGAACGGTGTCCGTGCTGTCGATGGCGGCGACGCGTTCGCCACCTGCTGGGTGTTGGATTCCGACGCAGAGCTGAGGAGCCGGGCGAAGTCCATGCGGTCGAAGAGCTCAAAGCGTCCCTTGGACGACCAGATGCGGGCTCCCTGCGGCAGGCCCAGGTAGAGCGCCCGTGCCGAGTCGAGCACCCGTGGGACCTCGGTCTCCCAAGTGAGGGCGCGGCCTGCGTTCTCGAACTCTGGCAGGTCGTTCCGCGACAACCAACGCTCGAGGTGTTGCGCACTCGCGAGGAAGTCACGCTTGTCGCCGTTGCAGTCCGGGTCCGCGACAACGAGGTTACCGAGCGCGTTCAGAGGTAGCCTCGACCACGGGAGGAAGTGGTCCACGTGGGCCTTCTCGGCGCCAATCCGAGCCCCGCAGTAGAAGCAGCGGTCCTCCTGGAGCTCGAGGAGCGGCGCTCGGAGGGCGAGAAGGTTCTCTCGCTCGGCGCCGAATAAGAACCGCGGGAGCCGCGCCTCATCCAGCTTGTTGAGGCGAGCGACCTTCGCGGACCACTTCGCCTGAACGAAAGCACGGAGGAGAGGACCGAGACGGACGAACGCCTCACCGACCCCATCAACGAGCCGAACCGCGTTGTCGAAGTCCGAGGCGGCGCCGCGCACGTAGCGCGTGAAGCGCTTCGACAGCTCCCCTTCGTCCCTGTCATCGAAGCCGAGGCTGTAGAGCCACGTCACCTCGACTCCGCCGATCCGCTGGAGCTTCGGGAGCGGCATCTCGACCAGGATTCGCTCGACCCTTCGGAGGAGCTTCTCGAAGCACTGCGGGAGGCGCGCGCGGGCTTGCTGGAGAGCCACGCCCTGAGGACCATCCGTGGAGACCTCACGGCGGAATCGGTACACGAGGCCCACGATCGAGTTCGAGTCAGCCTCGGCACCAAGGACACTTGCATTCTGGCTGAGCAGCTTCGACGGACCGGCCCGTTCCGGGAGCGGGCTCCACGACCAGGGCCGAGTGTGCGGCCAGTAGATCTCGACGACCGCGAGGGCCAGCTCCCGGGTCGTGACCATCGTCGGCGGTACACCGGCCTCGCTCTTCTGGGCGCACAGGTCGATGAGACCGAGGAGCACGGCGTGTTTGTAGGTGGAGACGAAGTTGCCCTCGTCCAGGAGTTCGATGACGCGCTCCACGACTGAGTAGGGGTCGATCATCCACACTCCTGTTCGAGCCGGTGCCGTGGCCGGGAGAGGCTCCAGCGCCGGCGGCATCCTGCCCGAGGGCGCTAGTCCACCGTGACGGTGTAGAACGGAACGGTGATCGGGGTGGCGCCGCCCGGGCCGCCCACCTTCGTGAAGATGACGCTGCCGCCGTTGACCTCGAAGTGGGACGAGTCCTGGAACATGAAGCTGCCTCCCCCGATGAGCCGCAACCCGGGCGGCGCGGTGCAGTCGGCCGGGAGGTCGGCGAGCTTGGTCGGTGACCCGGCCGTGGAGTAGACAAGGCCCGTCAGGAGGCAGAGGTCACCCTGCTTCAGCACCTGGAGGGGGCCCACGGTCTCGGCCGGCAGTGACCCCTCGAGCGACCAGCCGGCCGCGATCTCGAGCTCGGTCACCGCGGCCTCCCCAACGGGGAACACGATGCCGTCAAGGCTGGTCCACTGGGAGGAGCCGGGAGCTGCCGCGCCCACATGGTAGATCCTGCCGTCGGGCAGGATGTCTACGCGCTGGGTCTTCACATGCGCGGCCCCGTTGAAGATCAGCCGGCGACCCGGCCGGCACTCGGCGGGCAAGACGCCGATCTCTCCCTCGTTGCTCTTGAAGGCGCCCGACTGCACCACCCCGCTCAGCACGCACAACGACCCGCTGCGTTTGAATGCCGGAGGACCCGCAGAGACGAACGGCGCCTTCCAGGGCTGCGACAGGGTCGGCGACGCGCCCTCCATGCCGTAGAGCGCGCCGTCGAGATAGAGCGTGGCACCGAGCGGCGCGTCCGCGGCGCTGACGCCGCCGTCAGGACGGATGAGGAGCGACATGTAGCCCTCGCCCGAGTGGGCCACCATGATTAGCCTGTGGGTCTTGGCCCGCGCGTTAACGGGCAACACGAGAATGTCGCTCCCTACCGTACCGGTCTCACTGAGCTTCACGGTGCCCGTAAGCAGGCGGAATCCGTCGAAGTGGGTCCACACGCCCGTGGCATACGGTCCCACCGAGGCCCACCCCTCGCCCAACGTAGCGGCCTCGAACTGCTTCACTTCGCAGGCGTTGCCCTGATAACCCGGCTGGCAGTAACACGCGCCCTCCTTGCAGACGCCCTTCCCATTGCAGTCGTCGACGCAGCTCGGGGCCAACTGGCTGCAGTCTTCGCCCCCAAAGCCGGCGTTGCAGTAGCACTTGCCCTCTTTGCACACTCCTTTCTCGCTGCAGTTGTTCGGGCATCCCTGTGGCGCCGAGCAATCCACACCGTAGAAGCCGGGGAGGCACGCGCAGGCCCCGTTGAGGCACACGCCGGCGCCGCTGCAGGCGTTCGGGCACGGCTCTCCCTTGCTGCAATCGTCGCCGCTGGTGCCGGCCTCGCAGAAGCACTTGCCGTAGTGGCAGACCCCGTACCCGCTGCAGTCGTTGGGACACTTCGGGGGAGCCGAGCAGTCCTCGCCGCCGTAGAACGGCTCGCAGAAGCACTTACCCAGCGCGCACACACCGTTGCCGCTGCAGTCGTTCGGGCACTTCGCGTCTTTGCCGCAGTCGTCGCCGCTGAAGCCCGGCTCGCAGAAGCACTTGCCCAGCACGCAGACGCCCTTGCCGCCACAGTCGCCGGGGCACTTCGCCTCGGTCGCACAGTCGTCGCCGGCAAAGCCCGGCTCGCAGAAGCACTTGCCGAGTGAGCACAGGCCCTTCCCGCTGCAGTCGCTCGGGCATTTGGCCTCGGCGCCGCAGTCCATGCCGCTGAAGCCGGGCTCGCAGAAGCACTTACCCATGGTGCAGACGCCCTTGCCGCTGCAATCAGCAGGACACGCGATCGGCAGGCTGCAGTCCTTACCCTCGTAGCCGGGCAGGCAGAAGCAATGCCCGTAGGCGCACACACCATGCTCGGCGCAGCCGGTAGCACACATCGTAATGTCGGTGCATTTGGACCCCTCGTAGCCGGGCTGGCAGAAGCACTTGCCGTAGGCGCAGACGCCGTTCTTGGCGCAATCGTCGCCACAGCCCGTGGCGGTGCCGCAGTCGAGGCCCTCGTAGCCGGGGTCGCAGAAGCACCGACCATGCGCGCAGACCCCGTTCCCGTTGCAGTCCCCCGGGCACGGCACCGGCTGCATGCAATCGACCCCTTGCCAGCCTGCCTGACAGACGCAGAAACCCACGACGCAGGTGCCCTTGTCACCGCACTTGCTGGCGCAGGCCTTGGGGGCACCGCAGTCGGCGCCCTCGTAGCCCGGCTGGCAGAAGCACTGGCCGTGCGCGCAGGTCCCCCTGCCCTTGCAGTCCGCCGGGCATGCCACCGGCTTGCCGCAGTCGAGCCCCTCGTATCCCGGGCGGCAGAAGCACTTGCCGTACGCGCACACGCCGCGCTGGCTGCACTCGGCTGGGCAGGCAATGGGCTGCTCGCACGCGCCGCCCTCGAAGCCGGGGTAACAGAAACACTTGCCTCGGTCACAGACCCCGTGGCCGCCGCAGTCCGCCTTGCACTGCTGATCGACGACCTCCGCTCCGGCCGGCGCCCCAAGGTCGGCGGCGACCTGGGTGTCCTTCGCGCTGGCAGGGGCTGCCGTCTCGCAGGCGGTGGACAGAAGAAGAACGGCCCACAGGGCGGCCAGCAGTCGTGTTCCCATCGAGTTCTCCGCTTCGATCAAGGAGGACCTTCGGCGCCCTTCGCCCCCCTTGGTCAACCCAGGCGGAACCGAACGCGTCGGGGACTCTAACCGCTGGACGGCGTCAGCAAAAGGTTCGCGCCCGGGGTCGCGTGGTTCTCCCGTCCGGACCTGGGGCGGACGGGTGGAGGGGCCCAGGCGGAGTTGACGCGGCGAGTGGCCGCGCGGGGGACCATCACCGCCGGACGCGGAGCAGCAGCGCCCGGTCCGAGGCTCCCCGTCCCTCGGCGTCGAGCGCCACCCAGCGGTCCTCCGCCACGAGGGCACGCGCCGCGGCGTATCGCTCTTGGACGACGTGCGCGGGGCCCATCGAGGGGCCCTTCACCGCAGCGGCGAGCAGCACCGCCCCGTCCTCGCGTCCGTGGCGTAGCCACCACTCTCCCAGCAGTCCCAGCGCCGCGGACCACCACACCCGCGGGAGCCTCGAGCCAACGCCCTCCTCGACGGCCTCGGCGCAGACAGGCGCGGGGTCTGCGCCCGTCGCGGCAAGAGCCTCTCCGAGCCGGCAGAGCGCGAGGCAGGCGAACGCGCGGTCGTCACACGCCCGGCACTCGGCCAGAGCGCGCTCGAGTTGTTCCCGGGCTTCACTCGGGTAGCCCGAGGCCAGGAGGACCTCGCCGAGGTGCACCATCGGTCGGGACCGGCCGCGACCGTGCGAACGCAGCTCGAACGCGCGGGACAGCTCGGCCTTCGCTTCGTCCCACCGACCCGCGTTCGCGAAGACGGCCCCGCGAACAGCCATCCCGAACCCGGCGAGGAACGACCCCCGATCGCCCATGAGGGCCAGCGCTTCGTCCACCAAGGCACCGGCGGCCGCGTTGCGCCCCGTTCTGAGGGCCGCGATCGCGCCTTGGATCAGCGCCGCGACTCTGAGCTCGCCCTCCACACCCGACCCCGGCGAACCGTCGGGGTAGTCGAGGCCTGCGCCCGCCCCGAGCAGCGCGATCGCGTGGCCGGTCGGCGACCCACGGAGCGCCTCCGACGCGAGCCGGAGCGCCGTCTCGAGCTCCAGGAAGTGATTGGTGCTGTCGAGCCAGCGGTAGAGAGGCCACGCCGCGCCTGCAAGGGCCGCTTCATCCCCGGCGCGCGCGCGGTCCGCCCAGGCCGCCAGGAAGTCCTCGTGGTCGGCACCGAACTGGCGTCGTCCGGCGTCCTCGCCCTCGGCGTCCATCAGCTCCACCGAGGCCCGGATGCGGCCCAGGAACCAGCGAGCGTGACGGGCGGAGACCTCGCTCGCGTCGGAGCGTGCCGCCAGGCGGGCGCGCGCCGACTGCCGAACCAGCGGGTGGATGTCGAAGCGCGCGGTGCTCGCCGCCACGCGATGCCGGTGGAGGAGCGAGGCATCCACCAGCTGCGACAGCGTCGCCAGGTCCGCGCCGGCCACGGCTGCGGCCGTCGCACGGTCCACGGGGCCGACGCAGCAGCCCAGCGCCTCGAGCGCGCCCCGCGCTGGACCCGACAGCAGCCGCCAACTGGCCTCGAGCGCGACCTCGACGCTGCGGTGCCGCGCGGGCACGTCCCGGTCGAGAGCCACGAGCACCCCCCCGGAGCCGAGCTCACCTAGAACCTCAGCGGGGTCGAGGACACGGAGCCAGGCGGTGGCGAGCTCGATGGCCAAGGGGTTTCCACCCACGCCGCGGCACAGCGCCGCGAGGTCGTCGCGGTCCTTTGGCTCGGGCTCCCATCCCGGCCGAGCCCGGCGCGCCTGCTGCAGCGCCAGCTGCCCCGCCTCCGAGGCCCCGAGCTCCACTCCACTTGGCGGCGTGGACATCGGCGGGATCGCGAGCGCCACCTCGGCCCTCAGCCCGAGACGGACCCGGGTGGTGACGAGCAGCCTCAGCGCCGGACATGCGGTGACCCAGCGCCACAGCGCCTCGGCCAGCCCAGGCAGATGCTCAGCGTTGTCGAGCACCGCCAGGAGCTCTCCCTCGGTTCGTTCCGCGAGCTCGCCCCACGGGTCCGCCCGCCCGCCTAGCGCCGTCCCCAGCGCCGTCGCGATGGCCGCTGGGACGGCGTCGAGCAGGTCCACAGGCTCCAGAAAGACCAACGCCACCCGACCCGGCTGTCGGCGGGCCACCTCCACAGCCACTCGGGTCTTGCCGGCGCCACCGGGCCCCGTGAGCGACACGACCCGCGCCGCGCCCAGCGCCTCCACCACCGAGGCCACGACATCCGGGCGACCCACGAACGGGGTGAGCTCGATCGCCGGCGCAACCCGGGGCTCCGCAGAGGGCGCCACGGCCCACGCGTAGCCAAGGCCCGCCACGGTCACGAGCAGCAGCGGCGCGTGGGGGTCGACCTCGAGCTTCTGCCTGAGGCGTCCGATGGTCGTGAAGACCGTCCGTGAGAGCACGCCCGGTCGGTATCCCCACACCGCCTGCTCGAGCTCGTCGCGCCCCACAGGGGACCCGTGGCGCTCTATCAAATATCGGGTGAGTCGAAGCTCGATGTCGGTCAGGTGGCTGGTTCCGTCGGGGCCGTCGACGCGTCCGTCCCGAAGGTTGAGCGTGCGGGACGATCCGAGGTCGATGACTTCGCGCATGTCGTCAGTATGCCGCGCCTCGGGTCGTTCGGTCCGGTGCACAGCCGTTCACAGCCGTTCACGACGGTGTGGACAGTCGTGAGCGGCGCGAGGGCGCGATCACGGCGACGCTGCGAAGCACACCGCTGTCAGGAGTCAGCCCATGTCCAACGCTCTCGCACCAGCCGCCCTCACCGCCCCCGCCGCCCTCACCACCGTGCCAAAAGCCCCGCCGCTCGGCGCCGTGCGGTTTGGACAGCGCGTCCAACGCGCCGTCCAAGCCCTGGTGAACCGGATGGGACCTCCGCAGTTCGTGCTGATGGACCTCGTCGCTCAACGCTGGCGCGCCGACGCGCTCGGCGCCCTCGTCCGGCTCGGCGTGGCCGACGCGCTCGGTGACGGCCCGAAGGACGTGGACTCCCTAGCGAAGTCGCTCAGGCTGCACGCGCCCTCCCTGTATCGGGTGCTCCGGGCTTTGGCGCGGGACGGCCTGTTGACCGAGCAAGACCGGCGTTTCGGTCTGACGGCGGTCACCGAGCCGCTGAGCAGACGCCACCCGAGCTCGATGGCCAACATCGTCTCGGAGCTGTCGAGCGCCCGAAACGCGCACCTGTGGGCGCGGCTAGGCGACGTGGTCCGCACGGGAGACGGCGCGTGGCCCTCGTTCGCCGACGGCGACCTCTGGTCCTGGCTGGACGCACATCCGGAAGAACACGCCGCCTTCCACGGCGCTATGCGCGAGCTCACGCGGGAGGGGGCGCCAGCGTACGCGCGGGCGTTCGACTTCGGCGCGCATGGGTCCGTGGCCGATCTCGGTGGCGGGACGGGGTATCTGCTCGCGGCGATCCTCGCCGTACACCCCAAGGTGCGAGGCGTGCTCGTGGACGAGGCGTCGGTCGTCGCGGGCGCCGGACCGGTGCTCGCGGAGTTTGGCGTGCGGGACCGGTGCGAGGTGGTCGCGGGCGACGTGGTCGGCGGCGACGTGCCTCGAGGGCTCGACGTGTACGTTGCGAAGAACCTCGCGCACGGCTTCTCCGACGAGCGGCTGACACCAGTACTCGCGCGTTGGCGCGCCGCGATGCGGCCGGACTCCACCCTGGTACTCATCGACGTCGTCGTGCCCCCCGCCGGCCCGTACCTCGGCTTCCTGGACCTCCAGATGATGATCGCGAGCAACGGGGGCCTCGAACGCACGCCGGAACAGTTCGAGGCGGTCCTGGGGAAGGCGGGCTTTCGGCTCGAGCGCGTCGTGCCCACGCCCGGGCCGATGTCGCTCATCGTAGCGCGCCCGGCCTGACGGGTCGCCCCCCGGACCCCCGCGAGCCCCCCGCCGCGAACCCAAGCAGTGACTCAGCGCCCGGAGGCCGCGAGGTGCCCGAAGCCATTAGCGGCCAACGCGAAGCAGCCCAGGATCACGGCGGCTGAGACGAAGCCCAGCACGGTCCCGACCCGCTCGACCCCCGCCATCCGGCGCACCTTGTGCTCCGGGAACGACGCACCGAAGAAGAAGCCCGCGAGGAGGCCCCCGAAGTGCGCGGTGTGGCTCACGGGGATGAAGAGCCCGAGGAACGTGTTTGTGGCGATCCAGAGCAGGTCCTGCCGGAGCGCGTGGCGGTCGCCCGAGCGCCAGGCGTCCCCGAGGCCCACGCCGCCGAGGCCGAAGAGGCCGGCAGACGCACCCGCTACCACCAGCCCGCCCGAGGGCGCGAACCCGTAGGCCGCCACCATGCCGGCCACGCCCGTCCCGAGGAAGATGGCCAGCGTGAGGCCCGCGCCGTAGACGGCCTGACGCAGGGGGATCAGCTGGGCGAGCGACATGCCGTTGAAGACGAGGTGGATCACCCCGAAGTGGAGGAAGTTGGCGGTGACGAAGCGCCAGTACTCCCGGTCCAGGACCGCGTCCGACCGGGCCCACCGCGTGACGCCCCCGAGGCGCCACGTGATGTCGTTGGCGGTGTTCATGAAGGCGGAGAGCATCGGCGAGCCGCCCTTCACCGCGGAGACGACGCCCAGGCCGAAGAGCGCCACCATGCCCAACAACAGCAGGGGAGCGAGCGGCGCCGGCCCCTCGTCTCTGTCTTGGGACTTCGGGAACAGGCCGGCGAAGAACGCCTTGAGCTCGTCCTTGGGCGTATCGCAGTGCGGGCAGACCGTGGCTCCCTGCGGGATCCACTTCCCACACGCGTGGCAGTTCGGGGGGCGTGTCATGCGGCGAGCCTTCCCGCACCCGAGCCGTCTGTCAAAGCGCTCGGCAGCCGCACTGCACGCCCTCTCCCGCAGCGTCGGGAAGAGAGTCGTGACTTTTCCCGCTAAAGGCTCAAGAGTCCGGCGGAACCACGCCGCCCGGAGCTTCGGACCCGGGCACCGACACGCGGGGGGTGGACGCTCCGCCGCAACACAGCAGAGGACCTGGGCACCATGCGTCTCCGCGCCGCCGTTCTCGTCTGGCTCTTGGCAACCGTGGGTTGCTCCGACTGGCTTCGCGGGCCCGCCGGAGGCTTCGAGTCACCGGACGTCCCATCGTTCGCCGATCCCTCACGTCACGCCGTGCCCGTGGCCGTCCCCGACGCGCCGGCCGCGAGCGCCCAGACCGCCCTGCTCGGCCACGCCCGCGCCGCGCGCCACCACGGCGCAGCACCTCAGAAGGCGCCGGTGGTGCCGGGCGAGCCCCCGCCGATCCGCCGCCCCGAGCCGGAGGCCACTCCCGATCCGGAGACCCTGCCCACGCGGGACGGCCCCGACGACGAGGCCGTGTTGCCGGAGGTCCCGGTCACACCGGAGGCAGAGGCAGCGCTGTGGCTCGAGTCCGCGGCCCTGGTGACGCCCGGCTGCCTCCTGAACGACACGGTCCCGGCGCTCGCGTTACCCTCACCGGAGGCCCTGGTCTCGCTGCTCACCACCCAACCCCGAGGCTTCGCAGGCGTGGCGCGCGAGGCGCTCGTCTGCCTCCTGCGCGTCCCTCGTGCCGCCAACGCCGAGGTCTTCGGCGCGTCCGCGTTCCTCCCCTCCGCGCTGTCGCTCCGCGCAAGCCTCGCCGGAGACGAGCGCCTCCTCGGCGTGGTGGCGGCCGTGGTGGCCACTCAAGAGCCGGCGGGACAGGGGGTGCTCGTGGCCGCGCTGGACGAGCGCGACGACGGGTGGACCGTTCGAGAGACGATCTACCTCCCATGGGCGGGCGGCGACGCCACCCACAAGCTCCACGCGATCTCGGAGTCGCGGCTCCTCTCGAAGAAGCGCACGAGCCTCTCGGTGAAGCAGCGCGACCGCTACCTCATGACCGAGCACCTGGTCGCGTTCACCACGCTCGACGCCTTCGTGGAGTTGGGGCGGTTCACGGTGCTGGACGAGACCGAGGGCCGCTCGCTCCGCGCGACCGTGGACGCTGCGGGCAAGGGGTATCCCCGCGCCGTGGACTACCGCGTCCTCGATGCCTCGACCACCGCCCAGTGGCGCATCGAGCGATGGGCCACCTCCGCCGAGCATCCCTATACCCTCGAGACGAAGGACGAGGGGCCCCTCAACCTCGACGGCGCCGCTGAGCTGCTGCTGGCCGGGCGAGCGGGCGACGCGGCGTGGGTCTATGACGCGCTGGCCAAGGAAGACCGGCAGAGCGCCGACGCCCTCGCGCTCGGCGCCCGCATCGAGGCCGCCCGGAGTCGCCACCGGAAGGCGCTGCAGCTCTGGAAGAAGGCGGCGGACCACCCCGACGCGCAAGCGAGCGTCTTCCGGGAGTACGGGCAGTACCTCAGCGGGCAGAAGAAGAAGAAGGACGCCGTGAAGGCGCTGAAGACGTACCTCGAGCGCGCCCCCGAGGCCGCGGACCGGACAGAGGTGGAGGACGAGCTCCGCGCCCTGGGGGCCAAGCTGCCGCCGGCTGAGGCCGCCCCGGGGCCGCCCCCTTGACCGAGCTGCTCGGCCCCGAGGCGAGCGTCCGTCCCGGACCCCCGTCATTTGGGAAGCGCCTCGCTGCGGCTCTCGCCCGCGGCATCGCGCTCGCGAAGCGGGTCTACCGCGTCTTCGATGAGAGCAACGGGCTCCTGCACGCTGGCGGCATCGCGTTCTTCGGGATCCTGTCCATCCTGCCGTTCAGTCTCCTGGCGGTGAGCCTAGTTGCGCGGATCCTGGCGAGGATGCCGATGGAGTTCGAGCAGACCGTTGGTGCCGACGCCATCATGACGCGGCTTCGCCACGCGATCCCGTTCCTCGACGACAAGCTCGGCGACCTCATCGCCACGCTCGCCGCGCGACCCGCGCCCCTGGGCATCCTGAGTGTGCTCACGCTCGTCTACGCCGCCTCCGCGGGCTTCAACGCCGCCTCCGACGGCGTCAACGCGGCCCTCGGCACGGAGCGGCAGCGTCGCTTCTTCGTGACCAAGTTGCTGGTCGCCGCGCTCGTCATCCTGTCGATCGGCGGCCTCCTCCTCTGGTCCACGCTGATCAACGTGCTCGCCGCGGTGGCCGCGCAGGTGGACGTGGCCCTCCCGCGCTGGCTGCTCACGGGCTCGGCGGTGGAGTTCCTGGTGGAGCTCGTCACCCTGGCGGCCGGTCACACCCTCATCGTGAGGGTCATGGCCACCGAGAGATGTCCCCCGCGCGTGCGGTGGCTCGGCAGCTTCGCCTTCGCCGGCTGCTTCACGGTGGCGCGGATGGTGCTGGGCCTCTACCTGAGCGAGATCGCCACCTACGACCAGTACTACGGGCCCGCCGGCGCGTTCGTCGGCTTGAACCTCTGGATGTATGTTGTCAGCATCCTGCTGATCGGCAGCTGCGTCCTCATCCGGGTCCTCTCCGAGGCCCGACCGGAGCCCTCCTGATGCACGAAGACGACGAGTTCGCGTTCGCACGCCTCATGGGCAACCTGGGCGTACGACCCACGGGGCCCGTCCCGAAGCGCGACCCGCTGAAGCGCCAGACGTCGGCGGCTGCTGACAACGCCGCTGAAGAGGAGTTCGAGGCGGCGATGTCGAGCACCCGGGTCGTGCTGGACAAGGACGCCCAAAAGGGCCCGATCGCCGAGTCGAAGGGCGCCCGAAAGGTCACCTACACCGACCGGGCCGCCCCCTCGGTCGGCGCCACCACAGACCTCAGGACCCCCGGCACCGTCCGTCCCGAGTCCATCGAGCGCGACCTCCGCGCGTTCCTGGCCGCTTGCTACACGGACCAGATCCGAGCGGCGCTGGTGGTCACGGGCCCCTCCGAGGTCCGCCGCGTGGTAGAGCGCGTGCTCACCATCGAGCAGCGGGGCTACGCCGAGCGCTGGGGCGAAGCGCCACCCAGCCTCGGGGGCAACAACGCCATCCTCATCGAGGTCGTGCGGCGCGCTACCGCCGAGCCGCCGAAAGGCGCGGGCCTTCGGGCTCCACCGCGCACCGGTGGGCGCTCCTGACGCCCTCCATGAGGGCGAGGAGCGCCGTGGGGACGCAGCCCAGCAGCGGCGCCACCCACAGCAGCGCCGTAGGGAGCGCATCGGCGCCGAGCGCCGCGCCGAGGCCCGGGACGAGCGGCAAGAACAGCTGAAGCAGCCCAGAGATCCCCACGACGAGGGCGAGCCGCCGCGTGGGCAGGTGAATGGCCGACCACTCCCCAGCCGGCAGGAGCGAGCGGAAGAGCTGCGAGAAGACGAGCGTCATGAACGTGAGCGCCCGCGCGCCGTCCTCGCCCAGGCGAGACAACGCGATGAAATAGGTGGACCCTGTCACCGCGGTCTCGAGCGCGGCGATGAGGGCCACGCGTCGCCACGCAGCCCCGGTCAGTATCGGCGTGCCCGGCAGACGCGGGGGCCGGGCAAGTACGCCCTTGGCGGGCGGGTCCATCACGAGCATCAGGCCGGGGAGCCCGTCGGTGACGAGGTTCACCCAGAGCAGCTGCACCGGGAGCAACGGCATGGGCACCCCGACGGCGCCCGCGATGAACATCAGGAGCAGCTCGCCGACGTTGCCCCCCAGCAGATAGATGACGGTCTTCTGGATGTTGTCGTAGACCCCCCGCCCCTCCTCGATGCCAGCCACGATGCTGGCGTAGTTGTCGTCAGCGAGGACGATGGCGGACGCGCGGCGGGTGACCTCGGTCCCGGCCTTGCCCATCGCGATCCCCACGTGCGCTTCCTGCAGCGCTGGCGCGTCGTTCACGCCATCGCCGGTCATGGCCACTACCTCCCCCTTTGCGACCAGGGCGCGAACAAGCGTCAGCTTGTCCTCGGGAGTGGCGCGCGCCTTCACGATCTCGGTCGGGTCGTCGCCTGGCCCCACGAGACCCAGCTCCCGCGCGATGGCCGTGGCGGTCCGCTGGTGGTCACCGGTGATCATGATCGTGCGGACGCCCGCGGAGCGCGCCGCGGCGATTGCGGCGCGCGCTTCGGCTCGCGGCGGATCAGCGATCCCCACGAAGCCCGCGAAGCGCAGCTCCTGGTCATCCAGCTCGTCCTTAGCGTTGTCTCGGACCCCGACCGCGAGGACGCGCAGCCCGCGCTCCGCCATGGCGTCGAGCTCCGCGTGGGCCCCTTCCGGAACGTCGACGCAGAGGCCCAGGACCGTCTCGGGCGCCCCCTTGACGATGAGCTGGTTGCCCTCGCCCTTCCGACGGAGCACACCCATCCGGCGCCGCTCCGTGTCGAACGGGGCCGTGGCGAGCCGGGGACGGCTGGCCTCGAGCTCTCCGAGCCGCACGCCCAGCTCGGCGAGCGCGTTCACGATGGCGATCTCGGTCGGGTCACCCACGGTGGGCGCCGACTCGTGCGCGCTGAGCTCCTCGTCGCAAGCCAGCGAGGCGAGCCTGAGAGGGTCGTTCTCGACGGACGCGGAGCCCTTGGGCCAGACGTCGCGGACCGCCATCCGGCCCGTCGTGAGCGTGCCGGTCTTGTCCGTACAGATAATCGTGGTGCAGCCGAGCGTCTCCACCGCGGGGAGGCGGCGCACAAGCACGTTGCGCCTCGAGAGGCGTTCCAGACCCACGGCCAGCGCGACCGTGACGATCGCGAGGAGCCCCTCGGGCACGGCGGCCACGGCCAGGGAGATCGCCATGACGAGCACGTCCGTCCAAGGCATGCCACGGATAGCGCCGAGCACACCGACCACCGCCACGACCCCAAGGCAGACGACGACCAGAGTGCGGCCGACCTTCTCGAGCTGGACTTTGAGCGGCGTCTCCGCGCCCTGCGACGACTCCAGAAGGCCGGCGATACGCCCGAGCTCCGTGTTGCGGCCGGTGGCGGTGACGCGCGCGTGGCCGGTCCCAGCGCCGACGTGTGTGCCCGTGAACACCTCGCCGGACCGCTCGGCGAGGGGCGTCCCTTCGGGGGTGGCCCCCACCTTCTTCTGAACAGGGACGCTCTCGCCAGTGAGGACCGACTCCGCAACCTGAAGGCGGCTGGCCTCGACCAGAACGCCGTCCGCGGCCACCACGTCGCCCGGCTCCAGCAGCAGCAGATCTCCCGGCACCACCTCGGCGGCGGGGCGCTCCTCGGGGTGGCCATCGCGCTTCACGCGCGCACGGGGCGCCGTCATGACGCTGAGCGCGTCGAGCGCGCGCTCGGCGCGGGCCTCCTGAACGGCCCCGACCACAGCGTTGAGGAGCGCGATGGCCATGATCGCGACGGCGTCCCCCACATCGCCGGCCACGACGGAGAGCACGCCCGCGACCAGCAGCAGGACGTTCATCACGCCCTTGAACTGCCGTAGGAAGATGACGAACCGCGTCGGCGGCGCCTTCGCCTCCAGCTCGTTCCGCCCGTACTCGGTGAGCCGCGCCGCCGCAGCAGCGTTGGTCAGGCCCGTGAGGTCGGGAGCGCCCGGGCTCGGGGGGGACAGGTTCGGCAGCATCACTGGCGAGGGTGCGGAGCGAGACCCCACGCCGTCAACACCCCCCAGCGCCTTCCTCCCCGCCTCGTTCAGCGCTCGACCGCGTCCCCACGAGCGGCTGCGAGGGCCGTCAGGCCTGCGGGGGCTTTGTCCGGAGGTGACTCGGCATCGAGGATCCGCCGCGCCTGTCATACGAACACCCGGTTGACCCAGGTCACATACCCACGCACCTCGGACACGGTGGCCGTTCTCGGGCGCCGTTGACCCTGCGCCGAGGCTCGGCCAGACTCCGCCGCATGAAACACCGTTGGCTGGTCTTCGCCGCTGCGTTTTCCATGGGTTGTGCTGCCGCTCGCCGCGGCGGTGGAAACACGGCGGCGGCCGGGGACTCCTGCACCGCCAAGGAAGCGGACGGAGACGAGCAGCTCTGCACCGCCTCGAGGGAACAGACGCTCGAGTGCAAGTCACAGGGCACTGGGTACGTGTGGAAGGTCGACAAGGACTGCGCCGCGCTCGGCCAGACCTGCTCGGGCGGCGTCTGCGTGGAGAAGAGCGCGGCGCCCGACACGAAGTCTGGGGGGAAAGACTCGAGCACCAGTACCGGCTGCCCGGACTTCTCCGGCTCGTGGGAGTTCGAGCACCACTGTGAAGCCGAGTACGTCGGCACCACGGTGAGCGTGTCCCAGTCGGGTTGTAAGGTCACGTTCAGCGGGGGGGGCCTCACATCGGCGTCGGGCACAATCTCGGCCGAGGCGCAGACCCTCTCGGTCACGGGCACTTCTTCGAACGGTCCGATTAGTTGTGTTGGCACTTATGAGAACAAGGACAGCGGCGTGACCGGGCTCGAGCTCGACTGCCCGTCGTGCAATATCGAGGTGAAGCGGCCCTGACGCCTCGCCACATCCCCGTTGACAGGTGGCGCCCGCTGCGCAACTAAGTGTTGCTATGACGCACTTCAACCCTCGCATCACCCGCCCGCTCTCTGCAGCCAGCCTCCTGCTCGTGGCCTCCGCCGCCCTCCTGGGCGCGAAGAGCTGCGGCGGGCCCAAGCCAACGCCGCCGCCTCAGTGCACGGTCCCGAAGGACTGCGCGGGACTTCCGCACGTCGACTGCGAGGGCGCGTGGAGCTGCAGCGAGACTGCTCAGTGCGAGTGGAGTTGTGGCGCCCCCGGGACGATCGGATGCGCCTCAAACACCGAGTGCGGCGAAGGCTTGGTCTGCTCCGTCGAGTGCCCCGTCTGCATCACCACGCCGTGCCCCTGCATCGGGAGCTGCGTGAAGCCCACGCTGCCGCCCATCCCGGAGCCGTACACGTGCATGACGGACGCTGACTGCGGCCTCGGGTTCTGCGCCATCGATTACTGCACGAAGATCGCCTGTCAGCCCGGCCTCCCCTGCCCTATCTGCTACGGGACGTGCAAGGACCAGCCACCCGTCTGTGAGTTCGACGAAGACTGTGCGCCAGGTCAATCCTGTGTCCTCGGGCCCTGCCCGCTGGCGCCTTGCGTCTTCGACCCCGCCACCGGCGAGGCGATCTGCCCGAAGTGTTATGGCACGTGTGAAAACGACCCCACGCCCACCTGCATGAAGACCGGCTGCTCCGGGCAGATCTGCGCCAACCACGACGTGTTCTCGATCTGCGACTGGAAGCCCGAGTATGCGTGTTATGCGTCGGCGATCTGCGAGGCCCAGCCCAGCGGAGAGTGCGGCTTCACGCCCACGGCCGACCTGCTCGAGTGTCTCGGGGGAGAGGGCGAATGAGCCCGGACACCCGTAGGACAGCGACCCTCGTGGCGGCGTTCGGGCGCTCGGCGGGCGCCTGCAGACGCGCAGCGCTCGTGCTCGGGACACTGGGCGCGCTCGGAGCGTGCGAGACCAGCGAAGCCGAAGTAGAGCTCAACGCGGGGCAGGCTGACGCGACGGGCGACGCGCTCGCCCTGGGCGACGCGCTGTCCGGGCCGGACGCGAGTGCGAGCGATACCCTCGACGACCTCGCCGGGATGCCGTCCGACGTCGAATGGACTATCGACACGCCCTCAGGGGCACTCGACGTCTGGGGCTCCGGCGACCTGCCGTGGATGGGGGACGTCGACCCGGAAGTATGGACCAGCGACACGGGGCATTGGGGTGCGGACGCTGCGCCCCTCGACGACGTGTACTGGCTGCCCGACGCGCCGGGCTCGGACGTGATCGGCTGGGACGACTGGGCCAGCTGGGGCGACCTCTTGGAGCCTGATGACATCGCGTCGTGGGCGGAGACGGCCGGCGCCGACGCGGACCCAGGCACACCCGAGGTCGAGGACGTGGGGCTCCCCCCGGAGGGACCGGCGCGCTTCCGTCTCACCTCGCTCCACTTTGCCTCACCGCCGCTGTGCTTCGGCACCCCCTGTCTGGATGTCACCGCGGCGGCCAACGGCATCCTCGACGGCCTCTTCTCGGACGCCGAGGCGCCAGCAGACGTCCTCCTCACGCTCGATCTAGCGATGCAGCCGGTCCCCGCTCAGCTGGGCGGCGCGTCGTGCGCACGCGACGTCACGGGCGCCGTCCTCGGCTGCGGCCTGGACCTCTCCTCGCCTCCAGACACGTTCGAGCTGGTCTCGATGGGGGTGGGGGGCTCGTGCCTCGGCGTCCCCGGGAAGTGCCTCTTCACCCCGATACCGCTCCCCTCGCTCGCCTTCGAGCTCGCCGGTTACCTCGTCGGTGTCACCGAGGCCAAGGTGGGCCTCCGCCACGACGGACCGCTCGTCATCCCCGAGGGGATCCTCGAGGGCTTCCTGCCGGAGAAGACCGCGCAAGCCCTGGCGTTCGACACCGGCTTCGTCGGCGTGCTGTCCGTGGCCGAGCTGCTCGCGGAGGCGCCCTCCGACGTGGTGAATGGGCAGTTCGGGTGGTGGGTTCGCCTGGAGTTCAAGGCCGTCGGCGTGCCGGGCCTCGACGCCACGGTGCCCTGAGCCAACGCCCGCTCAGATCGTCAGCACTCGCAATGCCGCGGTGAGGGGCGTCTCGACCCCCGCGCCCACCGTGGCCGCCGCAGCCTTGATGAGCTCGGCTCGGCCGCGCTCCCCGTAGAAACGTTCGAGCGCCCCGTCGCGCACCAGCGCTCGGAACCACGCCACCTCTTGGGAGCGCCGTCGCGCGTCGAACGCGCCGGATGCGCGCGCGTCGTCCACGCGCCCCATCACCGTAGACCAGAGCGCGGCCACGCCCTCGCCCGTGGCCCCGGAGTACACGGGCACTTCGGTGTCTTCACGGTGCAGGAGGCGAAGCGCGGCCACGTAGTCCCGGGCGCTCCTCCGCGCCGCGGCGGCGTCGAGGTCGGCTTTACCCACCGCCAGGAGGTCGGCCACCTCGATGAGCCCCTTCTTGATGCCCTGGAGGTCGTCGCCCGCGTTCGGCAGCAGCAGGACGACGAAGACGTCGACCATGTCGGCCACCGACACCTCCGACTGCCCCACGCCCACGGTCTCGACCAGGATCACGTCGAAGCCCGCGGCCTCCACCGCGCGGATGGCGTGGCGTGTCTTCCGGTGTACGCCGCCGAGCGTTCCCCCCGACGGGGTCGGTCGGATGAACGCGCCCGTCTCGCGCGCGAGCCGAGGCATGCGGGTCTTGTCGCCCAGGATGGAGCCGCCATGCCGTGGGCTCGACGGATCGATGGCGAGCACTGCGACGCGGTGGCCCCGCCCGAGGAGCTCGAGGCCCAGCGCTTCGATGAGCGTGGACTTGCCGACCCCCGGCACACCGGTGAGACCGACACGCACGGTCGGTCGGCCCTTCGGTGCGCTGCCGAGCAGCTCGAGGAGGCGGGCCGCATCAGGGGCTCGTCGCTCGGACTCGAGCAGCGTGATCGCCTGCCCAAGCGCCGCCCGCGACCCCGCGAGGACCCCCTTCGCCAGCGCCTCCGGCTCAGCCTTCACGGAGTGCGTCGAGGAGCTGGGCGGCGGCGTGGGTGATCACGGTGCCCGGACCGAACACCAGCGCTACGCCCATCGCCGTGAGCAACGGGACGTGCTCCGGCGGTACGACGCCGCCCACGACCACGCGGATATCGGGGCGACCCTCGGCGCCCAGCGCCGCGATGAGCTCCGGAACGAGCGTGAGGTGGCCCGCGGCCAGCGAGCTCACCCCCACGACGTGCACGTCGTTCTCCACGGCCTGCCGCGCCGTCTCCGCCGGGGTCTGGAACAAGGGCCCAATGTCGACGTCGAAGCCGAGGTCGCTGAAGGCTGTGGCGATCACCTTCTGCCCTCGGTCGTGCCCGTCCTGCCCCATCTTCGCCACGAGGATCCGCGGCCGCCTGCCCTCGCGGTCCGCGAACGCGAGCACGCGCTCCCGGACGGCGTCTACGTCACCGCTAGCCCCGCCCGCTTGTACCTCGCCCACATAGACCCCCGAGATCGACCGGATCACCGCCTCATGCCGCCCGAAGACCCGCTCGAGCGAGAGGCTGATCTCTCCCACAGTCGCGCCAGCGCGCGCCGCGTCTACGGAGAGACTCAAGAGATTCCCCTGCTCCCGAGCGCCTTGCTCCAGCGCCAGGAGCGCGGCTTCGCATCGCACGCCGTCGCGGCTCCGGCGGTGGGCCTCGAGGCGCGCGAGCTGTGTGGCGCGCACGGCGGAGTTGTCGACCTCGAACAGCGGGATGGGCGGCTCGTCGGCCCGCCGCATCGCGTTCACCCCCACGATCGTCTGGCGCCCGGAGTCGATCCGGGCCTGCGTGCGAGCCGCCGCCTCTTCGATGCGCAGCTTCGGGAGGCCCTGCTCGATCGCCCGCGCCATTCCGCCCAGCGACTCCACCTCGTCGAGATGCAGCCGCGCCCGAGCGACCAGATCCCGGGTGAGCCCCTCGACCACGTCGCTCCCGCCGAAGAGGTCGATGGTGCGGCAGAGCCCGGTCTCCTGCTGGAGGATGAGCTGGGTGTT
>SXGT01091262.1_pt1 | contig 33209 bp, 17 predicted proteins | sample 3176221 | NCBI WGS metagenome assembly SXGT01 (sample SAMN11356862, study PRJNA531348) | freshwater metagenome | isolation source: freshwater sample F1-120 | place: China: Fuxian Lake, Yuxi | collected 2017-12-25 | reverse complement strand
CTGTTGGTACGCGGGCTCCTTGCGAGCGTAGAGGAGCGCCGCTCCGGCAAGCCTCGCCCTGTCCGGAAGGCTCCCGAGCGTGTTCGAGAGCCACCTGAACGCCTCCGCATCGGCCTCATGAAGTCGTTTCAGCTCCTCAACGGCGGACCAAATTTCGCTGACGGCTCGCCCCGAAAGCCCGTTCAATACCGCGGCGAGTGGAGGCGCTTCCTGCGAGGCGCACAGGCGAGCGACGAAGAATCCCATCACGATCAGCTTTGCGGGGACTCTGGTAGGCGACGACAGCACCACTGCTGTATCCATTTTCATTACTGTCCCATTGTGCGGGGGTAGCCCAGGAAGGCAAGTCACGGAAGCGTCCGAGCAGGTGTTCCGGGGGCGTCAACGCGCAGGGCTGCTCGGGTGCTTGCCCTGGCTTGAACGCGTGCATTCGTTCCGTCGTGCGCACGTCAATCTCGGCCGCGACATGCGGCCTCCCCCTCCCCGGCGCCTGACGGGCGCAGGGCGCCTCCGGCGGACGACTGTGCAGTGGGTTGCTTCATGGCTCACGCTCTCAGACCGGCACCTCCCTGTACAAAGACCTCGTGGCCCAAAGCGCGATCCGTGCCTTGGCAAAGAGTTGCACAGGGATTGCTGACGCCGAGCTTGATCGCGCAGCCTGACGAGAAGGCGGCCACCAGTTCGTTGATCGATCCGGAACCAACCTCGCCGGTCGCCGAGTGCAGCAGTACTTCGCGCCAGGAGTCGTTGACGCAGTAGCGGAACAGATCGAAGTCCTACACGAAGTTATGGCTGGGGGCGTTGGTTTCCGAATCCCAGCTGTCGAGCAGGTGGTACTTGGGCATGTTGGCGGGAGGCTGCGCCTTGGATGGCCCGAGCGTTGCTTCTGCGGGGCGGCCGTCCAGAAAGGGTCGTGCAATGGCCTGCGTGCCGTCCTGGTTGTGCAAGAAAAACGACATCGAAGGACGGGCGCCAAACCCTGTCGGCAAAGAAATCGGCTGCCGCAGGTTCATGATCCCCGCGGACTATTTTTCATCGACGCAGTAGGTAACGCCGAATTCGGCGACCTCACGGATACGTTCGCTGCTGGACGAACTCACATCGAGGTGTTCATTGTTCGGAAACTCGGTGTGGATGCGGAGGTCGGCGGCCCGACCGATCGCGGCCGCCAAATTCGCCACGCTGCCGGCAACCACATTTCGTTTCGCATCTACATAGCCCGGCACGATTCGGAGTGGCGCCTCGCCGGTTCTTTTCCGCGCTGGCTTTGTCGCTTGTCCTCTGCGATCCTTCCAGGATCGCGGTCGGCCTTCGCTTCGCGCCATCGCGGAAAACTTCTCGGCGAATGCTGAACACTCGGAATCGCGCCGGACTATTTAGCTCCAACGCACATCGCCATGGTGCCATCGGTTGCCTCTCGGACGCGATTCAGAGTTGTTCAGTTGAGTCATGAGAAAGCAGGTCCAGGCTCCTACAGGATCCGCCGAGCGCTACCAAGTAGTGTAAGTCCAATATCCGGTTGACATCAGAAAATGGTCTCCAGCAGTACCTCCGGCACCTGGGTCATCTCGAAATGCGACTTCTGCGACTTGCGCGAGGAGCAGATCAAAACTGGACCCTCCTCCGGTCGGTCGGGAAGGCGGCCGTGTGAGCCACGAACGAGCTCGCTGGAAGTCGGGATGACGTCCAGGAGGTAGCGGAACCCGAGCATTTTCCGTGCAAGTTTGTACGCGATCTGGAGCTTCAAGAGCTTCTTTTTTGGATCGAGGAAGAGCTCGGCCGGGTCATAGCCGGGCTTTCGGTGGATGTCGACCGTCGGCGCGAAGTCGGGTGCGCGGCTCTCGTTGAGCCAGTAGTAGTAGTCGAACCAGCGGTCCTTCGCTGACACGGCCACAATCTCGCCCGAACGCTCGTGATCGAGACCGAAGTCCGCCTGCCCGTCGCGGTCCAGGGCGTAATCGATTCCATCGACACCTTCAAGGAGGCGCTTCACCGGCAACACATCGCGGGGATCGCGGACGTAGACGTGTGCGATCTGATGATCGCTGAGTGCGAAGGCCCGCGAGGCACCGGGATCTAGCAGCTCCCATCCGAGCGTCTCCTGCACGGCGAGGAGGCCCTCTCGCCGCAGGACGCGGTTGATCGAGACGCTCGAGCTAACGGGCCTTATCCCGTACTCGCTGAGCACGATCACCTCCATGTCGAGCCGGCGAGCGAGGTCGATGAGTTCGCCCGCCACCCTGTCGATCGCCCGGAGCTGCGTCGAGATGTCTTGAAAATCTGGACCGAAGCGCTGCAGGTCGTAGTCCAGGTGCGGGAGGTAGACGAGCGAGAGTGTCGGTCGGTGCTTCTCGATGACCATCGCCGCTGCTCTCGCAATCCACTCGCTCGAGCGGACGTTGGCGTTGGGCCCCCAGAAATTGAAAAGTGGGAACTGGCCGAGTTGGCCCTCGAGCGTGGGCTTCAGGTTTGCCGGGTGCGTGTAGATTCCCGGGATCTTGCGGCCGTCGGCCGGGTAGATGGGACGCGGTGTCACCGACCAGTTGGCGGTGGAGTACATGTTGAACCACCAGAAGAGCTTCGCACAGGTGAAGCCTGGATCACGCTCACGTCCCATCTCCCAGACCTTTGTGCCTCCGACCAGGTGGTTCGACTGACGCCAGAGCCAGACCTCGCTCAGGTCACGGAAGTACCAGCCGTTCCCGACGATTCCGTGGCTGCGGGGGAGGAGACCGGTGAGCATCGTCGACTGCGCGGAGCACGTGACGGCAGGAAGAACAGAGCCGAGCGACGCCTGAAAGCCTTCCCTGGCGAGACGAGAGAGGTTTGGCGTAGGCTCACCCATCAGCCCGGGCGTGAGGCCGACGATGTCAAGGACTATGAGGGGTTTCATTTTGTATGGGCAGGGATCAAGGGCTCACTTCTTCAGAGTCGTGCATCTGCCGGTCGCAAGAGGAGCACAGCGGAATTTTCGGAAAGCCATTTTGTAACACGGAATGGGGGAGCCGTCGCCGTCACCGGGCTCCATTGGGTGGGCGCGATTTCATTTGCCGATTTCGGCGAGTATCCTTCCTGAGCAAATCATGTGGAGAACGAGGCTCACTCTCCTGGCGGCCCTTTGCGGTGCGGGTTGTGTCGGACCCGACAGGGGTTGGATTGCAGAGGCTCGTGGGCGCACCCAGGCGCGCTTCGATGCGCTCGACGCCGAGGGCGAGCCCGCGAATGGGGAGTTGCCCGCAAGCACTTCGCGCACGCCGCTCTTTCCGCTCCTCTTCACAGAGTCTGGCGACCCGGGCACGGCGGTCGAGGTTTTGTGGCCGATCTTCGAGGTTGGACGCGGCCGTGAGCTGCCCTCGGGTCGGCCGAGTTGGTTGCGTCTGAGGCCTCTTTTCGCCAGCGACTCATTTCGAGGCTATTCGCGCACGGTCCTTTTCCCGTTCTATGTTCGCATTCGCGAGGAGCGCGAGGCGGGTGACTGTTCCATCGACCACCTCTGGCCACTCTACGGCATCCACCGGGAATGGATCGATCTCGCCCCGGCAATCACGCACCATTTTGCCTGGCCGCTCTTCTTCGTCCGACACGGGGTCGGGCGGTGGAAGGTTCATCTGTTTCCAGTCCTTGATGCGTCGAGCGGCTATCTGGACCGTGGCATGTGGCTGCTTCCGATCCTCAAGGCAGGAAGTTACGGGCGGAGCAAGCACTTTTACCTGCTCGACCCGATCCTGGGTTACGAACGTGACTCGATCGCCGAGAAGGAAGCAGAGGAGACCCCGGAAAAATTTCGTAGCAGCGTCCGCATCTTGGGCGGGTTCCTGGGTTGGGAGAACGACCGCGGGAAAAAAGCGCTCCGGATCCTCTGGTGGATCCGCATTTGAGCGCGTGGCGCCCACTGGCGCCTTACTGCTCGTCGATCGCTTTGCGGATCTCCTCGGCTACCTGTTCCACCGTCTGATCTCCGTTCACGCGAATGAGAATGCCTGTCCTCTGATAGTACTTCTCGAGGGGTAGAGTTTGCTCGGCATACGTCCGCAGACGGTCACGGTACGCTTCAGGGGAATCGTCCTGGCGGTGCACCACTTTGCCAAAGCACATATCGCAAACGCCGTGAATTCTTGGACGCTTGAACTCCTTGTGGTAAGTAAGGCCACACTGGGAGCAGATGCGCCGACCTGCAAGTCGGGTGATGATTGTTTCCACTGGAGCCGTGATAAAAAGGGCATAGGTAATTTTGCGCCCGCGCGCGAGCAGCAGACGGTCAAGCCTCTCGGCCTGGTGTACATTTCGGGGAAATCCGTCCATCACGAAACCGCGGGAATATTCCTTGAGGTCGATCCGCGACATGACAATCCCGAGTACGACCTCGTCGTCCGCAAGACAGCCGCTGTTGACTGCGTCCTTCACTTGAAGTCCGAGGGGCGTTTGGCGGGTGATCTCATCCCGAATTACTTCACCCGTTGAGAAATGAGGCAAATGGTGGCTGTGGCTCAGGATTTGAGCTTGCGCTCCTTTCCCAACGCCTGGCGGGCCAAAGAGAATGATATTCTTGTAGCTGCCTTCTGGGGTCATCGGCGTCTTCTTTCGCGGGAATTATTTATTCCGTGGGTGGCAAGACCTGCTTGGAGCGGCGAAACCCTTTGACCGCGGATTTACCTGCAAGGGCGGAGCGCTGCAAGTGAAGGCTTGCACCCAGATTCTTTGGCTATGCAGGCAGCCGCACGCGGCAGCATTGTCGGGTGACAGTGTAAACCAGGGAAACAATTGAACGCGCAAGTTCGCCTCGCGCAGGTTTCTTGAGTTTTCGGGTGGACTGAATGAATGGAGGGGAGAAGTCGAGTGGAACAACTGAGCCAGCCTCGATAAGGATCCCTGACTTCGGCCCGCGGCACCTCCGGGACTCTGTGCCGTCGCCGTTCGTATGGCTTCGGGCCGTTAGCCCGGCGGAACCAGACTCTAAGTGAACCTTTGGGACAGTTCAACTGGCTGTCTTTACTCATCGACGGGAAGGAAGACCTCCCCCGCACTGGCTGCCTGGCGGGGTCCCCTCCTCGGCGCGCGATGGGCGCCGGGCGCCCCCGGCCCCGGTGGCCGGTAAGCCCTGGTCCAGATGTCCCGCTCATGGCCGCGCGGAGCCTATCTGCCCCGGCGTGCTGCGGCAGTTTCCTGGGCGCTCCTGTCGACGGCGGCTTCGCCCATTTTCCGGGAGGGGGGGGCCGGACACCGAGTATCTTGCCAGCGGGCATTCGGAAAGAGTTGGAGTACGAACGATGACGCGTTATCTTCGTTACATTTCCAGGAATCCAGGAGTTCAACCATCATGAAATTGCGTTCTGTCCTATCTGCCTGTCTTGTTTTTCTGCTCAGCTTCAGTTGCGACAAGGCGGCTCCGCCTCCAGGTCCGGTCTCCAAGCCCGCCACGTCGGCCTCGAGCTCTCCAGCCGCCGCACCATCACCCGTGATCGCAAAGCCTGCGACCCTGGCCCCAGCGACGGCGGTGCCGGGAACGCAGGCCGCTGGGGCAACGCCGAGCGAGCTCGAAAAGACAGGCGCCGTGGTCAAGACTCCTTCCGGGCTCGAGTACACGGTGCTCAAGGATGGCGTCGGCGATACGCCCGCCCTGGGGTCGTTGGTGAAAGTGCACGTCGTCGGTACTCGCGCCTCCGACAAGGTGGAGTTCATGAACACACGGAATCCCGGTGGAGTGCCCAACGAATACAAGCTCGACTCCCTGAGCCTCGTCAAGGGTTGGGTGGAGACACTCACGGCGATGCGGGCCGGCGAAAAGCGCAAGGTGCACATGCCCCACGGCCTCGCGTACGGCGTACGAGGGCTTGGAGACATCGTGCCTCCGAGGGCGGACGTTGACTTCGAGATTGAGCTCGTGAGCTTCACAAAGCCTGGAGGGAAATAAGATGGCTTCGCGTCGAGGCGACGCGTGCTGGCCTGAGCCTCCGAGGGCCAGCAGCTCGGGAGGCTCTTGAATGGCACACACGAGGCCTATTTTGGAGCTTCAATTCTGTCAAGGAGCGGCCGGGCCGGCGGGCTGCACTCGCGGCGCGCCTCGCGGGTAATCGACTCGGGGTACCCCACGGCTTCCAGGACGCGGATGGCGTTGCGCGATACGGCAGGGCCCTCCCTGAGGCGGTAGTCGAAGCGCATCTCGGTGCCTTCTACCGTCTCGCGGAAGTGGAGGTTGCGCATGCCTCGTTCCCCATCGTCCGTCACGAGCCTCGTGAGCGCCAGGTCGTGCGTCGCCACCACCACCAGGGCCCCCGTGTCGCGCAGGTGTCTCAGGATGGCGCGCACCAGAGCAATCCGCTCCTCCGAGTTCGTGCCCCTGAATAGCTCGTCGAAGATGCCCAGGATCCGTGCTGATTCCCGGGCTTTCTGGATCACCTTCAAGACGCGCTCGACTTCGACCTGGAAGTAGCTCTTGCCGTCGTCCAGGCTATCGCGCACGTTGATGTCGGAGTAGAGCCACAGGGGAGTCCATCGAAAGTCCTTCGCGCAGACGGGTCCTCCGGCGTTTGCCAGAGCGAGGTTGACGCCGATCGACTTGAGATAGGTTGACTTGCCGGCCATGTTGGAGCCTGTCACGATCAGCACGGTCGATTCGTTGCCGAGTGCCAGCGGGTTCCTCACTGCCTCCCGTGCCTCGAGATTGGGATGGCCGATCTCGGCCGCCTCGAGCACCGCTCGAGTGCCATCCAGGACGCTCGGGATCTCGAAGCCCTCCTGCTCGGCAAGGGGTAACGACAGGGAGACGAGGGCCTCGATCTCCCCCAGGGCGCCGACCCCGTTCTCGAGCAGTGGCCGCCTCTCCGCAACGACTTTCTCCGCAAGCGGAAGGATCCTGAGCTCCCAGAGCGTGAGGAGATTCCAGAGCTCGAAGAGAAGTCCGAAGGAGTGTAGCTCGAGAAGGCGGACAAACCTCCCCAGTCTTGCTGCGTGAGGCTTGAGCTTCGTTACACATTGCGCAGCCGCCGAGAGCTCATCCGAGCGTGGTGGGTGCGCTGTGACGACGGCCTCAAGCCGCAGAAACGTATCAAGAAGGGGCCCCAGGAGGAGGAGGCGATCGCGGACAGGGTTCGACCTCTTCACGTTGGCGCCGATGACGGCCATGTTGAGGAAGATCAAGGGCACGATCAGCTGGAGTGGGCCAAGGCTTCGCGTGACGGCGGAGGCGAGAAGCAGGATCGGGGCCAGCGAACCCAGGGCGTTGATGACAAGCAGGAGCCCGGTTCGTCCTGTAAAGACGGGAGGCTCTGAAAGCATCCTGGCAATGGGCGAGAGGTCGTGCTCGCGCAACGGGAGAGCCGCCGCGAGCAAGCGTTCACGCAGGGCTGCTTCCGTGGTGAGCTCGAGCACGGATGCCTGCCGCGTACGAATGTCGGAAGCGACTTCCAGCGGATGGAGCAGTATTCGTTGAAGACGGCGGGAGCCGAAGAGCGTGCTTGAGGTGTCAAGAAGGCCGAAGACCGAGCGCTGGCTGACGCTGCCGAAGAGACCGAGATCATCAGCGGTCGCCGGGTCGAGGGTGCTCGAAGGCGGCTCGGGACGGTGGACTCGCAGGCCCTTTTCGAGGGGCACGGCGTTCTCGACGATCACCGGGGCGGCGCGAGTCTGACGCCTCGAGCCCCTGCGAGCCTCCTTCTCCGTCAGAAGGAGCCGTTTCGCCTTGAAAATGTCGACTCGGTCGAGGATGTGTGAGTGCGCGAAGACGAGAGCCGCGAACAGCGTCAGGGCCAGGGTGCCCCCGATCACGGGGAACAAGACAGAGTGAGAGATTGGCACGAAGGCTGCGATGGCCCCGAGGAAGCACAGGAGCCGGAGGTGCGAGATCCGACTCGCGGCACGTTCCAGTCGTGAGATTTCGGCCGAGAGCTTCTCGATCTCCTCGGGATTTCCAGGGTGCTTGGAAGTAGCTTGGTGGAGTCGCATTCTGAAATTTCAAGAAAGGTCAATATGAACGCCAAAAAAGTCAGGAGCCTCGAATCTTTCAACCCGAAGAAGATGATGAAGGTGAACATCTTTGAGACTTCGCGATTTTTCTGCGATCTCTACTGTCTGCTCCCGGGCCAGTCGCAGAAGGTCCACAGTCATGCGTTGAACGACAAGCTGTACTACATCCTCCGGGGCGAAGCGAAGGTAACAGTGGGGGAGTCAAGTCAAACGCTCCGGGAAGGCGAGATCGTACTTGCCTCTGCTGGAGAGCCTCACGGGGTCGCGAACGAGTCGGAGGCCGAAGCCGTGTGTCTCGTCTTCATGGCGCCGCACCCCGAGGCCTCTCATTGAGGACCCAACTCTTGCGTTGCTCTTGCTTGCGGCTCCGAGCCCAGGGCAGGGACGCTCGACGGTACGTCCTTCTTCTGCCTCGTGGCGCGCAGTAACTCGAGCAAGACCAGCATTCCGACTCCCGTGCAAATCGCGCTGTCGGCGATGTTGAAATTCGGCCAGACGTGTTCCTTGCCATTGGCCGAGACGTAGTACCACTTGATCCAGTCGCGCACTGCCTTTAGCACGAATCGGTCATAAAAGTTACCGCAAGTTCCGCCCCACAGGAGTCCGAGAGACAGCGTGAACAGCCATCCCGGTCCTTCGGGTTGTCGAAGCTGGAGGACGAAGATGACAACGATGATCAGGAGCGCAGCGCCCGAGAGCAACGCAAGCCAGCCCGTGTGCTCCGCAAACCAGCCACTGAAGGCACCGTAGTTGTAGTTGGCCTCGAGCTCGAACCATCCCGGAAGGATCTCGTACCGCTCCTGTGCGATCACGTGAGGGGGGTTACCAGCGTTCTTTACGTTCAAGAATTCGAAGACGGCCTTCTTGGTCCAGAGGTCCAGGCCCGTAATGGTCACGGCCACGACCACGAATACAATCGCAAGCAGAGTTCTTGACGTGCGGTGCTCAAGCATTCTGCATATCTTAACGATCCTGCGCAGGCTGCAAGAGCATTCGGGCCAAGTAGGAGAGCCCGCTCTCGGCCCACAGAAGGCTTGAGGCCCGGGATACCGCCTGCCTGGCGGCATTTCTCAGGCGAACCGCCAGGGGATGGACCGCTTCAAGCGCTCCGCGCATTGCCGCGACCGCCTTTCGGGCTTCCTCGGGCGCGGGCTGGATCCGCCTCCCAAAGATACGGGCGATAGCCTCGGAGATTCGTGGAAGGTCTCCGCGCGCCAGGAGTACCTCGAAGGCGCATTCCCGGGTGAATGGGCGCGAATCGAGCAGACGGTCAACGAGGGGTGCGAGCAGGTCGCGAGGTCCGGCGGTCTTGAGCCGTTCTTTCGCGAGGCTCTGGGCGGAGAAGTCGTTTTCACCCAGGAGCTCGATCATCACGGGTGTCGATGCGTCTCCCGAGATTCGAGCCGCCCACTTGAGAGCGCCTTCGCGCAACTCGGGGTCGCGAATAAAGGCTGGAATGGCGGCGAGCGCTTCGGGGTCGTCGAGCTTGGATAGGCTCGCGAAGGCAATCCGTCTCAGCTCCGCCTCCGGGCTCGTGATCGCCAAGATTCTCAGCTCTTCAAGAGCAAGAACTCCGAGCTCAGCGCCCAGCATCCGAATTGCTTCTGCCCGGAGTGCCCGGGGAAGTTCGCCCTGGGCCACGTCGAGGACCTCGGCGTGAGCGCCGAGGTCCCGGAGCGCGCTCAAAGCGGCGTGACCGGCCGAGTAGCTATGTTCCCGGACGATTCGAGCCAAGGCTTCCCGGGCCCCGGGCCCACCCAGGCTGCGCAATGCGGCGATCAACTCGGCCAGGACATCGTCTCGGGCCGCCAGGTGGGGCACGGCCTCGATGAGACTTTCCGGATCTATCAACGCGCGAGCTCGGATCCAGCGAATTGTCAGATTTCGCGGCGAACCCTCGCCGATCTCGAGTCGGAGGTTGGGGTCGAGGTGGATGCTGAGAGGAGTGGGTCCCCGGTCGACTGTCTCGCTCTCTTCGAGGCTCCAGAGGCAAATCGTGCGCGTGGCTATTGGATCGGCGATCCGGAGGAGGGAGTCGTGGAGTGAATAGAAGGCCTCCGCGTCGAGCGTGATCCGGGGCAGGTCCTCTCCGATCGCAAGCACACGCAGGGTGGAGTCGCCATCGGCCGAGTATCCAAGAGTCTCGATCGCGTGCCGCCGCAGCGTTGGCTCTCTCGCCTGGATGGCCCAGGCAGCGAGCAGGGCATCGGACCTGGGGCGCGTGCCTTTTTCAACCTCGAGGCGCAGGCGGGTGAGGGCTGCGTACTTCGCGTACTCATTGCCGCCTGTGAGCTCCTGCGCTGTAGGATCGCTCAGCAAGCTGGTACTGAGGACTGTCGGCGGCGCAGTCACGGCTTCTGTCGGGCCCCGGGAGTGGAGAATCTGTGCCTGCGGGACCAGCCGATCTGGCTTGGCTTCCGGCGCAGCGTCCGGCTCCTTGCTCGCGATGCCAAGGTTGAGCGATACCGCACGGGCATCCGGGGTATCTCCCCGGGGCCATAGCCAGGCGACGAAGGCGCCAAGAATCACCGCAGCGGCAGCGACTCGAAGCCAGTCGCCCCGGGCGGCCCTCAAGTGGCCCCCGGTGGGTTGAGGCTTCTCTTCGCGGCGAGCAGCGATGGGCTCCTCGCCGTGTAGGAACCTGCGGAGGTCGGCCGCGAACGCCTCGGCGTCGCGGTAACGGTCGGCGGGTTCGAACGCCATTGCCTTCAAGACGCAGGCCTCGAGGTTGTGCGGCAGATTCGGCGCATGAGCGCCCGGCGGATCGAACCGGCCTTCCCGAATTGATTCCTTCAGTTCTCTTGGATTCTCTGCTGTGAAGGGCCTCTTCCCTGTGAGTGCCTCATAGAGGATCACGCCCATCGCGTAGACGTCGGCCGGTGGGCCCACGCTTTCGGGGTAGGGGACGAGCTGTTCGGGCGCACGGTACACCAAATCATCGCCAGCTTCTGTCGTGGCATCTCCGCCGAAGTCGGTGATCATCAACCGGCCCCGAGGGGTGAGATGGAGGTTTCGCGGGCTCAGCCGCCGGTGCACGATTCCGGCGGTGTGGACGATGGTGAGGCCCTCGAGCGCCTCGGCGAAAAGCTCGGCGCCGCGCGTCGGGAGCTGAGGGTGCGGTGCTCCATCCACGTCTGGAGCGAAGACGCTGAGCGACGGCCGTGGAGCGGCACCAGGCTGGAGGTCGTGGAGTAGTCGGTCGAGGGAATCACCACGAAGAAATGGGGTGGCGTAGTAAAGAGAGCCATCCTGAAGCTCGCCCATGAGCTCGATCGGCGCCAGGTTGGGATGGCGGATGCGGTTGGGCGCTGCCTTGCTCAGGCGTGAGAGGGCCTCTCGATCCACGTGGATCCCCCGGCGCAGGACCTTGAGAGCCAGCGTGCAACGACCGTCGGTGACGGAGTAGACCGTGCCCCGTATGCCGGAGCCAATGGGGCTCTTCACCTTGATCCCGGGGATGCCGAGGCTCAAGGCCTCGGGTCGCCCGCTCGAGCGTTGGGGGCGGTCCCCGCTCGTCGCGGCCATAGGGCTGTCTCCACCTCTTGAGTCCACTTTTACTCGAACCACGCAACCTCCGACTTGGAACGAGCCTTCAACGACTCGTCTCGGAGGGGGCCGACGCACTCCCCTGCGTTGGAGCCTCCTTTCAAAGGCTCACTGGCCAAACGTGCACCTGGGCTATAGCCGACAGGGTCGCTGATTTCAACGCGAAAGTCACGGAGAGAGGCCAGGAGCAGATCGCCGGGGAGTCAAGCTGCCTGAAACGTCACGCTGAAGCGTGATCCCTTCCCGACCTCGCTCTCGACCTGAATTTCGCCATCAAGAGACTGCACGAGATGCTTCACGATGGAGAGTCCGAGCCCGGTGCCGCCGAGCTCCCGCGAACGAGCCTTGTCGACGCGGTAAAACCGCTCGAAAATTCGCGGCAGATCCTCCCCGGGTATGCCGACTCCAGTGTCCACCACGCAGGCGCGGATGTGGCCGTTGATTCGCGCCACGGATATCTCCACGTGCCCCCCAGGCTCGGTGTACTTGATGGCGTTGTCGATCAAGTTGTCGAAGATCTGGTGAAAGGCCTCCACGTCGCCCAGGACGTACATGGACTCCGAGGGAAGTTGGATCTCAACCCGGAGTCCCTTCTGTTCGGCGTTGGGGGCGAGCCTCTGGTGGGAAGCCAGCACCATGTCCGACAAGTTGACCCTCTGGCGCTGGCTATAGGCGTCGCCGGACTCGATCCGAGACAGGCTCAGGAGGTCGGTGATGAGCGCAGTGAGGCGGTTTGCGTGCAGCTCGATTTTTTTCAAGAAACGGACGTGTTTCTCGGGGTTGTTGAATTCGTCGTCGTCGAGCAGAGTTTCGAGGTAAGCCCGGATCGCGGTGAGAGGCGTCTTCAGCTCGTGCGAGACGTTGGCCACGAAGTCGCGCCGGACTGATTCGAGCCGGCGGACTTCGGTGACGTCGTGCACCACGAGCACAACCCCCGTGGACGATCCGAGCGGTGTCGCATAGACCTCGAGCGTCTTGCCCACCTCCGTGACCTCCAGGGTGCGAAGCTGATTCTCTTGCATCGATTCCCGGGCGAGCTCGCCGAGGCTCAAGTTGCGGCAAGTCTCGCTCAAGGGGCGCCCGATGGACGATCCTGGCGAGATGCCCAGGAGACGATGGGCCGCCTGATTCATGAGCGTTACCCGGCCCTCACGGTCGAGCGCGATCACTCCTTCGAGCGTCGCGGCAAGCACGGTCTCGAGGCGCATTCGGTCCAGCGCGATCGCGTTGAGCCGCTGCGCAAGCTCCCCGGACATCAAGTTCAAGGCCTGTCCCAGGGCCGAGATGGCTCCTTCATCGAACTCCGAGGCAGCAATCTGATGATCGTAGGAGCCCCTTGCCATGGCTTCTGCAGCGTTGGCGATGGTCGAGATGGGTGACATGACATTGCGGATGTTCCAGTAGACAAGGACTCCACCCAGCAATCCGGCCGTCAAGAAGCCCTCCCAGCCGCCCAGCAGGACTGCGATGGCGACCAGCGAACCCGTGAGGATGTGGGAGCGCCAAAGGAAGCTCGAACGCCACAGAGCAAATCCTGGCTGCTTCTTGCTTTCCGTGGGGCGCCGCGGAGGCGTCGGGATCTGGATTGAATCACTCTTTGAATCTGTAGCCGACTCCACGGACCGTTACGATGTATTCGTTCTCCTCGCCGAGTTTCTTTCGAATGGACCGGATGTGGACGTCGATATTTCGCTCATCGACGAAGGTTTCGCCTTGAATTTTCTGGAGCAGAAGCTCCCTGGTGTACACCCGGCCAGGCGCTCCCGCGAGCAAGGCAAGAATTTTGAACTCCGTGAGCGTTAAAGGGATCTCCTTGCCGCCAACAAATACCTGATACTTGGCCTTGTCGATGACAAGTCCATCGAGTTCGAGACGCTTCCCTGTTGGGCCCTCGTCGTGGAGCGGACCCCGGCGCAGTACGGCCTTCACGCGGGCCAGAAGCTCCTTCATTTTGAACGGCTTCGTGACGTAGTCATCGGCTCCCACGCCGAGCCCCAGGATGACATCGCTTTCCTCGGATTTTGCCGTCAGCATCACGATCGCGATTTCTCGCGTTGCCGGGTCCTGTCTCAGTCGCTTCGCCACCTCGATTCCATCGAGGCCAGGGAGCATGAGGTCCAGCACCACAACCGAGGGTCTCTTGGCGCGGGCGATTTCCAGCCCCTTCTCGCCGTTGGTTGCGCTGAGGACCGTGAACCCTTCTCGCGCAAAGTTATATTCAATGATCTCAATGATGTCTCGTTCATCTTCAATGACAAGGATCGTCTCTTTCGCCATTTCTTAATTCCTAAACCTCCATTGTGAGCATTTTATGAATTCTCAATGAAGTTCACAATCCTAAAGGATTCTGAGGCAGGAGCTTGCGTCAAACAGTGAGGCCGGCGACTCCGATGGCAGGTCTCAAGCCGGACTCTTCGTGATCGCAGGGCTCCACGCAGTTGTGGACTTGAGCCGAACTGCTGGGGATTTTCTGCGTCTTCCGATCGTGCCGGCGTGAAAATTGCCTCATAGTGGCCTGTGTTCCAGCTTTTCGCTGGCCTGCACCTGGTTTGTGGTAAAATCGGCCGCGCTGGGTCCGGGGAGAAACCAAAACTCCCACCAGTCAATGGGTTGAAATGAGTGACTTCGGCGCTGACGAATGTTCCCCCACTTTCGTTGCGTGCCACTTGGCCCCACATGGGAATTCAAGCTTGCTCCCAAATCTTGGCACGAAAGCCGAAGTGAAGCGTTCGGCCAGGTGGCTGACTTGCGTTCTCCTCCTTGCACTTGGCACACGCTCGATGGCTCTGGGCCAGGGCGTTTTCCGTCGAGGGGACTGCGATGAAAGTGGCCGCTTCAACATTACAGATCCGGTCAAGCTCCTCGGCTACCTCTTCCTTGGCGGCCAGAAACCGATTTGCATCGACGCGTGCGACGTGGACGACAATGGAGCTCTCCAAATCACCGACGCCATCAGCGCGCTGAGTTACCTCTTTCTTGGCGGTTCGGAGCCTAGACCCCCGTTCGAGCGTGAGGATGTCGATCCCACGAACGATCTCCTGGGCTGCGCCAACGGGCGCGACCCCCCTGCCCAATTGCTCGTGCAGCCTCTCGAGGTTTTCTTCCACCGAAGCGGGAATACGGTGGTGCTCGAGGTTGTCGCGGTGGACTCTTCGGGGTTGCGGGAGGACGTGCGCACATCGCCTTCGACGACCTACAGTGTCGACAATCCCGCAATTGTCGAGGTTAACGAGGATGGACTGATCACGGCCCGAGGCGTTGGCCAATCGCGCGTCAGAGTTCGTTACCGTGGCGTGTTCCGCGAGGCGTTCGTGCGCGTGCTGGATGGCGCCAATGGCGCCCCGCTCATTCGCATAACCGCTCCCGCCAATGGCTCTGTCGTCACGTCGGACACGGTCGCGGTGTCCGGGCACGTCACCGACGCGCAGGCCTCAGTGAGTGCGGCAGGATTGCCAGTCACGAGCGTGGGCGGTTTCTTCACGGGCAGGGTGCCGCTTTCGCTCGGTCTGAATACCATCGTTGTGAAGGCAACGGGCACCGCCGGCTCGAGTGAAAAGGCGGTCACCATCTTGCGAGCCGCGATCGGGAGCGCCCAGGCTTTCGGACCCGACGCGAAGCCCTTACCCGAGGTCGCCGCGCCATTTTCCACACTGCCCGACGTCACCGCGCCCTCGATCGCGATCACCTCGCCATCCTCGGGAGCCTCGCTCATTTCAAGCATGGTGCAGGTCCGGGGCACGGTGAATGACCCTGCCGCCGACGTCTTCGTGAACGGAGCGCAGGCCTCGGTCCACAAAGGCCTGTTCGAGGTTACCTTGCGGCTAGATCCCGGTCCGCTCACGCTCGTGGCTGAGGCCTTCGATCCAGTAGGGAATCGAGGACAGGCGGCACTCCCCGTGACGATCGACTCGATCGTGCCCAGGGTCTCGATCCGGAACCCGCTGGGCGTGCTCGCGGGCAGTGGCGCCTCCACCCCTGTGACGGTGGGAGGCTTGATCGAGCCGCCGGGGGCGCCCGTCGTTGTTAACGGTGTTGTTGCCCAGGTCACCGGGGACGCCTGGAGTGCAAGCCTCACCCTGGGCCCAGGCATGCAGGAGCTCGTGGCGACGACGTCGCTCCCGGGGCCCGCTGCGCGGCGGGCGCAGGCTGTGGCGCCGCTCTTCATCGACACCGAGGGACCGCTCGTCGAGTTGACCTACCCGCCCGAGCGGCAGCTCCTCTCGAGCGTGGGTTACCGCACCGAGTCAAGTGTCACGCATTTCGTGGGACGGGTCGGAGACTTTGGCATGCCGCGAGAGCTTGAGGGCAAGATCACGCTGTCCATTGGCGGAGTCTTGGCGACCGTTGTAAACGGTACGTTCCTGGCGGATCTCCCGCTCGAGCCAGGTTCGCATGCCGTGCAGCTTGTGGCTCAGGACGCCAGGGGCAACGTCACGTCACGCAATTACAGGGTGGTTCGCGGAGGAGCGGCGGCCACCTCCCTTGCCATTGACTCGGGCGACGGGCTGACGCTTGTGGCCGGCCAGGAGGCGTCGGTTCAGCTCATCGCCATGGCTCGCGATGCTGCCAACCTGCCTCAGAGGAGCGTGGTCCTTGAGTTTCGCGTCACGCTGGGAGATGGTTTGGTAGATGGCCTGCGCTCAAGATCGAGGCTCACGGGCGTTGACGGCCGTGCGGCCGTGTCCTTCAGGCCGGGCGGTGGGGCCGGGTTCTCGGTGGTGGAGGTGAGCGGCCTCGCACAGGCAAACTCGCCCGTCGCTTTTGTGCTGCCCGTGAACCCGGGGACCGGCCGCGTTCTCGTGGCCCACCGTGTGCGTTCCTTCACCGGAACAGCGGGAGCGGACCTGCCAACGCCCCTGGAGGTCCGCCTCATCGACGATTTTGGCACTCCGATGGTTGGCGAGCCCGTCCGTTTCCGCGTTGTCAAGGGCGGTGCCCTCTTCGCGGGAGAGGTTGAGCGTGCCGTGGTGACGAGCGCCGCGGGGGTGGCGAGCGTGGCAACAAGGCTACCTCCAGGAGTCGATTCGCTCAGCACAATCGCAGCGTCGCACTCGCAGTCGCCCGAAATAATGTTCGAGGCTCGCGGCCTCGCTCCTGGCCCCGCCGCTGACACCGAGGTGTTGGGCTCGGTGCTGAACTCTCGAGGCCAGCCGATGCCCGGCATCGATGTCCAGCTTCGCACCTCAAGCGGCACCCTTCCGGGCCTCACGGATTCTTTCGGCGGCTATCGTATCGCTGGCGTGCCGGCCGGTGACTTGCTCTTGATGCCCGTGGCCGTTGGTTTCAGAACCCACGAGGTTCGGTCGTTCGCCGTGAGCGGACGCGCGAATCACGTGGACGCAATTCGTATGGCCCCGGCAACAGATCCCTCCGGAGTCAAGACCCGCAGCCAGCTCCTGAGTGAGACGCAGGGTGCGCTCATGACGCTGAAGGGATTGCCGGGTTTGCGCCTCCAGATCGCGCCGGGCTCGGTGACGTTCCCGGGCGGCTCGAAGTCGGGAACGCTCACGCTGGCCTCGCTGGCTCTCTCGACTTTGCCCGCAATGTTCCCCGATGACCTACACGCTGATGTTCCCATCGCAATTCTGCCCGAGGGCGTCCGGTTCGATCCTCCGGCGAGTCTCAGCGTTCCCAGAGTTCGCGAGCGTGCTGGCTGCTCCGTGCCGATGTTCGTGCATAGCGCGGCGGCTGGTGAATACGTTGAGTCGTCGCTCGGTGTTGTGGGTGAGGAGGCTGGCTCGATCACTGCGTCTGGAGGGCGAGGCCTCCGGACGGGCGGCGTCGTCTTCCTTTCGCGTCCCGGGCCGCTCGCCGGCCGCACCGGCACGCTGTCAGGTCGCGTAATTGTTCAAGAGCCAGGGTTCCAGGAAGTACCCCAGCGAGCCGAGAGTGTCTCCCTCGGTTTCAACGTGCTTGCGCACTCTGGCGAGCTCCTCGTCGAGGAGACCGACCTCGAGTTGCCCCTCCCGGGTCGTGGTCTTCCCTACGCTTTTCGGAGGCGCTACGAGAGTCGTCACAACTTCAAGGGGTCCCTGGGCTGGAACTGGGAGCACGAGTACGAGGACCGGAGGCTCCACCCCAGCCTGAACGGCGGCAGCATCGTGCGTGCGAATGGGAAGGGCAGCTTCGACGAGTTTCTCCTGGACTCCGTGGACGGCCAGTTTGTGTCACCTGTTGGCGTCTTTGCGCGTCTCTTCGTCGATGCGCAGGGCTTCTACATCGAGAGGGAGCCAGATGGCACTATATACCGGTACCACCCCCTCGATGGCACTCCACGGGGTGGCCGACTGGAGTCGATTACCGATCGAAGCCAGAATCACCTCTTCCTGGTGCGAGGTGCCGACGGCCTCATTTCGCAGGCAATCGATCCGCTTGGCCGCGGCGTCGATTACGAGCACGACTCCGAGGGTCGCATAATGCTCATCCGCGATGCCAGCGGCCGCGAGGTGGTATTCGAGTACAGCTCCGCAGGCGACCTCGTGGCGGCGCGTAGCCCGGTGGTCGTTAGCACCCCCACGGACAATGCCTTTCCGGCAGGCCGCCGGCGCGAGTACGTCTATTCCACTGGCAATGCGGATGATCGCCTCAACCACAACCTCCTGGAAATCATCGACCCGCGGGAAGTCGCGGCAACGCGGTTGCCGAGGATCCATGTGGTCTACGGAATGGACCCGACGCAACCATCGTTTGATCGGGTCGTGCGCCAGGATTGGGGTGGGACGAACGCGTCGGGCGTGCCCGCGGGCGGTACCGTTGGGTTCGAGTACGCGATCTGGCGGACGGCGCCGGATTCCTACCGTTCGGGATCCGACCTGGAGTCCTTCCTGCTCTCCGCCGCGGGCACTACCCGCTTCACTGATCAGGAAGGCCGCGTGCGCGATGTCGTCTGGAGCGGAGCAGGGCTACCGATTTCGCTGAGGGTGCGCACCGTGCCGCAGGGACGTCCTCGCGATCCTGCCAATCTGCATCCGCCACCGGGGACTCTGCCTCCCTTTTACGAGACGCGCTGGACATGGACACGGGAAGGGTGTCTGGCGTCGAGGACGGAGCCGCGGGGCGATCGCAAGGTCTACACCCGGGATGAAGGCTCGCCCCTGCGTTACGCGCAGGCATCGCTCATCCGAGTCGAGCATCATCCGGCGCCCACGGTCGCGGGGCCCGGCAAGCCTGCGGTGACGAGTTACCTCCGTGATCCGCTCTTCGGCGTTGTCGTCGAGGAGGTCTCTCCGAGGGGCAACGACCCGGAGTTCATGCCTCCAACAGGCGGTGCGGGAGGCCCTGGCCGCTACCGGCGGCGCTGGACTCTCGACTATCAGGAGGGTAGTACTCTCGCGGCTCTTGCCTCCGAAGCTGCCGTTGACGCGGATGACCTGGCCGAGGCGCTCGCTCGATCTGGAATCACCCTCGCTCTGGGTGACTTGAACGGCGACGGGGAGACTTCACAGCGGTCAGGAAATGTTATCCGCGAGGCTTTGCCGCCAGCGATTCCGCCCGGAGGCGGCCCGGCGGTCGAGTACGTCATCAGCTATCAGTACAACCGATTGGGTCAGCTCATTCTCACGAGGGATGGGGCGGGTCGAACGACGCGGCTGGAGTATCATCCCGAGACGGATTGGAACGGCGATGGCACGCCCGAAACGGGGCCTGGGCGTGACACGCTGACGGGTGGGCTATTGGCCCGTCGCATCGCCGATCAGGGATCGGCGGGTGCTCCCCGTGAAGTCGTGGTCGAGCAGCTCACCTACGACGCAAGCGGTTACCTCGCCTCGCGACGCGATGCGAACGGAAACGACGAGTTCCATGTCTACAACCCTCTGGGCGAGTTGATGGAGCGCCGCCTTGCGCCGCCCTTGAAGTACCGGAGTCAGTGGATCTACGACGCCGATGGCAACGTGACGCGGACTCGAATCGAGAACTACACGTCAACCGACGGCGGAGGCCACTTCCTCGTCACCGCTAACCAATTTCTTGACACGGACACGGAATTCGATCTCCTGGGGCGGCCAGTGACGGTGACTCGGGAGGTTTCCGGAGGGGAGGTGGGACCCGAGCGAAGCATCATCACGCGATACCGATACTCGCCAACCGGCCTGCTTGCCCGGGTGATCCAGCCCGTGATCGGCACCGACGAGACCTGGCTCCGCGACGAGCGCGGGCTCGTGATCGAGCACCGCACGGCCGTCGAGACGCCACAGGAAGCCGTCGTCCGCAGCTTCCACGACGAAGGGGGCAATCTCTTGCGGATTGAAGGTGACCTTGCAGAGGGAGCAAAAGAGCATCGCTACGATGGATTCGGCCGCGAGATCGGAGTGATCGACGCCGCTGGCGGCATGCGCGTTCTTGATCGCGACATCGAAGGCAACATCACTGTCGAGTCTTTCCTCGGTTCAGCTGGTGGACCGACACCTGTAGATGGAAGTGGGCACGGTAACGTGCTCCTCTCTCGTGCCTGCCATGCGCACGATGAGCAGGGTCGCTCGATCGAGTCGGTCCATTTCCGCTTTGCACCCGGCGCAGGGCCCGGGGCGAGCGCCACCGCTCTCAGGGAGAGACGGTTCTTCGACGCCGGCGGTCTTCTTGTCCGACGCATCGACCTCGAGGGCAACGAGTGGAAGCGCGAGTACGACAGCGCAGGTCGGCTTGCGCACGAGCTGGATCCTTTCGGCGGGTCGCGGTCTTACTTGCGCGATGCGAACGGCAACGCCGTCCGCGAGGTCCGCGAGAGCTTGACTCTTGACCCCGTTGACCCTGGCGTCGGCGACGACCCCGACTATGGCACGCTCGGGCGCTACCGAGAGGTTGAGACGATCCTGCGCACGTTTGATCCGTTGAATCGCTTGACGATGCTCGTCGATTCGGGCGGAGGGGTCTGGCGGGCGCGCTACGATGCGATGAGCCGTGTTCTGCTGGTCGCGGATGCGAAGGGGATCTCGGTGGGTGAGGATGAGCCCGAGTTTGCTTCGCTCCGTCCCTACATGACGGAGCGTCAGCGTACGAACCTGAATGGCTTCGGCAATCGCACGCGGTACGTTTATGACAATCTGGGTCGGCTGGTCGAGTCTCAGAGCGAGCTGCGCACCGACGGCGAAGGCTCGCAGCTGATCGATATTACAAGCCCGTACAACCGCGATGGGATCATCACCGAGAAGTTCGAGTGGGACGATCTGAGCCGTCTCATCGCCTGGGTTGACGACAACGAGCATCGCACGTCCGTCGAGCTGGATGCCTGGGGTCGTGTCACCAGGAAGATCTGGCCGGAAGGAGTTGTTGAGACGCGCCGCCGGACCGCGGACGGCCGCGGGGTGGAGATCACCGACGCCAATGGGTCTGTCGTGTCGCAGGAGTTCGATGTCCTGGGCCGTCTCATCCAGAGGTTGCTCCTGCGCGGGGCTGGCGTGGAGGGGACGACCGTCCAGCGTTTTGAGTATGACGGCCTCTCTCGCTTGACTCTGGCCTTCGACAATAATTCGCCGGAGGATCCGCTCGACGATGCCGTGACCATTTTGCGGAGGGACTCCCTCGGCGATACGCAGGAGGAGTCGCAAGACGGCTTCACGTTTACCATCGGGAGAGACCTTGCTGCACGACAGGTCTCGATCCAGTATCCCGACGGCAGTGTATTTGCCACGCCACGCGACAGAACCGGCCGCGTGACCGCGCTTTCCGACTCCACGGGGACGTACGCAACCTACCGCCATTTTGGCACGGGGCGCTTGCTCGAGAAGCGTCTGGCCAATGGCGTCACGCTCTCTTTCCTCAGGGAAGTTGACGGGGTGCAGCGCAATGTGGCATTTGACGTCTTCGGTCAGCCTATCGAGCATGTCTACCGTAATGCGGCCGGGGAAGCGTTTCATGGTTTTGAGTATGGACGCGACCGAAACGGCTTCAAACTCTACGAAAAACCCATTCACAGGGCCGATGAGCTTGGCGAGGTCTGGCGGTACGACTCGATCTATCGACTTCAGAGGTTCCTTCCGAACGTTTTTGAGCCGAGAGTGCCGCCGATCGATCCGCTCGAAAAGATCGTCTTCTACACCGATGGGAGCCATTCCTGGCGCCTCCTCGAAATCAACTTCTCCGTGCGGAAGCTCCAGGTGGACTCGCGCAACTCTTACATCCGATCGGACGAAGATGTGCTGACCTACGATGCTCGTGGGAGCCTCAAGACGAAGGGTCAGTTCTCCTATGCCTACGATGCGCTCGGGCGGCTTGTCCGAATCGTCAGGGGCGCGAGCACGGTGGCTGTCCATGGGTATGACGCGTTCGGGGCTGAGGACCCGGAGAACTATTCGCTCAAGGGACGACGTCTCTTGAAGGACGTGAAGATCCCTGCGCGTGATCAGCCGCCAGGCCTGATTCGCTTCACGTACGTGGGAAACCGGGTTGCAGAGGAGCGGGACTCTCAAAGCCAGCTGCTCCGGCAGTACCTCTACGTTGACGACCGCTCACCTGAAGTCTTGCGGTTGCGTGGAGCCAGTGCTCCCGCCAGGAGCTTCTCGTTCCTGCAGGATGCCGCGAGATCTCCCACAGCGCTCCTGGACGACTCTGCGGTGGTCCTTGAGTCCTACCGATACGACCCATTTGGCCTGCCGCGTGTTTTGAACAGCTTTGGAAGCCTGATCAACTTCTCCAACCTTGGCGTCTCGATGGGCTTTGGCGGCAACTACCATGACTTCGAATCGAGTCTTCACTCCAGTGGTGCGCGGCACTTCGATCCAGCCTTCGGGCGGTTCATCGCGGATGCTGGCGCGCTGGTTCCGGCCTCACCCCTGGAGCTGAACGGGTACCAGTTCCCCGGTCTGGACGGCTTGCCGGGCGAGGTCACGGGGGACTCGAGCGGCGCGCGAAGGGCGGACTACCTCAACCCTTTCAAGGTCACGGTGCACGGCCGTGGGGGAGAAGCAAGATGAGCACTCGAGCCTTTCGATGCATGGTTTTCGTCGCTTTCCTCGCGGTGGCGATCTTCTCCGCTCTTCCTGCGGGCGATCGGAGCCTGTTCGATGCCCTGGACACGGGGCGGGTGCGTCCAGGAGCGTGCGGCGGTCTCGAGTCGCTCCGCGTCGGCTCTCCGGGACGCGGCAGCGTTTTCGTCGGGCCCGATGGACGCTATGACCTCGGCGGCCTCACCGTGGGCGTCCCGGTGCGTGCGGTTGAGGCTGCGCAGTGCGGTGGTCCGGTCGTGGCATCGAAGCCCCTCCTCATCGAAGCCGAGTCGGGGTATCACGCCAATGCGGATCTCTCGCTTCCAGCCAGCGGCGATCCCGTCATCTTCGATCTTGACCTCGGCGGTCCTGACGGAGTTTCCACGATCGTGCTGCCGGCGGTTGACCGCAAGGTGCAGCTTCGGGTCTCGGGGAAAACATTGGACGGTGCCGAATACCCGGGGGGACCTCTCTCGAGCGACGCGGTGATCCTCCAGACTTCCAACGCGAACGTTGCCACTGTCTCCAGCACGGGTGAGGTAACTGCCCGGGCACCGGGGTTTGCCTGGATCCGTGTCCTTGGCGATGGCGAATGGGCGCAGGTACTTGTGTTGGTCGACCTGAACTCTGATGCCGATGGCGACGGCATGCCCGACGCCTACGAGGAGGCGCAGGGCTTTGACCCCGACAACAACACCGACGCGCTGGCTGACGCCGACTCCGATGGCCTCAGCAACGTGGAGGAGTTTGAGCGGGGGACCCATCCGCACAACCGCGACACGGACGAGGATTTCCTCGGCGACGCGGAAGAGCTGGTGCTCGGCACGGACCCATTGAATGCCGACACCGATGGGGATACCACGCTCGATGGCTCCGAGATAGAGCAGGGTTTGGATCCGCTGAATCCCAACGAGAAGCCCAGCGGAAATTTCACGCCAAGCTTCAAGTCGAGTGTGAACCTGAGCAGCCTTGGCGTGCGCGCGGCGCTCACCATCGACAACGTCATCGCCGTTCTCACGAACGACGGCAGGCTCACGACTTACTCGGTGGACGTCCTCAGCTTTGTGATCACTTTTCGAGACACAGAGTTTCTCTCCGCGGACGTGCGCGACATCGTCGTGGACAGAGGCACTGCGTATGTTGCTGCGGGGGTCTCGGGTCTCCACATCGTCGATGTCACGAACCCGGGCGTCATCACGAGGACCTCCACGCTCGGCGGCCTTGGAGCTGTGACCGGCGTGGCCGTTCTGAATGGAGCCGTCTACCTCTCAACCGACACGGGCCTTCGCATTCTGCGGCCCGGGGCCGGCGGCGTCCTTGAGCCGGTTGGATCGCTGCCGCTTCCGGCCTTTTCGAGGTTCGCCCTGAGTGGATCGCTCGCGTTTCTCGGGATCCCAAGCTTGAACCGTCTCATCAGCGTCGACATCAGCGAGCCGACATCCCCTCGAGAGCTTCAACGTTTCGAGATGCCGGCCAGCGTCTCGCCATTTTTGGCGATCGCGGCGTCTGGTCCGTTCGTTTACGTCTCCCACGGGGCGGCTGGACTCTTCGCGATCTCCGCGGCCAACCCATCCGCGCTACAGATTCTCGACTCTTCCGCCCCCGAGTTCCCCTCGGCCACCTTCGACGCCCTCGCGATGGTCAACAATCGGGTATTCGCTCACACGACCGCCGCAAACGACAAGGTTGTGATTTACAAGGCTGCTGACGCCGGCACCATTTCTCTTCTGGGCAATGTACTGAATAGCGCGAGCGGCACGACGCAGCTCTTGACGAATCAGAACTACGTTGTCGGCTTGAGCAGCACCTCGATTGCGATTTCGCAAGTGCTGGAAAAGGCAGACCTGGGCGCCAGGGCGCCATCGGGGTTACTGCTTTTTCAAGAGAACGCAACCGGAGAGATCGTCCCGGGCAAGACCGTGAGTGTATTCGCGCGGGCCAAGGACGACGTGTTTCTCGAAAGCGTCGACTTTCTCGTCGACGGTCAACCCGTCTACCACGATGGCTTCTCGCCCTTTCGCTTTTCATTCACCGCGAGTCTCTCTCGGCCGGGTCCGTACTTCGTGACCATTTCCGCCACGGGGGTCGACCTCAAGCGTAACAAGGCACTGATTGGCGCGCTCGTCGTCGTCGTGAAGGCTGATCTGGACGGGGACTTGACGCCCGACGAGGACGATGCAGACCAGGACGGCGATGGCGCCACCGACATCGAGGAGGTGTACCCTGGCGTGGACGGCTATATCTCGGACCCCTTTGTCGTCGATACGGATGGCGATGGGATCAATGACGGAGAGGAGTCGCGCGCAGGGGCCGATGGCTTCGTGACCAACGCGGGCTCTGCCGACACGGACCTGGACGGGGTCTCGGACAGCTACGAGATTCAGCGGACCCACACGAACCCCACGAAGGCCGACTCGGACAGCGATGGAATTCCTGACGGAGAAGAGGACCCCGACGGCGACGGCCTCAGCAACAAGGAAGAGAACTTGCTGGGGTCGAACCCACTGAGCTCTGACAGCGACTCGGACGGTCTTCCGGATGGTGTTGAGCCGCGGCTGGGGCTCGATCCGACGATGAAGGACACCGATGGCGATGGCGTCCTTGACGGCGACGAGGACTTCGACGGCGACTCGCTTGAGAACCGGCGCGAAATCACGGTTGGGACGGATCCACGCAAGGCTGACACCGATGGGGATGGGTTCGATGACGCGACGGAGATCGATATCGGTACAAGCCCTCTATTCGGAACTGATTTTTCATCGCGATCGATTACCTTTGAGAACAAGAGCGTGGTGCTCCGGGGGCCGGTGACCGTTGGCGCCCTGACACTCTCGAACTCTGTCCTCGGTACGCCGGGTCCATCTGGCACGCAGCCAGTGGCGTTGGATCTGACCGTGAAGGGCACACTCGCGGTGGGTAGCGGCAGCCGCCTTGACGCGAGCGGCAAGGGCTATCCCGGTGGGCGTGGGCCTGGAAACTCGAGCCATCTGGGACTTGGGCCGAGTGGAGTTGCCAGTGGTGACCCGCTGACGGGCGGTAGTCATGGCGGGCTCGGTGGGTACGAAAGCGCGGCGAGCGGGCGTATCGTGCAGCCCGGTTCGGGTGACTTCCGCGACCCGAATCTGGGCGGCGGCGGAGGCTCCGCTCAGGGGGCCGGAAACGAGCGCGGTGGCAGCGGTGGCGGGATTCTGATCGTGCGGGCCGCGACGCTGGAATTGGATGGGGTGCTCTCCGCGAATGGAGAAGGTGCCCCACAGATTGTCGGTGCTGGAGGCGGGGCGGGCGGAAGTGTCGTCGTACGCTGCGAAGTCCTGCGCGGTGCCGGCACTATTCAGGCGGACGGTGGTGCTGCGCCGCAAGCAGGTGCCTTGCACCCGGGGGCGGGCGGAGGCGGCAGGGTCGCAATGTACCTGGGCAATGCAGCCGGATTCGACCTCTCCCGCGTCACTGCTCGGGGGGGTGGTCTTGCTCCGGGGCCCGACCTGCTCGAGTCGACCGGTGGTGCGGGAACAGTATTTCTGCGTCTCGGGACGGGGGAGGGTCAGCTCCTGATCGAAAACGGAGGTCGAGACCAGAGTGAGCCGCGCACAGTGCTCGGTGCCTCGGTCAGCGAGGAGATTGTGCTCGACCGCCTCACGGTGAAGGGCAAGGGCAAGCTCAGGAATATCGCGAAGCTTCGCCTGCTCTCCGCGACGCAGCCGCTGTCGATCACGGGCGGAGAGGTTTCCGGCGCCGAGTTGCGCCTCGTCAACACGTCGGATCTTCAGCTTTCCGGCGGCTCACTTCACGTGGACGCGCTTTCGAGCGAGCTGGGCCGTATGCATGCCCTGGGCTTCACGAACTGCAAGGCCTCATTCCCGTCGATGCTGGAGGCTGACCTGCTCACGCTTCAAGCGACCGAGCTCACGGCGGGAGGAAAGATCCAGGCAGATTCATTGAGTCTTGTGAGCTCCTTCCTGACGGTGCCCGACCCTGACCTGGATGGCTACAGCGTGCTTGATATCGCCGTGGAGACCAGGATGAGCATCGACACGACGAGCCGCATCGACCTTGTCGGGAAGGGTTTCCTGGGAGGGTACATGGGGGGAAGCACGAGCGCCTCGGGTCAGACATCCGGCGGTGTCCTCGTTGGAGATGCTCGGTCCGGGGGGAGTCACGGCGGCATGGGCGGCTTGCCAAACTCGGGCGCCACGCTCGTGCAAGATGTTCACGGCGAGATCGAGTCACCGGATCTTCCTGGCGGTGGTGGTGCAGCGGAGGTCGCGGCGGATCCATTGAACCCATCGTTCCGTGGCGGAAACGGTGGTGGCGTGGTCGTCCTGCGCGCCGCCGAGCTTTCACTTGAAGGAACCATGGACGTCTCCGGAGCCGGGGCAGAAAGGCCCGATCTCTTCGACACGGACCATGCCGGTGCCGGAGCTGGAGGCTCCGTACAGATGGTGGTGGGTACGCTGAGCGGGTCGGGTTCCGTGATCGCCGCGGGCGGCTCGGCAAAGTCCGTCGGTGCGTCTCGAGGCGGTGCGGGTGGTGGCGGCCGCATCTCGCTCGTGCACACGAGCGGTGATGGTTTTACTGGCGTGCTGCGAGCGCCTGGCGGAGCCCAAATCCCCGGGCCCGCGGCCGCCGAGGTCGTGGGCGGTGCGGGCACGATTTACGTCCGAAGAGCGTCATCGTCGACGGGTGACCTCACGATCGATGCCGAGGGGCGTTTGTCTCGGGGCGAGTTGACGGTTCTGAGGGACGCTGGCCGCGGGGATTTGTCGATTGGGCTATTCGCGGTGCTTGGAGGCGCCCGCGTGCTCAGCGAACGCGCCATCAGGGTCGAGGCGCTTGATCCTGCCACCCCGGAGCGCTGGATGCTGGAGGGCGTGCTTCGTGGGCCGCGGCTGACGATGCCCGCGGTTGCTTTCCTTGACGTGGACGGTGGCGAGCTCGACGTCGTCGAGCTCGTTTCACAAGGCGCAGGCATTGGTACTCTCACGGTCAAGAACTCCGGCGTCTTGCGGCTCTCGACGCCGCTCGCGGCCGAGTCGATCGCGCTCACGGGTTCCAGCCGAATCACCGTGCGGGAGCCGACGATCACCCAGACCCATGCTGTCGACCTGCGGCTCACTGGCACCCTGACGATCGAGTCGGGCTCACTGGTTGACGTCGTGGCGAAGGGCTATCTTGGGGGGCGGCGCGGCGATAACACGGCCCCTACCGGTCGAACTGCCGACAACATCGGCTCGAGTGCGAGTGGCGGCACCGGTGGTAGCCATGGAGCCGTGGGGGGCTTTCAGGGCGCCGGAGCCGGCCTGGGCACGGTCGTTTCGCCGGTTTACGACGACTTTTCCCATCCGCGCAGGCCTGGCGGAGGAGGCAGTGCGCGCACGACCCTGTCGACCGAGCGCGCTTACTCGGGCGGTGGACTCGTCCTCATTCTGGCGCAAGAGGTCGCTCTTGAGGGCAAGATCGACGCACAGGGCGACGGCACGCAGCGAGGCGGCAACACGGACGTCGGGGGGGGCGGCGGCGGCGGCGGAGTCTACCTCAGCGTTCAGACGATCCGCGGTGCCGGGGAGGTTAACGCCGACGGTGGATCAGCGGACGGCGGAGTTGGCGCGGGGGCTGGCGGCGGCGGGCGCATTGCCATTCACTACACGAATCGCGCGAGCTTCACGGGCAGGGTTCACGCTTACGGTGGAACACTGGCGCCCATCGCGGTGAAGGCGACCTCGGTCGGAGGCGCCGGAACGGTCTTCTGGAAGGGGGCTCACCAGGGGTACGGTGACCTGGTGGTCGACAACAACGCGCGTGCACAATCGACGACCCGTACGCAGCTTCGCCCCGTCGGTACGGGCACCATTACGAGCCTCACCCCGACCGTGCTCGGCGCCACGGCCAGCGCGTTTCCTACGAGTGAAACGGGCCTTCAGGGTCAGTGGGTTGTCGTCAACGGCATGACGCTGACCCCGTTCGGCATCGCCAGCAACGACGCGAAGAGCCTTACCGTCCTTCCCTCAAGCGGCGACCTGACGGCGGTCGGAGCCGTGGGCAATCCGTTTCACGGAGCGATCGTGCTCGATAATCTCACGGTGACGAACAGAGGGAGCATGACCACGCAGGGAGACCTGATCATCATCACCACCGGATCGGTATCCGTGGTCAATAGCTCGACGTTGATCTCGCCGCCCGTGATCCACTGGTGAGGTGTCCCTGTAGCCAGCCCACCCAGGAAGTCCGCACGGTACTTTGGAGTCGGAATCCAGGACTATTCCCCCCTTCACGCATACCCAGGCTCTAATTGGCGGCCGGGTCCTCAGCGCCTTGAAGATCTTGCGCCGAGCCGGGTGGATCCGTGGGAGCCCCATCCCGAGCGGTGTCGTCCGGTTGCGGCGCCGTTTGCGCTTGTGCGCTCCTCGCCGACATGGCTTTTCGCTTCTGTTGAAAGCTCTGGTAAGACTTTGCTGTGTCGATGTGGAGGGGATCTATTGCCAGTGAGCGCTGGAAGGCCTGCTCCGCCTCGTCGAACCTTCCAGCGGCGTCCTGGGCAATGGCGAGGTTGTTCCACGTCGAGTTCGACTGAGGGTGGACGGCCAGAATGCGCCGGAAGACCTCGATGGCCTTTTCGGTCTTGCGCTCCTTGAACATGCGTACGCCGAGTCGATTGGCCTCCTTGCTCGAGAGCTTGAGCACACGTTCCACACTCCCGGCAAACTCTGCCGCGTCCTCGGGAGGACCCAGCGCAAGGCGATCGACCATCAAGTCTGCGCGCTCCGGGTCGAGCTTGAGCGCCAGGTCGGCCAGGCCTCGCAGAAGCTCAGGTTGGGCGGACCTCTCGAGGAGCTTCGGAATCTCCCGCAGGACGCTGGCCTGGTTTTTCGTGCAGCCCCACAGCTCCACAACGGTCTCGTAATACCGCAGATCACCGTGGCTGAGTATCCGGGTGAGCGTGTTATCGTCCGCAGCGCCCCTGAAGAGCCGCAGTGGAGCGTCGAACTCAAGCTTCAGGTTGAGGTCGGTGTTGTGGAGTCCAGAATGGCTTGCGGCGACGAGTCTCCGTACTCCGTGAGTATCGAGGATGATGTGGGAAAGGAGCAGTGCCCTGACGTCCGTGGTACGGAAGTACCGGGTGAGGTCGGCCGCCACTTGCGGGGTGGCGTCGATGAGGGCCTGTCCCCTGTCGATCAACTCCCTGGAGCTGGCGATGGGCGCTGTGGACGCCAGGAGGATTGTGTCGCCCGAAGAAATTCGGATCAGCGCGCACTCTGGAAATACCGCGAGGACGGTGCGGGCGACGAGGACATAGTCGTCCGGGCTGAAGTTGTAGACCTGCAGCCACTGGGCAAGGATCCCGCCGGGTCTTAGCTTCCTCCTCGCTTCCTCGTAGAACTCCTTCGTGAAGAGGTTCGAGACCCCGGCGATCCATGGGTTGGATGGCTCCGACAGGACGATGTCGTAATTGGCCTTCGTGCCCTGCAGGTGGCTTCGGCCGTCGTCGTAGACGATCTGGAAGCGGCTCGACTTTTCCGGCGAGTGGTTCACGTCCTCGAACAGGGGTGAGGCGGCGACCACCTCCGACTCTATTTCACAGCAAGTGACTCGAGTCTGTGGGAAGAGAAGCGCGGCTCCCGATGTCGTCCCGCTTCCAAAGCCGATCACGCAGATGTCGCGTGCGGCGGGCAAGAGGACCATGGGAAGGTACGCAAGGCCGAGCTGCATGTTCATGTCGCCGACGCTGCTCGCGTCGACCTTGCCGTTCACGCGTAACGCATAGCTGGCTCGATCCATCTGCTTCGTCATCGTGACGAAGACGTTCGAGGAGGCACCTTCCCGAAAGTGGGCGTTCACGAAGCGGTTTTCCGGGTCCGGATTTGGTCCGTAAAGGTAGAAGCCCAGGTCTGTCTTTAGAGGGTCGAGCTGTTTCACCATGCCGTTCCAGCTCACGAGCATGACCCCGCAAAGTGCGGCGAGTGTAACGAGCTGGCGTCCACTCGAGCGGATGGGGAAGGAGAGCAGCAGGGCGAGCGCATAGAGGGCGATGGCGATGCCAGCCGTCCTGGCCAGACCCCATCGAGGGACGAGAATGAGGAACGTCCCGGTGGCGCCCGCGATGCTTCCCACGGTGTTCCATGCGTAAATTGCGCCAATGGCCTTGCCCGTGTCCACGGCTCGCTTGCGTGTGCGCTCGATAAAGAGAGGGAAGAGAAGTCCCATGCCGATCGCGGGCAAGAGCTCAAGGACCGCGCTTACGCCCACTGCGATGGCCGCGTTCCAGCCCTGGTTGGCGCGCAAGTCCTTCACGGTTCCCACGAAGACTCCCAGCTGTGGAATCAGGAGCTTGCCGATCCATGCTGTCAGGGCAATGACTCCAATTGTGATTGCGGGCACCAGCGCGTTTCGCTGGGACTCGCGAAAGAGCAAGTGGTAAAGCAAACTCCCAGTTCCGATGCCGATCAGCAAGAGAAAGAGCATTGCCGAGAATGCGTAGGTCGAGCCGCCCAGGAGAACGGCGAGCTGGCGGGTCCAGACCATCTCGAGAATCAACGAGGCGGCGCCCGTGAGGGCCACGGTGACGTAGAGGAGCGGAAGCTCGTGGGCCCCGGGATTGTGGGAGGAGACTGATTTCACGGAGGGTGGTGGCATTTCGAGGAAGCCTGTGACTCGCGTCTGCGAGGCTACCTTGGCGACGAACATCGCCACCGCGCCGATCGCGATGTTGAGCCCCGCGACAACGAGGTTGGTCTTGAACAATCCCCAGGACGGAAGCAGGTGGAAGCCTGCGGCGTAGGCTCCCGCGGCCGCCCCGAGCGTGTTGAGTGCGTAGAGCCAGCCGGCAGATGCGCTTGCACCCCGCTCCGGCGGCGTGAAGTGCCGGATCAGCAAAGGCAGGGTCCCTCCCATGAGCAAGCAGGCTGGACCGATGACGATCAGCGTGAAGAGAAAGCGCACGAGGGTGTGCAGGATGGGGTGTTGCTCCAGGAGCGGATAGATCCAGGCCGAGACCACTCGCAGCGCCTGTATCTCGAACGGAATGATGACCGCCAGTATGCCGATTGCGACCTCGGAAACCCCATACCAGAAGAGGCCCGAGCGCGTCCTGTCCGCGAACTTGCCGAGGAGGTGCGCGCCGAGCCCGAGACCCAGAAGGAAAGATGCGATGACGGCCGCCATCGCCAGGGTTGAGCTACCCCAGACATGAGAGAACCGCTTCGACCAGGCGACCTGGTATGCCAGCCCCGTTCCGCCCGACAGAAAAAAAAGCGCCGATGCCGTGGCCAAGGCAAGCGATCCGCGGTTCTTGGTAGGACTCATGAAGAGCCCCTAATTAGCACATTGGCGTGAATTAAGCATCTATCGACCTGCGCCCCTCTCCTGCCTGGCTGAAGGGGCTTACAAGGAGGATCGCAGGTGAACAGGAAACTCACCCTCGCGGTAACCACTTTCGGAAGAACCTGAGCCAATTGCCGTGAAAGATTGCGTCCACGGCATTGTCCGAGTAGCCACGGTGGCGGAGGATCGCGTCGAGCTTCTGGAGGTCCGCGATGGTGTCCAGGCCTGCAGGCGTCTGTTCGGTGCCATACCCACCATCGAGGTCACTGCCGATCGCGACGTGATCGTGGTTGCCCGCGAGCGCGCAGATGTGATCGATGTGGTCCACGAGCGCTTCGAGCGTCACCGTATCGCGAGGCGTGACCCCAGTCTGCCAGCCCGCCTGGAGCATCCAGGCGTCGCAGCAGACGCCAAGGATACCGCCTCGCTCGATGACAATGCGGATCTGCTCATCGGTGAATTGTCGGGCCCCGGGCACGAGAGATCTGCAGTTCTGGTGGCTTGCGTGAAGGGGGCCCGAGTAAAGATCGATGGTTTCGAAGAAGCTCTGGTCGGACAGGTGCGTCACGTCCAGGATCAAGCCCAAGCGGGCGATCTCCCTCAAGAGCTCCCTTCCCCGAGGCGAAAGGGGTCCTTCCTTTCCAGTGCCAAATGCGTAGGGTCCCTCGCCGTAGTGGACAAGGCTGACGCAGCGCAGACCGTCCAGAAACCAGGCCTCGGCCTGGCTTGGATCCGCGATCGGGTCGGCGCCTTCCATCGCGAGGAGAAGGCCCAGGGGTTCACTCGGGTCGCCCTTGGTCTCCCAGCGCCGCCAGTGATCGTCGAGTTCACGGGCGGTTCGTAGCATGCGGATGTGGCCCTGGCTCTCGAGCAGACGGTAATAGGCGAGCTGTCCCTGGCCCACCGCATACGCAATCGACTGGCTCGGAAAATCGAGCGAGATTCGGCGCTGTCCCTCGGGCGGGCGCACCTCTGGCTTCGACCTGGTGAGCACGGTTCCGAGGCAGACGGCGATGCCCCCCCGACGCATTTCACCAAGGCTCGTGGTCGCGCGGCCGCGGCAGTCGTCGTCCGAGAACGCCGAGTCGCGGCGGTTGAGTTCATCGAGGCCGAGTGTCTGATCGCGGTCCCAGGAAAGGGCGTTCCAACTGAGGTCGAGGTGCGAGTCAATCATGAGGCGCATGGGGGAATCTCCTTGGTGGAGCGGAGAGTATACTGCACGCGGGCAGTGATGAGACCTTTTGCAGCCTGCGAAAGGTTGCGGCTGCTCGCGCCAGAGGCGCCCGGCGCCCCTCAGGCGCCGAGGCGGGGGTTTGCGGCGAGCTGGCGGAGCCGCAAACGGCTCGGAGGGAGCCGGCGCCAGCGAGAGCTGGCGGCTCCCGAGAGCCTGGCCCGGAGGCGCACGCGCAGCGTGCGACCGGAGGGGCCGCGTGTCGTTGTTGCCGCCGCCCTCGCTCCGCTCGG
>SXGT01416944.1_pt1 | contig 33226 bp, 24 predicted proteins | sample 3176221 | NCBI WGS metagenome assembly SXGT01 (sample SAMN11356862, study PRJNA531348) | freshwater metagenome | isolation source: freshwater sample F1-120 | place: China: Fuxian Lake, Yuxi | collected 2017-12-25 | reverse complement strand
GGCAAAGCGGGCGCCACGAATGCCGCACTCCTCGCCGTGGCGATCCTGGGCACGAGCAAACCGGAGTTGCTCAAAAAGATTTCGGAATACCGCAAGAGACGCGCTGAGAAAATTCTCGAAGAGACCTTGCCGCAAAAAAAGATTGGGTTCTGACGCAGGTAGGATGGGATTTAGCCCACCTAATCCATGTGCGGCTACTCGTCGGCGTTTGGTGGGCTAAAGCCCACCCTACTATCGTTGCCGGCTAGAGAACTTCTTCGTCAACTACCGCCTCGCCTAACCACTGTTCGATGCGCGGCTGGAGCACGTCGTAGGGCTGGTAGCCGAAGGTCAGCAGAATTGGCTCACGCGCATCTTCGAGAACAATGCTGGGGAATCCCGTGATACCGTAGCTGCGCGCTCGGGCGAAGTCGGATTGTGCGCACCATATCGTATTGCGGTCGTTGAATTTTTCGAGAAATTCGTAGCGCGCGATACCAACTTCTTCGGCGATGTCCGCGAGCACGGCTTCGTCGGTCACGTCGCGGTTCTCCGCGTAGAACGCGCGCTGCGCCGCTTCGAGAAAGTCTATCGCGGCGCCGGGTGATAGTTGCCGCACCGCCACCGCGGCGCGCGCCGAAGGCTCCGTGTCGTAACGCCAGCCTGCCGGCATCGCAAGTTCGAAATTAAACGGCTGCCCTGTTGCACGATTGACCTCATGCCAATGATGCAGCACGAACTGCCGCCAGTCTTCGGTAAATTCCTGATCGTTCCCGGGCCGTAATCCCCCGCAAATCAATTGGATGTCCAGCCGCTCGCCGAATTCAGCGCGGATGGCTTCCATCACCGGCGCGAATCCCCAGCACCACGAACACATCGGGTCAGCAATGTAGTGCATCTTCGGCAAGTTCATGCGCGCGTCTCCCGTTCCCACGCCGTCACTGCTTCGCGCAATGCCCGGGCCGCGTGCTCAATGGCGCGATAATCCTTCGCCACGACCCACTCCGGCTTGCACACGCTCGAGCCCACCGCCAACGCCGCCGCGCCCGCACCCAGAAACGTGCCGGCATTCTGCGTCGTCACGCCGCCCGTCGGTACCAGCTTCAACGGACCTAATGGCGCGAGCACCTCGCGCACGTACGCCGGCCCCAATCCACCTGCCGGAAACAATTTGATCAAGTCCGCGCCAAGAAGATCGACCGCATGAATTTCCGTCGGCGTGTATGCGCCGGGCACCACCGCGCAACCGGCCCCATGCGCAGCCTCCACCAGTTCCTTCGAACAAACCGGCGACACCAGGAATGCCGCACCTGCATCCGCCGCGCGCCGGACTTCCTCTCCCGTCAGTACCGTGCCTGCGCCGATCAGGGCCCGGGTCCCGAGCGCCGCCGCGGCCTGCTGAATGCCTGCCAACGCGCCGGGCGTGTTCAGCGTGAATTCGATACTCGTGATCCCGCCCGCTGCGATCGCCTCAGCAATCGCAGGAAGATCGGCCGCCGCTTTCGTTCGCACGATTGCGATCAGCCGTCCAGCTTCAAGCCGTTTCGCCGTCTCGCCAATGTTTGCCATGCGCTCAGCATGACGCGGAAGCGTAGCGCGGCTCAAGCAGAGCACAGGCTTGCGCGTCTCGGCGTCCGTTGCGTACTCTGTCTAATCGTATGCGCGGCGACTTTCACAGCGAACTGGACCGGCTCGACGCCGAAGGCCTGCGGCGGCGCTTGCATGCGCTGCCGGAGGCGGGCGGCCTGCTCGAAATCGACGGCCGGCCCGTACTGAATTTCTCGTCGAACGACTACCTCGACCTGGCGAACGACCCCCGGCTCAAGCGCGCGGGGCAGGAGGCCATCGAGCGCTTCGGCTCCGGCGCGACATCCTCGCGGCTGATGACCGGCCACCTCGACCTGCATGAGACGCTCGAAGCACAGCTCGCAACGCTCACGCATCATGAGGCCGCGCTTGTGTTCCCCAGTGGATACCAGGCGAACGTGGGCGCGCTGCAGGCGCTGGCCGGGCCGGATGACGCTATCTTCTCCGATCAGCTCAACCACGCGAGCCTGGTCGACGGCTGCCGCCTCTCGCATGCGCAGGTCCATATATATAGGCATGCGGATGTTGCCCACTTGGCCGAGCTGCTCCGCACCAGCAATGCGCCGGGCCGCCGCATCGTCATCACCGACGCCGTCTTCAGCATGGACGGGAACCTCGCGCCGCTGCGCGAGATTGCAGACGTTGCCCGGAAATACGATGCCTTCGTCTACGTCGATGAGGCGCATGGTCTCGGCATCTATGGAAAAGGCGCAGGCCTTAGCGCGGAACTTGGCGTTAAGCCGGACGCGATCTCAGCCAACCTCGCCAAGTCGCTCGGCGGCGGCGGCGGCTTTGTCGCGGGCTCTGCCGAGTTCATCGATCTGCTCGTGAACCGTGCGCGGAGCTTTATCTTCTCCACCGGTCTTGCGCCGGCTTGTGTCGGTGCCGGACTCGAAGCCGCGCGCATCGTGATGACGGAACCGCAGCTCGGCGTGGAACTCCTTGAGCGCGCGGCATTCTTCCGCGCGGAACTCCGCCGTGCCGGCATCGACATATCTGAGCACCGCTCTGCGATCATTCCGATTATCGTCGGCTCGAACGAAGCGGCGCTCGCGCTCTCCGACGCTCTCTTCGAACGCGGTATTCTCGAGACCGCCATCCGCCCGCCGTCCGTGCCTTACGGCACTGCGCGCTTGCGCCTCTCCGTCACCCTCGCGCACACCCGCGACGACCTCGCACGCGCTGCTGTGACAATCGCCGAAGTGCTGCAACCGGCAAAGATGCGGTAGTGGGCCGCGGCTACTTCATTACTGGCACCGACACCGGCGTCGGCAAAACCGCCGTCACCGCTGCCGTCCTGCGCGTCCTGCGCGCGCGCGGTGTGAACGCGGCGACCATGAAACCTGTGCAAACTGGCGCGATCCTCTGCGACGGCATGTGGATGGCGCCCGACCTCGCGCTGCACCACGCCGGCGCGAATTTCCGTCCTCCGGTCGAGCACATCCGCCTCATGCAGCTCTATTGCTACGAACCCGCGTGCTCGCCACACCTTGCGGGACGCATGGTCGGGCACTATCCCGATATCGCGCGTATCGCGGCGAACGCGCGCGAACTCCTCCATATCTATGATGTTCTGTTGCTCGAAGGCGCGGGCGGAATCTATGCGCCGCTGACGGAGACGGAGACCACGCTCGATCTGATGCGGCGACTTGCGATGCCCGTGATTCTTGTCGCGCGGCGCGGATTGGGCACGATCAATCACACGCTACTTTCGCTGGATGTCCTAAGGCATGCAGGTTTGAACGTCGCAGGGGTCATCTTCAACGAGACGGAGAACGTGCCCGCCGACTTCATCCGCGCGGACAATCCGCGTGCGGTCGAGGCTTTCGGCAAGGTCCCGATATTGGGTAACATGGACTACTTGGCCGGATTCGACGCGGATCCGGCCAAGGCGCTCGCGGATTCCGAAAAAATTCTTCCGGGGCTCGCGGCGATTTTTCCCGAATTGGGATGACGCTGATGGCGATTCACACAGATACGCTGCAGGACCTCGACTACCGCCACCTGTGGCATCCCTATACGGACACGAATGCCTACGAGGCCGCGCCGTGGGTGTGTTTCGAGCGCGCGCAGGGCGTCTATCTCTATGACAATGCCGGACGCGCCGTGCTCGACGGCATCGCGTCGTGGTGGGCCGTCGCGCTGGGCCACAGCCACCCGCGCATCGTCGAGGCGATCCGTGCGCAGGCGGGCGTGCTGCAGCATGCCATCCTCGGCAACCAGACGCACCCGGTGGCGGTGAAGCTCGCCGCGCGGCTAGCCGGGATCGCGCCCGCCGGACTCACGCGCTGCTACTTCGCCTCGGACGGCGCGAGTGCAACCGAGGCTGCGCTGAAGATCGCCATCCAATACTGGCACAACCGCGGCGTGCGCGGAAAAACGCGCTTCGTCGCGCTGGACGAGGGCTACCACGGCGACACGCTGGGCGCGGTCGGCGTCGGCTACGTGCCCACGTTCCACGCGCCCTTCGACGGGGCGGTCATCAAATCTTTCGTTGCGCCGTCGCCGCACCGCGCGGCGAACACCGACGACGCGGCGGATCGTTCGCATGCGCTGGAGGCCTTCGCCGCGATGGAGCGCATCGTGGACGAGCATGAGTCCGAGATTGCGGGAATCATCCTCGAACCGCTCTGCTTAGGCGCCGCGGGTATCCGCATCTATCACCCGGAATACCTGCGTCGCGTGCGTGCGTTGTGTGACGCGCGCGGGCTGTTGTTCATTGCGGACGAAATCGCCGTCGGCTTCGGGCGTACGGGCTGCGTGTTCGCGTGCAACCTCGCCGGCATCGCGCCGGATATCCTCTGTCTCGGCAAGGCGATGACGGGCGGCACACTCCCCATGAGCGCCACCATCGTCACCGAGGAAATCTACGACACCTTCCGCAATGAACCGGGCCGCGATCGCACCTTCTACGACGGCCACACCTACTGTGGCAATCCAATCACCAGTGCGGCCGCGCTCGCCTTCCTCGACGCCTTCGAACAGGAAGGCGTGATGGACAATGTCGTTGCGTGTGCGCCGCAACTCGCCGAAGGCATGGCCCGCCTCGCCCTGCATCCCGCCGTGCAGTTCCACAAATCGCTTGGCCTAATTGGCATGATAGCGCTTAAGCCTGAGTCAGGTGGGAGCGCACTCGCCAAACGAGTCGCCCGCCGCGCGCTCGACCTCGGTCTCTTCATTCGCCCGCTCGGCAACATCCTCTATCTCTGGCCGCCACTCACCACAACCGAATCTGAACTCGCGAAAATGCTCGACCTCTTCAGGGCCGCGCTGGAGTGGGGCCAGCATCCTGTAGCTGAACCGCTTCCGTCTTCCGACGACGGCCGATAAAAGTTCATTCGTTGCGCGGATGTCTATTCTCAACCATTCCTATAGATATCTGCGGCCTGTTGCACTCCGGCGGTTCCGCTGCGAAACAAAGGTCACGCTTACCAGCGCGACTGCGGCGAGGAACGCAACGCTCGGATCGAAATCGTCAGCAACGTGTTTTGCCATTGACTGGATCGGATCGATCACTTTTGGCCGAGCGGTGAGCCAGCTGGCGATTGGCCTGCCCAGCCGGTAGTACGCGTCGGCGAAAGCCGCGCCGAGCGGTGATGTCAGCAGTCGTGCATCGCGCAGGTTCCTCAAGCTGGACAGCGCACCCGGGACGCGCGCAAAGACTGCCGAGGCAATGCAAACCACGTTGCTGTCGTTATCAGCACGCGCCTCGACACCGATCTCGCTCTCGTCGAGCACGGCAGCGTCTGCATCCAGTGCGATCAAACGCAAGGATCGCGTCGTCGAGGCCTGATCGCGCGCGACTTCGATCAGCCAGAAATTGCGCACGGCGGCCCACGCGGCCAGATAATTCTCGGTGAGTCCGAGCGACGCCAGCTCGGCCGGATCCTCAAGCGCCGCGGCCTGGTCGCCACTGCGCGGATCCTGCCCGAAGCATCCATCGCCCAAATAGACGGTCCCGCTTGGGTCAGACCGGTTTTCCCGCAAGGGTTTGGTGCGCTTCAAGGTGTGATCGTGGTGCTCGAAACCGAGATCCAAACCGCCCGCATCGAACAGCGGCAACCACGCATCGCGCACTCGTGCGATGTGCGGCTCCTCGAAACCCCGATGGCTGGGATACATCGGCACGTGGTATGCCGCCATCCGCAGATCGACCGCGCCCAATTGCGCGAGTTGTTGTTCGAGCCAGTCGGCTTGCGCGCCGCCAATCTCCGTCACATGGCCGGAATCCAGGACGAGTAGAGTCGCCTCCGGCCCGAAGTCCCGGCGGAAATACGCGCTACGCGGCATGTCGAAGCCGTGACCCGATTGGGCGAAGAGTCCAAAGTAGAATGGCGCGCGCGCCAGCGGATCATCGAAGCCGTCATATCCGCCGACGACCTCGTGATTGCCGATCGCCAGGATCAACGGCACTGTGTACCCTTCGGGAGTGATCATGTAAGCCTCCCAGTTGTCCAGCCATTGGTCCCACAGCGCCCAGTTCGCCAATGCGCCGTCCTCGTATGCGATGTCTCCGCCGATGAGCGCAAACTGTGGCGACTCCGCGGCCGCCGCCTGCAACAACGGGCCCACGAACTCGCTCTCGGCCATGTCGCCACCGTCGATGAATCGAAGTCCTTCAGGACCGCGCCCGGGCAGGCGTACGCTGCGCTGCGCGGTGTAGCCACCATCCGGACTGCCGGCGATAAAGTAATACACCCCGCCCGGCTCCAATCCCGTGAGTTCCGCCGTGCGAATGAATCGCTGCGCGCCGGGCAGGTCGTTCAATCCCGGAATCTCATGCGTGGATGCTGCTACTCGGAAGGGATATAGCGCAGGCGTGCCGTCGTGAGAAACCGTGTCGAACAACACCTCCGTCACCGCGTGCATGTTGCGCGTATGGAAGTTCACGGTAATGGTGCTGGTCGGATCGCTCTGCCAAGTCAAGTAACAGTGAAACGGCAAGTCGTCCGCAATCCCGGCAGACGCGATGCCGGGCGCAACCAAAGCGAAGCCTATCAGCGCAATGAGAACCACCCGCTTTAAAAGCGAAATCGACAGACGCGCTATGAAACTACGCACGAGCGGCACTCCCAAATCGCGCCCCGGACTACAGCCGGAACCACCAGTCATGCTACGAGCATGCCGCGGCCCTGTCAATGCACGTCGCTTGACATCGAATCCCGTAGCGTCACTGACGGCTTGCCTCGTGCGCCGTCCAATCCGTAAACTCACTAATCCACACGAGGGACCCCCATGGGCACCATGACCGAAACGGAAATTGAAGCAGGCGGCGGACAATTGCGCCATGACTGGACTGTGGACGAACTCCGCGCGATCCACGATCTGCCGTTGACGGAGCTGCTGTACCGCGCGCAGACGGAGCACCGGCGGTTTCATGAGCCGGGGGCGGTGCAGTGTTGCACGCTGCTGAGCATCAAGACGGGGCATTGCCCGGAGGACTGTTCGTATTGTGCGCAGAGCGCGCGCTACGACACGGGTATCGAGACGAACTCGCTGATGGACCTCGACTCGGTGCTGGAGGCGGCGCGCAAGGCGAAGGAGCATGGTGCGACGCGGTTCTGCATGGGCGCGGCGTGGCGCGATGTGCCGGAGGGAAAACAGTTCGATCGTGTGCTGGACATGGTGCGCGGGGTGCGCGCGCTGGGCATGGAGGCGTGCTGCACGCTGGGCATGCTGACGCACGATCAGGCGCAGCGCCTGGCGGCGGCGGGCCTCTCGGCGTACAACCACAACCGCGACACCTCGCCGGCGTATTACGATAAAATCATCACGACGCGAAGCTACGACGAGCGTCTCGAAACGCACGAGCACGTCCGCGCGGCGGGCATTAACCTCTGTTGCGGCGGCATCATCGGCATCGGCGAATCGATCACGGACCGCATGCGGCTCTTGCAGGTGCTCGCAAGCCGCACGCCGCATCCGGAGAGCGTGCCGATTAACCTGCTCGCGCGGGTGGCGGGCACGCCGCTGGGCGAGACGCCGGCGATCGATCCCTTCGAGATGATTCGCATGGTAGCGACGGCGCGCATCGCCATGCCGGCGAGCATGGTGCGCTTCGCGGCCGGCCGTCGCGGGCTCTCGCAGGAAATCCAGGCGCTGTGTTTCATGGCGGGCGCGAACAGCATCTTCACGGGTGACAAGTTGTTGACGACGCCGAACCCGGGTGAGTCGCACGATGCGGAACTCTTCGCGCGCACGGGCATGAAGCCGATGGAACTAACCGCGTAAACCCCTCCACCTTTTCTTTGATAAGAAAAGGTGGAGCCAAAAGAAACCGTTGTTGTTAGGGCGAAATTTTTTGGTGGTTGCGTAGTTCCCGTTCGATCTATACGCAAACCGTTACAGACAAAGGGAATCCTTTCATGGGCGCACCGAATGCTGGGCCGACTCCCGACAAGATTATGCAACTGGGCTTTGGGTTTTGGGCGTCGAAGACGGCGTTGACCGCGGTGGAGCTGGGCGTGTTCTCAATCCTGGCCGGCGCGCCGACTACGGCGGAGGACTTGCGCAAGAAACTGGGGTTGCATTCGCGCAGCGCGAAGGATTTCTTCGATGCGCTGGTCGCGCTTGGCCTGCTGGTGCGAAAAGACGGGCTCTATGCGAACGCGCCGGACGCCGACCTTTTCCTCGATCGGAAGAAACCGACCTACGTGGGCGGCATCATGGAGATGAGCAGCGAGCGGCTGTTCCTCGCATGGGGCAAGCTGACGGAGAGCCTGAAGACGGGCAAATCGCAGAACGCGCCAACCGGCGGCGACCCCTTCGACGCGCTCTACGGCACGCCCGCGCTGCTCAAACAATTTCTCGGCGCGATGACGGGTATCAGCATGGGCGCGGGCATGGCCGCCGCCGCGAAGTTTCCGTGGAAGGACTACAAGAGTTTCATCGACGTCGGCTGCGCGCAGGGCGGATTCACCGCACAGATCGCGCTCGCGCATCCGCACTTGACGGGCGGCGGTTTCGATTTGCCGAAGGTCCGGCCCGTATTCGACGAGTACATGAAGTCCTTTCGCTTACAAGACCGGATGACGTTCTATCCGGGCAGTTTCTTCGACGATCCGTTGCCGAAGGCGGACGTGATTGTCATGGGCCACATCCTGCACGACTGGGACCTTGCGCAGAAGCGGATGCTGATCAAGAAGGCCTATGACGCACTGCCGAACGGCGGGGCATACCTCGTGTACGAAGCGATCATCGACGACGATCGCAGCAAAAACGCCTTCGGTTTGTTGATGAGTCTCAACATGCTTATCGAAACTCCCGGCGGCTTCGACTTCACCGGCGCGGATTGTCAGGGCTGGATGAAAGAGGCTGGTTTTAAAGAAACGCGCGTAGTCTCGCTCGTCGGGCCGGATTCTATGGTGATCGGGATCAAATAAGCGTAACGAGTTTTAGGTCTATCTGATTTCTTTTGGCTCCACCTTTTCTTTTTCCAAAGAAAAGGTGGACCACTCTTGCGGCTTCAGATAAAAATCTGTCAGTTCATGCTCTTTCGTGCCCGGCGCGGCGTGCCAGTTGTAGCGCCAGTGGGCGGTGGCGGGCAGGCTCATCAGGATCGATTCCGTGCGGCCTTGTGACTGCAAGCCGAAGGTCGTGCCGCGATCATAAACAAGATTGAACTCGACGTAACGGCCGCGGCGGTACAACTGAAATTCGCGCTCCGCGTCCGTGTGGCGTTTCTCGCGGTTCGCCTCGATGAAGGGGCGATACAGATTGGGAAATGACCGGCCGAGCGCGAGGCAATACTTGAAAGCTTTTTCCTTGTCATCGCGGAGATGATCGTAGAACGTGCCGCCGATGCCGCGGGTCTCGCCGCGATGTTTAAGGAAAAAGTATTCGTCGCAGTTCTTCTTGTGTTCGGCGTAAGAATAGCCGGACTCGTCGCAGATCGCTTTGAGCGCCTGGTGGAACTCAACGACCTGCCCGAGCACGGGGTAATACGGCGTCACGTCGATGCCGCCGCCGAACCACCATACGTCCCCTGCCTCGAAGTAGCGGATGTTCATGTGAATCGTGGGGATATGCGGGTTCCACGGATGGATGACGAGGCTCACGCCGGTCGCGAGAAAAGGCGTGTTCGCGGGAATCTGGATTTGCGTCGCGGCGGCCGTCGGCATCGACGCGCCGCGGATCGCGGAGAAATTCACGCCGCCTTTTTCGATGAGATTCGCGTGCTCCCACACGCGCGTGACGCCGCCGCCGGAGCCTTTGTCGTAGTTCCAGCGGTCCTCGTGCGCGCGCCGGCCGTCCTCCGCGGCGAGAAAGTCGCAGATAAGGTCCTGGACCCCTTTGAATTCCTTTTGAATATCATCGGCGCTGGGCATAGCGTCCTCCTGTACTCGGGGTGTCCAGGTCGAACCCTCCCAGCTTCGACGCGACAAATTACCAGCCGCATTCTATCTACTTTCGGGTTGGCAGGTCACGAAGGGAGGGCGAGCGTCCTCCCGGATCGTTACTTCCCGTCCGTCAGCATCGGGCGGATCAGGTCATTCCAGAGCGCGTAGCCCTTGTCGTTCAGATGCAAATTGTCCGGCATAAATATGTCCGGCTTTGGCTTGCCGTCCGGCCCGAGCATAACCGGCTCCACGTCGAAAAAGCGGATGTAGTCCGTCGTCGCCGCGTAGTCGCGCACGAGCTTGTTCGTCTCGCGCACCTGGTCGATCAGGTTCCAGCGGGCAATGCTCGGCTTGATCGACACGTAGATGAATTTTGTCTTCGGAAGGGCCGCGTGCACTTTTTCGAAGATGGCTTTCGTGTCGGCAAAAACCTGCTGTGGCGTCTTGTTGTAGCTGAGGTCGTTGTCGCCCTCGTAAAATACGACCAGCCGCGGCTCATATTTAATGACCATCCGGTCCGCATACAACAGCGCGTCGGAAGCCTGCGACCCGCCGAAGCCGCGGTTGAGGATGTGTAAATCCGGGAAGGCCTCGTCCGTCTTCCAAAAACGAATACTCGAACTGCCGTAGAAGAGGATGCCGTTCTTCGCCGGCGGGTTCGCGGCGTCCTTCGCTTCGAAGCCGGCGATCGTCTTTTCCCATTGGTTTTCTTCGGCAGAAAGGACGGAAGGGGCCAAAAGGACTAACAGGACAGCCACGGTTCGAAGTGTGCGCCAAGAATGGGGATGCATCGGATTGCTCCTTAAGAACTAGCCACGGATTTGACGGATTATACGGATCAGGTTCCAGAGATATTACAACTTGTCCTTCGACAGACTATTGGTTCAATTGGGATTCGGTTCTCTTACGGGAGTGCCTTCAGTCACGCGCCCGATCCGTCCAATCCGTCAAATCCGTGGCCGCCCTTTAAGCCTTTCGCCATCGTGTGGCACAATACACGTAACTATTTGCGGGAATTGCACATGCGGCTCGTAAAAATCGGCGTGGCGGGCGTTTCGGTGAAGATTGGCGACTTCACCGGGAACGCGGCGCGCCTGGTCGAGGTGATCGCGCAGGCGCGGGCCGAGGACGTGCATCTGCTGGTGACGCCGGAGTTGGCGATTTCCGGGTACAGCCTGAAGGACCGCGTGTGGTGGCCGGACATCCGCCGGCGGAGCTGGGACACGCTGCTGCGCATCGCGGAGCAGACGCAAGGCATCAGCGTGTGGCTCGGGCTGCCGGTGGACATCAACTCGCGGATCTACAACGCGCTCGCGTTTGTGCACGACGGCCGCGTGCATGGCTTGGTGCTGAAAAAATATCTGCCGAGTTACAACGTCTTCTACGAGGGGCGCAACTGGAGTTCGTGGGGCGGCGGCGTGACCGACTGCCACGGTCTGCCCGCGGGTGACCTCGTGTTCAGCGCGCCCTACGGCAAGGTGAGCGCGGAAATCTGCGAAGATCTCTGGTCTCCCCATTCGCCGGCGAACGCGCGCGTGCAGGCGGGCGCGGAGATCATTTGCAACGCGAGCGGATCGCCCTTCACGCCGCGCAAGAACGAACAGCGCAAGCGGCTCGTGCTGAACGCGGCCGGCGGCATGGCGTGCGTCTACGCGTACAGCAATTTGCTCGGGCTCGACAACTCGCGGCTTGTGTTCGACGGCGGCGGCATCATCGCCACGCCGGAACGGATCGTGGCCGAGGGACCGATCCTCGATGCGAAGCCGTGGACGCTCGCGACGGCCGTCGTCGACCTCGACGACATCGCGCGGGTGCGCGCGGAAAACTCGACCTGGCGCGCGAATTCGCACAGCGAGGAGCCCAGCAACGGTCCGCAGACGATCGCCGTCAACGGCCAGTACAAACCCTCCACCACGCCCGAATTCACCGCGACATTGCCGAAGGATTTCTGGGTACCTGATGTGGCTTCCGGCGCGCCGGAGGCGAAAAAATATCTCGATGAACTTTTCGATGGGCTTGTGCTCGGTCTTCGCGATTACTTTGAAAAGGCCGGCGTATTCCAGCGTTTTCTCGTGGCGGTCTCCGGCGGGCGCGACAGCGCGTTGTGCCTGATGCTCGCCGTGCATGCCGCGCGCCGGATGAACTGGGGCAAAGGCGCGCCGGTCGCGCAGCGCGTGAGCGCGGTGTATCTGCCGAACGAAACCTACAGCTCGAGCGGCACGCAGGATGCCGCACGCGCGGTGGCCGAAGAACTCGGCGTGCCCTTCCAGATTGTTGCGATCTCCGAGGAGGCCAAGCTCGCGGAGAAGAAGGCCGCGGAAATTTCCGGCGGCGCGGACAAGATGCAGCCGCTGACGAAGCAAAATCTTCAGGCGCGCATTCGCGGCGCGATGATGCTGAACTGGGCGAACAACGTCGGCGGGCTGCTGCTCGTCACGTCGAACCTTTCTGAAGCAGCCGTTGGCTACACGACCACGGGCGGTGACAACGAAGGCGGCTACTCGCCCGTCGCGAACCTGCCCAAGACGCTGCTCTCGCGCCTCGTCGCGCACATCGCCGAACGCGACGGCCTCAAGTCCGTGCAGAAGGTGCTCGCGATTCCGCCGAGCGCCGAGCTCGCGCCGGATCAAACGGACGAGGCCGACCTCATGCCCTACATCGTGCTGGATGATCTGCTGTATCTCTTCGCGCAGCGGCGTATGTCGCTGGCCGATTGCTGGCGCGTGATGTGCGAGCGGCACCCGACACACGGCGCAGAGAAACTCCGCGAATGGACCGCGAAATTCGGCCGGATGTTCGTCGCGAGCCAGTGGAAACGCGAACAGCTTCCGGTGGCTCTGCGCGTGCTCGAACTCGATCTCGACCCGAAAACCGGCTTCCGCTTCCCCGTCGTGCAGAGTATTGCGGACGAATTGGACGAACTGGTGAAGGCGAAACGCTAAACCCCGAAAAGCGCCGGTTTTGTCGCTGTTCCATTGCGGGAATGCATGCCCAGCGTTTGCCTTTTTCTGCTACGATGACTAGTTAGCCGCAGTGGTGTTTGAAACTCGAGGGCAGGCTCATGCGACGCAAAGCGATCGTCCTGTTTTCCATGGTTGTGACAATCCTGTGCGCCCCCGCGCGGGCGCAAGAAGCCGCACCGAGCCTAGCGGTGCCCGCGGGAACCAGTATTGTGGTGCGCACGGCGGATGTCCTCGACTCCAGAAAAGTCGAGCCTGGGCACAATTTTTCCGTCACGCTGGAAAACGATCTGACGGTTGACGGGAAGATTGCGGTACCGCGCGGTTCGGCGGGCGTCGCCACGCTCAAGGGCACCAAAGCCGGGGACACACCAGAGGGGAAGCCGAAGTTGTTCCTTGAACTCACCTCTATCGTTGTCGATGGAAAGTCTGTGCCCGTGGTCACGCAGGAAATCGTTCAGCAAGACGCGAAGACCAAGCGGCAACGACAGGAACGGCAAGTCAATGTTGGTGTCGGCTTGCTTGCAAACACCGGAGACAACGAAGTCAGCGGTACCACCGGATTGAACACGGCCGCTACCTCCTACAGCCCGCGTATGAAAATTCCCAAAGGGACCGAGCTTCGGTTCCGCGTGATGGAACCGTTTGCGCCCTGACGCAAGCGGGATGCGTTAGTCATGAGCGGAGAAAGGGTTTCCGCTTCCCCGTCGTGCAGAGTCGCGGATGAACTGGACGAACTCGCGAAGGCGAAACGCTAACCCAAACGTGTCTGCGTAAGCTCTGATACGATGTTCCCGGTACATCACCATCGGCATCCTTGGAGGGGCTTATCTTATGAAACGATCTACCGTATCTGCATTCGTACTCGTCGCGGCCATTTTCGCGTTCCCAACGGACGGCCAGGCGCCGGCGAACTTTGACGCCGAGGTGGAGTTGCTTCGCATCGACCTGCGGGGCGAGCGATCGAACGTCGTCCTCAAGAACATGTCGCTGAGCGGCACGGAACCGAACGCATTTTGGCCGTTGTACGAAGAGTATCAGGGCGAGGCCCAGAAAATCTGGGACGAGCGCATTGAACTCATCAAGGATTACGCGAGCGTGTATCCGGACGTTTCCGAAGCGCAGGCGGACAACATGATTACGAAGAGTTTCGACCTCGATCAAAAGATGGACAAGCTGCGTAAGACCTACTACGGCAAGTTCAAAGCGGCGCTTTCAGCGAAGACCGCCGCCCGGTTCATGCAGATCGATCGGCGCATCAACAACGTGATGGAGTTGCAGATCGCAAACAGCATCCCGCTTGCGAAGTAGTTCGCGCGGCGCCATCCAATAAAAAAACCGGGGCCAATCGTCTAACGATTGTCCCCGGGAAAACGGATACTTACTTACGACAGCGGCTCTGGCTTCGATTCCTTCCACGTATCGTCCGGATCGAAAGTCGTTATCGCGGCGGCGGCTGTTTCCGTATCGTCGCCAAGATCCTTCTCGAAGACTTTGCCATCGTGGTTCACGATGAATGTCATGATGCCCGTATCGCCATAGACCGCCGGCCACGCGATCATCGCGAAGCCGCCGGACAGGCGCTTCCCGAGCATGTAGTTCCGCGCGCCACCCTTCGCGTGCGGGCCCTGCGCCGTGAGAATGCGGTAACCGTAGCCGTGGTACGGTTCGCCGGCGACAACGCCCTCTTCCAGCGCCGGGCCGAGCGGGCTCAGGTCCGCGCCTTCACCGGGCCAGAACAGGCCGTCCTTCTGCCCCTCGGTGCTGATGAATTTCTGCGCGTATTCGAGCAGCCTATCGCCGTTGCGATCCTTCTCCGCATACTCCCTTTGCGCGTCGCAGTACGCCAGTGCCGTCTGAATCACATCGAGTTCGTTGCGCCCGATGCGGCGAACCACGATCGTCTCGCGCCCCGCGTCGAGGTCAAATGTCCATGTCGCGCCGGACTCGACCAGCGGAATCGGAAACTCCCAGTCGTTCGCGCCGACGGCCAGCACAGCTTTTTGCGGCGTCTCAGTGAGGATCTTGTGCGACTCGTCGTATGCCGCGAGGAATTTCTCCACGTCCGCGCGATCAACTTGTTCCGTCGGCACGAACTCATCAAAGTCGACGCCGAGAATAGAGCCCAACGAATCGCGATCGGAATTGCGCACGGCCGTCACTAGCGCCGTAAAGGCGTTGTCCGGATTTGGGAAGGTCTGTGCCGGCTGCGTTGGAATCGGCTTGGCCGCGGCGGACGGTTCTTTAGTGGATTCCGGCGCGGCGCTGGGTTCCTCGGTCTTCGAACATCCCGTAAAGAAAAGCATGGCGCAGATGCCCGCGCCGATGCCATATCGTGTAAGCGAGTTCATCAGTCTTCCTCCTTTATCGACGGCCACCGCCGCCACGCCCGCCGCCACCGCCGCTCCGTCCACCGCCGCTCATGGAACGCCCACCCGCGCTTGAACTGCCGCGGCTCATGGACTGGCGGCTGCTGCCCGATCCCGCACCGCTGAATGCGCTGCTGCTCCGGCTGCTACCGCTACTGCGACTCATATTGCTAGTCGTGGCGCCGCCGCCACCCCGGGACGAGCCCGCGTCACGTGTGCTGGCGCCTGCACTACCGCCCCGGTTGCTGGACGCGCCGCCCACGTCTCGTGTACTCGCGCCACCTCCGCCACTGACACGGGGATCAAAACCATCCGCGCCGCCGCCACCGGTGACACGTGGATCGAATCCGGCGCCGGAAAGATCGCGTGTGCCTGCGCCACCACCACCCGCCCGGTCGCCACCGCCACGACCAAGGTCGTTCGCATTGATGCCCTGGCTATTCAAGTCGCGGTTAATGCGATCCGCCGAACCCGCGGCGTCACGCGTGCTGACTCCCGTGCTCCGCTCGAGATTGCCGCGCGCGGCTTCACGCTGGGCGTCTCGCGTGCCCGCGCTGGCGGAGTCACGGCCGCGGTAGTCGGAACGCTGCGACGCGCCCGCGCGATCGGTATTGCCGGCGAACTTGTCACGCGTGGCCGAGTCGCGGTAGGGAACGCCGCCGCGGTTCGCGGCGTTGTGGTTGAATTTGTTATTACCGCTGCCAATTTCGTTGCCAACGTTGATGTTGTTGTACCGGTCGACGTCGATATCGATGTCGCCGCCGCCCCAGTTGCAATCACCCCAAAGCGCGCCGCCGATCGCGACGCCCGCGCAAAAACTAAAGCCGGCCCACACCGCAGCCCCTGTGTAATAGCCCACCGGCGGCGGGAAGTAGTATGGCGGATAACTTGGATAACCCCACGAGCCATAAACGACCGTTGTGTCGTAACCTGGAACGTACACAACTTCTGGGTCCGTCTGTTCAATGACAATGGTCGTCGTTGGTGCTTCGACCGTTGTCGTGGACGTCTTTTCGGGTTGGACTGCTGGGGTCGCGGTGGTGTCCGTCGATGACTCCTCCGTGACTTTCATCTCATCGCTGCTTTTCAGGTTGCCAGCGTCCTTGGCCTGTTTGCGCAGACGCTGGACCGAATCCATTACGTCCTTGGACTGCGCGAGGAATGCGTCGCCTGCCTCCTGCACCCAGTCTGGATCCGCCTTCATCATCGCCAGCACCGATGGAACCGCAATCAGCGATTTGACGCTCGGGTCCCACGACTCGCCCTCCACCGCCTTCACGGCCGCGTCGCCTTCCTGATCCTTGTGCGCGGCGGCCCAGTCGGCTGCGGCTGCAACGTCCGCGGGATATGTGCACGCCATGAGGACTTGTGCGAGAAGCGAATCCGGGTACAGCGCGATCGGCGCCATCAGCGCGTCGAGCTGCTCCGGCTTGAAGGCAGCCGCTTCGTCCTGCGCCACGGCCAGGCCGGCAGGCACTAGGACGAAGAGGGACGATACAAGGCACACCATCACACGGAACATCATCGGAGGCACCTCCCCGGTTTACCCTGCAGCGGAACAACAGCCCACGCGGCGCTGCAGGAGCAAGTGGTTCACATTAGCACGAAACTGAATTGCCGACAAGGCCTAATTTGGTGCGGGTAATCTCTACTTTACCCATCGTGTTATGGGCGCGATTACTGCGCGTGCCGCGGCACGCACGCGGGGATAATCGGCGATGAATTCGGCGATCGGAGGGCTCATTCGATAATACATGTCCGTGAATGAGGCGCCGGCCGGATTCGTAAGCAACTGCGAATCGCGGAAACTGCGCAGCGTGTTCAATTCTTCAGCCATCGGTGTGCCGTAAGCCGCCGTGGCGATGAAACAAGAACCGCTACTGTTGCTGCCTTCAAACGTGACGGCTGTTGAGCCGTCGTTCGACGCGTCGAGCGCGGACACAGCGAACTCACGCTCGCTACCGCCGCGGGCGAGGACGTTGGTCCATTCCTCGGCGTTGGTGAACCCGTCGTCGTCGGGGTCGCCGTCTCCGGCAAAGGGCTCCGTCTCCCATCGCCCTTGTGCGTTGCGCTGATCGCTGGGCTCGCAGTCGCCGTCCTCACAATTCACGCTGACGTACCAGGATGTGAAGCCGACGCCACCGGGAAAAAGCCCGAAGGCCTGGTTCATATATACACGTGTCGCCACACTGGTAGTAACAATCGCCGACAACACGTGCCGGTAGGGTGTCCATTCGCCAGTCTCATAGATTTCGGTCTCGAGATTGAGCAATGCGCTATTCAATAAGTAGGCATTCGTGACCGCTTCGTCGAACGAATCATCCACATTACTACATGAGGCTTCTTCAAGCAGCGCGAGTGATGCGCTTTCGGGAAGTCCGTCGAAATCCACGTCTTCGTATAAGTCATACGCCGCAGCAAGCGCCTCGTATTCATTGAGAATCAACGGGAAATCTTCGCATGGCAGTTCGGGCCGCTCCACAGCAAAGACCGAAAGGGAGTTGCTTTGGCTCGACGGCAAATACAGGTGTTCGCTGTCCGGATCCATCGCACCCAACGCGGCGCCCCGGAGCGACAGGGAACCAGAGACGCCATCGGTGATGGTCTCGAGCAGCGTCAACATGCCGGTCGCTGCGTTTCGCGAATAGGCGTTCACGGTGACTGGGTCGACGGCGGTCGTGGCGTACACGCGCTGGCCATCAGGCGCCATCACGAGTCTGCTCGCGGCCGCGAGCGCAACTGAATTGCCCGCCGGCAGTGTAGTGCGGCCGTCGGCCGCGCGATCCAGTATCGCGATCATCCCGCCCAAACTCTCCACGGCGTACACGTGGTCGCCGTCCGGCGATACCACGACCGAGGTCACAAAGCCGCGAGGATCCCCGCGCAGGTAAATGGCGTCTAGAAACGTCAGCGCGCCGGTCGTTGCGTTGCGGGTATAGGCTTCCACACCTTCGTCGAAACCGCGCGCGACATATACATTCTGCCCGTCGGGCGAGACGGTAATGTCCGCAAACGTGTCGAAACCGGATGGAAGTTGCGAATTCAGCGGGATGCTCTGCACGACGGCCACGGCGCCCGTGGACACATCCGTCGATACCACTCCAATCGACGGACCGTAAAATGGCGACTGGGCGGAGTAGTCATTCAACACGTATATGTGGCGACCGTCAGGCGATTGCGCCAGATAGATGGGCATGTGGATGCCCTCGACGATGCTGCCGTCAATCGGATACATCACTTGTTGAGACAACGCACCCGTCGTAAGATTGCGATTCAACCGGATGATGCCTGCAAGCGAGGGACCGCCATTGATCAATCCTTCCGCGGCAACGTACACATGCCGGCCATTCGGCGCACTGACCAAATCATACGGAGTGACAATACTGGCGCCTCTGGTGGGTAGCGTGAAAAATGTAGTGGCTTCAAGCGCGAGCGTGCCGTCAGTGCTCCGGCTAAATTGCGAAACACCTCGCGCGACGCGACTCGATACATAAACGTCGCCACCATCAGGCGCGACGGACGCCGCGAACGGCGAATGGAATTGGTTCTCAAATAGCTCCGAGAAAAGGATTTGCCGGAACGTGAAGCCGTCCGCATTCTCCTGAGCGTGCGCGGCGGCAGGCAGTAGCAAGACGGGAACGACCAGAGCGGTCATGAACAAACGGAGCGATTCTTGCCGCATGCAGCCAGCACCCTCCAAGAGGATAAGTAACGGCCATCATAGTGGACACTGGACGCACGTGTCTATGTGCGCATCACCGTGCTGCTACGGCTTGATTGGCTGCACCCACGCAGTCTGCGTATCGCCTTCTTCGACGGGATTGTCCTGTTTTTGATCGGAATACACCCGCGCACGGACGTAGAGTTCGTCGCCTTTGAACGGATAGACGGCGGGGTTGTCGGTGGTTTCGAGGAGGACTGCACCGACGTCGCCGCTGTACTTGAGCGAAGCACGCGGAAGTGATTTGCCCTCGAAGTCGAGGCGGGGCGATGTGCTTGTGTCAAAACCCGCGCGCGTGCCAATGAATTGAGTGCGGTACTTCGCGCCCGGTGTCACCGCGATCGTCACGCGCAGTTCCTTGTCGGTCTTTTCGATTTTTTCCAGCAGGACGCCGGTGGAGCTGTAGAAGAGGCCGGCCTGCATGGCGCGCACGAGTGAATCCGCGTCGAGTTTGTCCGCGTACACCATCACAAAACCGCGGCCCGGATTCACACGGCCCAGGCCCCATTTGTGGTAATCGTGGCTGTCGTCCGTCGCCACCCCGTAGAGCAGCGGCGACTGCGGATCGCGATTCAGCCGCATCGACTGGATGTTGTCCCAATGCTCGTCGTAGGGCGGCATGCCGTCCTGCGCGCGGCCCCAGGGATGCGTGCCGGGATGGCCGTTGTAAATTTCGATGAAACGCAGCGACGGCGCGCCGAGGACTTCCTCCGTCGTTACTCCACCGCTCCAGTTCACATGATTCAGGTGCGCGATCATCGGCACGTTGTACTTTTCACTCTGCGCTTCCACTGCACGGACCTGGTTCTCGATAATGTCGCTCTTCGTTGTTCCTTCGAAGCCCTTGATCAGCTCGCGCACGTTCACCGCATTCATGTGCACGCTCTGCGGGGCGGTCATTTCTTCGCCGGGCACGAGCAGAAATTTTCCCGGCTCGTTGAAATACGCGGACAATTCCTCAAAGGTCCGCAGCTTCATCGCATCAGGCCGGTCACCCGTCATGCGCAGGACGGGCCAGTCTGCGCCAAACTCCTTCCGCAACGGTTCCAGATGCTCGGGTTGCAGGTTTGAGCGTCCGCCGATCGGTACCCATTTCTCGTCCGTTTGCAGCACGTTGTGTTCGGAAAACATCATGAAATCGTAGTCGCGGTCTTTGTACCACTTGGCGATCACCTCCGGTGCCGCGTCGCCGTCGCTCCACAGGCTGTGCACGTGCGTGACGCCCTTGAACCAGTCCGCATTTGCTACTCCGGCGGCCGTTAGCAGCACTGCACTCATCAAAATTCGCGTCATTCGCATGGAGATATTGCTCCTTCTCGGTCAGGGCTGAGTCTACGGTGGAAGTGAATGGACCTCAAGTCAGGAATTCATGTGACAGACTCCGAAAGAGTTGCAAATTCAATTCTGAGAAAATCGATTGGTTTTGTAAACCAATATCGATCTCCCGATCGATGCTTTGACGATCGAAAAAATCTCGCCGCGCAACATCTGCTTGACAGTTCTATCGCCATGAACTAAAGTAACTTACTGCGGCTGAAGGCATTGGATTGCGCGTTGCGGCGCATCCGTCCGGCGCGGGGGAAATTTCGACGTCGGAAATTTGATCCCGCCACTTCGGATGTCCGCAAATTACGCAGTCTTATCGCATCGCGCCGATCCATTGCTGCGCAGCGCGGATGTGTGACCCACGGCGGAAGGGCGATCGATTCGATGTCGACAGGCAGGCTCCATCTGGATTTCTTCGGCCTGCGTGAACAACCCTTCGCGCCGACGGCGGACCCTTCCTACTTCTGCGCTACGCGCGATCACAAAGCATGCCTCTTTCGCGTGTGGAACAGCATCGACGAGCGGCACGGCATTGCCGTGATTCTCGGGAGTTACGGCACCGGCAAAACGACGCTGCTGCGCAAACTCATGAGCGGCATGGCGGCGGATCCTGAAAAGTACAATACCGCTGTGCTCGGTTCGCCGATTCCATCGTGGACGAGTTTCTCGCTGCTCGAAGCGATTGTGAATCAGTTCCGGCTTCGCCCCGCGGATCGCACCTTCGGCGCCTACATGCAGGCGCTGAACGAATACCTGCTGGCGAACCGCAATCGCATCAGCACGCTGATCATCGACGACGCGCAAAACCTCAATAAACGCGGGCAACTTGAGCTGTTACGGCTTGCGCAAAACCTCGAAACGCCGCAGCACAAGCTGCTGAATCTTGTCTGCTTCGCACAGCTCGAATGGACGCGTGTGCTCGAGGCCGCGCCGAATTTCCTGCAACGGATCAATGTCGTTTACACGCTCTCCGCATTCAGCGTTGACGACCTGCGCGAGATGATCCAGTTCCGCCTCAAGCAGGCGGGTGCGACGGGTGATCGCGCGCCGGAATTCGACGACGCCTCCGTCCGCATGATCCACGGTTTTTCCGAGGGCAACCCGCGCATGATCGTGAGCCTGTGCCGCAATTCGCTGCTGCTCGCCGCGCAACTCGAGCAGCGCCGGATCACGGCCGACATGGTTCTGCATACGATCGAAAAAACGACGACGCCCAATCCGCAGCGGCTGGCGCGCGCGGCGGCATCTTCGCGGCCAAATGTTGCGCAGGCCAACGTAGCCGAGCCGACGGATACAGTCGAAGCCGTGGGGGCGGAAGCGGTTGTTGCCGCGGCGTCCGCGCCGGCGCGCGCAAACATCCGGCAATTTGGACAGCGGGCGAATCAACTCTTGATGCAGGCGTCGCGAACGCGGCATCAGTAACGGCGATAGAAGCACGGGGGGAGGACAGCAAGTGGCAAAGGCGGGCGGATCACCGTGGTGGCTTCAGCCATCCGATCCCCGCGCGGACAGCGGCATCGACGAGTCGCTGCTGCGCGCGATGGAAGAAGATCCGCGCCTGGGCCATGGCGCCGGCCCCGCACGCACCGACAACGTCCTCGACTTCATCCAAATGACGGGCCTCACCGCAGGCCCGATGCCGCAAGCCACACCCTCCGCAGCGGAGCCGGGCGAACGTGCGGACGATCCAATCAGTTTTTTTGAATACGGTGTGCGCGACGTTGACGGCAGCGGCGATCCCGTCGAGGCGCAACCTCCCGAACTCGACTTTGAAGCCTTCCATGTCGAGCATTCCACGGCTGCTGTCGAAGAGAGCCAGTCGCTCGTGGAGCTTCGCCAGATCATCGCGGAGTTGGCCGATGAAACTGATCCGGGGCGCACGGCCTATGCCCGCCTCGCCGTGCCCGAAGCATCGCCCGCCATCATGCGCGAGCCCGAAATTGTCTCGTCGTGGGCACCGGGCCAGCCGTCCGCGATTGGCGCGGTTGCCGTCGCCGAAGCGCCGCCTGCGCTGGACGCTGTCGATTTTCCGAAAGTACATGCTGAGCCCAACCCCGCGGCCGCCGGACTTGTGGCCGCGCGCGATCTGCTGCGCGAGTTGTCGCAAGCCAACGAGGCCGCAGCGGAGAAACAGCGCACGCACGTGATCGCGCCGGTCGACATGAAGCACCCTGTCACCGCTGCGCGTGAAGGCCTGCCCGAACCCGAGGCGGACCGGGAAGACTACAGCAGCCATCTGCACGTCGGCCTGCCGCGACGCCGGAACCGATCTTTCGCAAGGCGCTGGTTGACACGTCTGTTTGTCATTGTGATCGCCGCGGCGGTGGGTTACGGCGCATGGCAGATCCTGCAGCGCCGCACGCAGCCGCCCAAGGCCGCCTTTAGTTCGGCGCAGGCGCTGCTCGACGCCGGCGATCACCGGAAGGCCTCCGCCGAGTTCCTGTCCATCGCGCGGCGATTCGAAGGGCATCCCGTCGCGCCGAACGCGCTTTTCATGGCCGGCTACGCACTTCAGCTCGAACCCGAAACGCCCGCGCCCGCCGCCAAGGAGGCGTACACCGAAGCGATCGGCATCTTCGAGAAATTCATCGCCGAATATCCGTCGCACGAGAAGACTGCGCGCGCGGAAACCTTGATGGGTTTGCTCTACTACAAGACCGGCCGTTTCCTTGAATCGATCAACGTGCTCGGCGATCCGGATCGGCGTCTACGCGATCCGGGCGCTTATCTCATGGCGCTGCGCACGCTCGGCCGCGCCTATGCCGAAGTCGGCCAGACGGACAACGCGCGCTCCGTGTTCCTCCGTGCCGCCGCTCTCGAAAGCAACATGACGCCGGATCAGGACTACGTTGAACTGGCCACGCTCTATCAGACTCTCGCGTCGCGCTCGGGCGATCCGGCCCAGCGGCGCTACTACTTCCAGCTTGCGGTCGAGCAGTGGGACTTCGCCGTGCAGGTGCCCGGCATGCTCCGTTCGCGCAAGGAAGACGTCAAGCTGCTTCGCGATGCTGCCGCCGCACGATTGGAATCCGAGACGGACGGGACGGTGGCGCAGACGGGGGTTGAAGGCCGTACCCCGCGCACGCAGTCGATCACTGTGGGGAACACATCTGCGGCGGCGGGGGAAACGCCGTCCGCAGTGAGCAATGAGGGCTCCGGTCCGTCGCAGAACTAATTGCGGCAGATCGGAGAGAGCGGTGAGCTAAGTCATATCCGCTCGGGGGCAAGTCGAGTACGTTAGGGGGAAATGCCAATGCGAAACGCGCGTCTATGCGCGGCGGGGATCATCGCGCTTGTGGGGCTGTGCACCGCGATGGCGGCCGGCGCGGCGGAAACCGGCGCGAGAATCCGCCCGGGCGATCTGCTGTACATCGAAGTGTATCGCGTGCCCGAGATGAGCCGCGTCTATCTCGTCGGTGAAGACGGCGCCGTGCGCATGCCATATGTCTCGCCCATTCCCGTCGGCGGCATGGACGAAGCCACCGCCGGACAGACCGTCGCCGCATCGCTCCAGCCGATCCTGCGCAATCCGCGCGTGACCGTGTCCCGCTCAGAGTCTGGCCTGGGCAGCGACAACCTCGGCCGCACCGCCGACATGCGTCTCGAAATCATCCCGTTGCGTAATTCCAATGCGGAGTCGATATCCGCCGCGCTCGAAGGAATGACCACGCCCGGCGGAAGTGTCAGCTCCGATCCGGACACAAACTCCCTGCTGCTCACCGATACGCCCGAAGCGATCAAGAACATGATGAACGTCGTCGCGCGCCTCGATCAGATGCAGTCGCAGGTGACGCAGGTGCGCATTGAGACGAAGGTCGCCGAAGTCCGCGTCGGCGCGCTCAAGGAACTCGGCGTGCGCTGGTTCATCCAGGGCGACAACGCGGTCGGCGGCTTCAATCCGCCGCCCAATAGTCTGCTCGCCAACAGCGCGCGCACGGGCGGTCTAAGTCCACAGGCGAACGAGTTTGTGAACAAGAACAGCGGCGGATTGAACAACGGCACGGAGCGTGAGTTCGTCGGCGACTTCGATCGCCGTCTGAACATCCCTGTGCAGATCCCGCTGCCCGGCCAGTCTTTCCTCGGCTATACGACCGGCGGGATCGACATCGGCGCGATGATTGACGCGCTGGCGACCGACCAGAAAGCAAAGGTCCTGGCGAACCCGACCATCGTCACCGTGAACCACAAACCGGCCGAGATCAAAATGGTCGACGAGTACCCGTACACGGAATTCGGCACGGAGATCAGCGGCCAGACCAACTTCTCCATCAAGTTCCTGGAACTGGGCATTATTCTGGGCGTCACGCCGCACGTCTACGAGGACAGCGCCGGCACGTATGTAAAGCTCGACCTGAAGCCGCAGGTCTCGTTCCCCAGTGGCATCGTCAGCGGCGTGCCCATCCGCTCCCTGCGCTCATCGGACACGATCGCCAACGTGCGAGACGGCCAGACCCTGATCGTCGGCGGCATTCTCACCGAGGACGAGCAGGACGTCGTCACGAAGGTGCCGGGCATCGGCGATTTGCCGATCTTTGGGAATCTGTTCAAAACGAAAGAGAAGCAGAAATTCCGCAACGAACTGATGATCTTCGTCACCCCGACCGTACACCGGCGGCCCGAGGAAATCACCTGGGACCGCATGATCGATGACGCTGAAGGACTCAACGAAGCTCAACTCGCGCCCGCTCCGATACTCGGCCGCGAAGCGCGCAAGGATTAATCGCCGATGCCGGCCGATCTGCCTACGCTCGACCAAACGCCCCACATGCGGGAAACCGACCGCGGGCGTTTCGTCATCGACATCCTGCTGCGGCACTGGATTGTCGTGCTTGCCTGGGTCGCCGTCGGCGCGATCGCGGGCGTGGGCCTCGGCCTTGTGCTGCACCGCGTGCGCCACGAATACGGCGCCCAGACCGACCTTGCGGTCAAGCAGACCTTCTGGCAGAGCCCGGCGCTGGCGAACCTCGACTCGAACGCGTTCGGCGAAGCTACGCCGACCAAACTGGTGAATCGGCTGGACACCTCCGCACTCGCCCGCGACGTCGTGGATGCGCTCGTCCAGGATGAACTCGCCGGCGGCAGTAACGGCGGCTCGCTCACTAGCGATGCTGAACTCGATGCGCGCGCCGCGGCGGTTGAGTCTTCTTTCTCCGTCCAGCCCTTCGACGATAAGGGTGTCTTGCGCGTGACGGCCTATAGCAGCGTGGGCCCTGAAGAGGCCGCGAAACTGGCGGACTACGTTGCGCGCGGGCTCATCGACCACACGCAGCTCCGCCGCCTTGATGAGCAGGAGCAGGCCTACCAGCTTGTGGAGCAGCAGATTGCCGAAACCCGCGCGCAGCTCGACGAGGCGGACACCCGCACTTCGGACTTCCGCCAGAAGATGGGATTCAAGACCGACGAGCAGGTCTGGCTCGACATCGAGCGGAAGAACAGCGATCTGCTCGAAGCGCAGTCGATGGTCGCTGAGCTCGAAGAACGAATCCAGGAACTCGACGGTGAACTCGCGAGCAACACGGAGGAACTGCCCGAGGTCCTCGGCAATGTGACCGAAGGCGTCGTACAGGGTCTGCTCGAAGATCTCGACGAGCTACGCCAGCAGGAAATTGGACTCAGCATCATCTGGAAACCGGGCTATCCCGAACTCGATCGGCTCCAGGCCGAGATCGACGAGAAGAAGGAAGTCATCCTCCTCGCCATCAATGAACTCAAAGGTGGTGGCGGGGGTACGAGCCTCTGGGAAGAGCGGCAGAACCTCTATCGCCAGAAGGTGCAGCTCAAGGGCGATCTGTTAAATCAGTCCGTGCGCGTCGCCTCCCTGCAGAAGATGGTCAACGACTTCTCGAAGGGACTTCCCGAACTTTCCGACACGAGCTTCACTTACGCGCAGCTTTCCCATGAGTCCGAGTATCTTCGCTCGCAGTTCGAAAAACTGCTCGACAAGGAATTCGAGCTGCGCACGGCCATGCGCCGCGGCACTGCAACCGTCGAGCGGCGGAACGCGCCCATTCCACTGCCCGCTTCGCAGAGCCGCAATGCGCCTATTACGGCGACGGGCCTGCTCGGCGCGCTTGTCGGCATGGTCGTCTCGCTGGGCTATTCGATGCTGCGCGAATTGAACGACACGACGATCCGCACGACCGCACAGGTCACGCAGTACCTCGGCCGTGAAGTCATCGGGACCATCCCCGAGATGCACTTCACCGAGAACCGCCGCAAGAGCCGCCGCAACAGCGCGTACGTTGTCAGCACGGCGCAAGAGCAGGTCGATGCGTGTGTCGTCACGCAGCACGACCCGAAATCGCCGGTGTCTGAGGCGTATCGCTCACTCCGCACGAACTTTCAGTTCGCCACGCTGCAGCACGAGCCTAAGTCGATCATGGTCACCAGCTCCGTGCCCGGCGAGGGAAAAACAACTACGGCGGCGAACTTCGCCGTTACGCTGGCCGACCTCGGCAAACGTGTTGTGCTGGTCGACACCGACCTGCGCCGGCCCAACGTCCATCACGTGATGAAAATGCAGCGCGAAAAGGGTCTGGCCGATGTACTCCGCGGGCAGGCCACGCTCGAAGAAGTGATTCGCCCGACTCCCGCGGAAAATCTCTGGATGATCTCCAGCGGGCGCGTTCCGCCGAACCCCTCCGAACTCGTGGGGTCCGAAGCCATGGCCCGCGTCATCAAGGAATTGAACGGGCGCTTCGACATCGTTGTCTGCGACGCGCCCTCCACGCTCGTCGTCACCGACCCCGTCGTGCTCGCGACTCGCGTTGACACCATTCTCCTTGTCGTCGCCGCCGGCCGGGCGCGCCGCGAAACCATCCAGCGCGCGGCCAAGGTCCTCGAGACGGCGAACACGCCGATTGCGGGCGTGGTCTTCAACGGGATCAAGGCGACCTCGCGGCACTATTATTATTACTACTATTATTACGACGAGCGCGCCCACGATCGCCGCCGCAGTAGCGTTGTTGTGCCTGCCGGCGTCGGCGGCGCGGCCCGCGGCGGCCAGGCCTAACCGGGCCGCCGCCGCGCCATGGCCCGTCAGTCCGCCTCCCCGCGCGGGATCGGCCGCGGCGAAACCGCCGAAGGCCAGATCGAGACGCCGATCTTCGTGCTGCTCATGGCGGTGGCCGCGGTCGTCATCGCCGGGATTCACCTGTACTTTCAGAATTTCAGCCTCACGATCGCCGTCTCGGCCAGCTTGTTGGCTTTCGGTGCGACGATCTTCCGTGTGGAGTACGGCCTTTACCTGCTGCTGATCGCGATGCTGCTCTCGCCGGAGATCGAGTACGGTGAAGTCGGTACTGATGCCGGCCGCGGGCTGAATCTGCGTTACGACGACGTGCTCATCGTCGTGATTTTCCTTGGCGTGATCGTCAAGCACACCTTCGAAGGGCTGCCGCTGTATTGGCGCAATTCGCCGATCAACGCGGCCATTGTCGCGTACTACGGCGTCTGCCTGTTCTCGACGCTGCTCGCGCTGCGCATCTCGGTGCAGGCCTGGGACCGCGACATGGCCTTCTTCGTCCTGATGAAGATGCTCGAGTTCTACCTGATCTTCTTCATGGTCGGCATGGCCGTCACCAGCATGACCGAGGTCCGGCGACAGCTTCGCGTGTTCTTCGCCGTATCGTTGGTCGTGGGCATCTACGGCATCGTCAGTATCGGCACGCAGCCGCGCGTCAGCGCGCCTTTCGAAGCCGGCGGCACCGAGCCCAACACCTTCGGCGGCTATCTCATGATCGTCATGATGCTCGCGATCAGCCTCGCTTCCTACTCGCCCAGGGCCGGGCTGCGGGCGGGGCTCTTCACCATCGCGGGGCTGACGGCCGTACCTTTTATCTGGACGCTGTCCCGCGCGTCGTATGTCGCCTTTGCCGCCACGCTCATCGCCTGGGGCATCACGACGCGCCGCTACTGGGTTTTCCCGGTGCTCGTCGCACTACTCATCGCGGCGCCGATCATTATGCCGGACAAAGTCGTGCATCGCGTGCAGTCCACGATCGAACCTTCGGGTGTGCCGATTAACGTCCCCTTCGCCGGCGAGGTCAAGATCGACAAGTCCGCTTACGAGCGCGTCTACGTCTGGGAAAAAGTTCAGCACAATCTCACCGTGTGGCCGTTTTTTGGTGGCGGTGTCGCCTGGGGCGCGATCCTCGACAGCCAATTCGCGCGCGTCGTCATCGAGACGGGCATCTTCGGCTCTTGCACCTTTGCGTTTTTGCTTTGGCGCATTCTGCGATCCACGCGCGAGACCTATTACTGGTCGCGCGACTGGGTCGCCAAGGCCCTTGCCGCCGCGATGTTCGCCATCACGATCGGCCTCATGGTCCACAGCCTCGGCACCATCTCCTATCTTATTGTCCGCATTATGGAGCCTTATTGGTTCCTACTCGCCCTCATCACTGTCTCACGCCAGATCGCGATCCTCGATCACCAGCAGCGCCGCGCCGAAGCGGCCCGCGCGGCTGGTCCGCTCGCAGCCACACGTCCTGCCGCCGCCTAAATCTGCGCGCACGGGGAACGGAATCCGCCTATTAAGTGTTATGGTGAGGCGATTAACGCGGTGAGGGCAGGGCGTGAATGTGCGGGCGGCTCAATTGAGTGCAGCAATGTCCCTCGGCCGTGCAACCGCCGCGGGGCTGGCGATCATCGCGGCGAATGGGTTCGCCTCCGCACAAGATATCGCCCCCACACCCCCGCAGGAGATCCCGTCCGTGGCAAGTCCGCAATCCGACGCGAAGCATACGAACCGCCTCGCGAATGAAACCAGCCCCTATCTCCTGCAGCATGCACACAACCCCGTCGACTGGTACCCCTGGGGCGCCGAGGCGATCGCGAGAGCGAAATCCGAGGACAAGCCCATCTTCCTGTCGATCGGGTACTCGGCATGCCACTGGTGTCACGTGATGGAGCGCGAGTCCTTCGAGAACGAGGATGTCGCTGCCGTGCTGAATCAGCACTTTGTGAGCATCAAAGTCGATCGCGAGGAGCGGCCCGACCTCGATGAGATATATATGGCCGCGGTCCAGGCGATGACGGGCAGCGGCGGCTGGCCGATGACGGTATTCCTCACCTCCGATCTGAAACCTTTCTATGGCGGTACTTACTTCCCTCCCGACGAGCGATTTGGCCGTCCTGGATTCAAGACCTTGGTCATGCGCATCGCGGAGGCCTGGGACACGCGCCGCGGCGAAGTGATGGACAGCGCCGGGAAACTGAGCGAGCACATCTCCAGCATTCTCACGTCCACGCTGGAGCAGTCCGGATCGATCACCGGTGATCTTATCGCGAATGCGGCACGTGACCTTGCGAAAAGTTACGACGCGGACGCCGGCGGCTTTGGCGGCGCGCCGAAGTTTCCTTCCGCGCCGAGCATCCAGTTGCTGCTGCGCGAACACGCCCGCACGGGCGAAGCGCACCTGCTTGAGATGGCGACGCACACGCTCAATCGCATGGCGCAGGGCGGCATGTACGATCCGATCGGCGGCGGATTCGCGCGGTATTCCGTCGACGCCGAGTGGCTCGTGCCTCATTTCGAAAAAATGCTGTATGACAACGCCCAGCTTGCCGAAGCCTATCTGGAAGCCTGGCAAGTCACCGGCAATCCTAATTACAAGCGTATCGTTCAAGAGACATTCGAGTACGTCCTGCGCGATCTGCGCGATTCCCGGGGTGGTTTTCATTCGAGCGAAGACGCCGACAGCGAGGGCCAGGAAGGCAAGTTTTACGTCTGGAGTTTCGACGAGATCGTCTCCGTGCTGGGCGAAGCCGACGCGAAGATCGCGGCAGCGTGGTACAACCTGAGCCGGGGCGGAAACTTCGATTCGCACGAGGCCTACCACCGCGGCATGAACATCCTGCATACGCCGCGACCGGCGGACGAGGTCGCCGCCGAACGTGGGCTCTCACCTGAGCAATTCGACGCGAAACGCCGCGAAATCAACCAGAAACTTTTCGACGCACGTGCGAAGCGCGTGCGCCCTGGGCTGGACGACAAAGTACTCACGTCGTGGAACGCCCTGATGATCACGGCCTTCGCGCGCGGATACCAGGCGCTGGGCGACGAGCGTTATTTGCGCGCCGCGGCCGAAGCCGCGAATTTCATCCTGAGCGACATGACCCGCGACGGCGCGCTGCTGCACACCCACCGCGCAGGCGAGAGCCGCCTGCCGGGTTATCTCGACGATTACGCCTTCCTCGCTGCGGCGCTCCTCGATCTCTACGAGGCCGACTTCGATCCGCGCTGGCTGACGGAAGCCGATCATCTCGCGCAACAGATGCTCGACAAATTCTGGGACGACACCCGCGCGGGTTTCTTCTTCACCTCGGACGACCACACCGATCTATTGGTGCGCACGCGCGCCTCGCAGGATGGCGCGACGCCCTCGGGCGCGTCGGTCGCCGCCTATGCGCTGCTCCGCCTCGCAAAATTCCGCGACAAGCCGGAGTATTACGATCGCGCTCAGGCGCTGCTCGAGGCGCAGTACCGTTACCTCGCCGAAGCGCCGCGGGCTTTCACAAAGATGCTGGTCGCCGTAGATTTCTTCGCCTATCCGCCGAAAGAACTCGCCATTGCCGGCCCTAAGGACGCCCCAGGCGCGCAGGCACTCCTCGCCGCGGCGCGCGGACGGTTCCTGCCCAATAAAATAGTCGCTGCGTACGATCCGGCCGCACCGAATGCTGCCGCGATCACGAAAGAGATACCGCTCCTTGAAGGAAAATCACTGCAAAAAGGCGTGCCCGCGGCCTATGTCTGCGAGAACTTCGCCTGCAAACAACCCGTCACCACGCCAGAGGAAATGCTGGCGCAACTCGGCGTAAAATGACCCCATGAAAAATCCGCGGATCCAATCAAAAGTCAGCTTTCTTTTTGGTCTTCTTGCGTTTGCATGCGCGGCAAGTGCGCATGCGCAGCGCGGCGGCATCACGGTGGACACCGTCTGGATCCTCGAAGCCGACGGAGTTCATCCCGGCGAATCGATCAAGACGGCGCTCGACGTGAAGCTGCAGGAAAAATTCCACGTCCATTCAAACAAGCCGCTCGATCCGCTCCTGATTCCCACCGTGCTCACCGTCACTCCTCCCGCGGGATTCACCGTCGCAGGCTACGCCTACCCCGAACCGATTCTGTTGCAGACCAACTTCTCCACGGAAAAGCTGGCGGTCTATGAAGAAAAATTTGCGATTGGCGCATACCTGACCGCCGCCGCGGATGTCGCACCCGGCGAATACGCCATTCCGGCGACCTTCAAGTACCAGGCCTGTGACGACGAAAAATGCCTGCCGCCTAAAACGGTCAAAACGGAATTCAACGTAAAGGTAGTCGCGCCCGGCGAAGCCGTCGCCAAGAATCCGTCGCCCCTTCTCGATCAACTCAAGTTCGCAATTCCGATGGGCGCACCCACTACGACTCCGCCGGCACCGGCCGATCCCGCTTCAACGCCCCCGGCATCCACTGCCGAAACCACTCCTCCACCCGCAGTAACCGACTCGCCGGATGTCCTCGCGATGCTCGATAAGTTTGAACTTTTGAGCGCCGAAGGCGGCTATATGGACGCAAAAGAGTTCCTCGCGTACATCGATCGCGCGGAGACCGGCCAGAAAAAGACGGGGCTCTTCGACGACCGCGGCCCGCTGGCGATCCTTGCACTCGTCATCCTTGGCGGCCTCGCGTTGAACCTCACGCCCTGCGTGCTTCCGCTGGTCCCGATCAATCTCGCAATCATCGGCGCCGGCGCGAAGGCCGGCTCGCGCAGCCGCGGCTTTGCGCTCGGCGGCGCCTATGGACTCGCGATGGCGGTTGTGTACGGCGCGCTCGGGCTGATCGTCATCCTGACCTCCAGCGCTTTCGGCGCGATCAACAGCACGATCTGGTTCAACGTCGGAATTGCCGTGCTCTTCGTTGTGCTCGGTCTCGCCATGTTCGACGTGATCACGATCGACTTCTCGCGCTTCCAGTCAAAATTTCACGGCCTCGACGGCGCGAAGAAGGGATCCTTCGTTCTGGCCTTCGGCATGGGCGCGATCTCCGCATTGCTTGCGGGTGCTTGTGTCGCGCCGGTTGTCATCCAGGTCATCGTGTACTCCGGCGATCAATATGCTAAGGGCAATACTCTCGCGCTCGGCCTCCCATTCTTCCTCGGCTTGGGCATGGCGCTGCCGTGGCCCTTCGCGGGTGCGGGGCTGAGTTTCCTGCCGAAACCCGGCGCGTGGATGGTTCGCATCAAGCAGGCGATGGGTGTATTCATTCTTGGCTTTGCGGTTTATTACGCGTATCTTGCGTATGAGATCTACGACAGCCGCAACGTCAATCCGGACGACGTCTCCGGCGCGGTCGAGCAGCAGCTCACCGAGGGCGGTTGGACGCCCTCTCTCGCAAACGGTCTGCAACAGGCCCTCAAAGAGGACAAGCCCGTCCTGATCGACATGTGGGCTTCGTGGTGCAAGAATTGCCTCGTGATGGACAAGACGACGCTGAAGGATTCCGCCGTCACGGCGCGCCTGGAGAATTACGTCAAGGTGAAATTCCAGGCGGAGGATCTCGACGTGTCACCCGCCAAGGACCTGCTCGAACGCTTTGACGGTATCGGCTTGCCGCAATACGCGATTCTGAAGCCGAAGAAATAGCCTCGGGACCTATAGTCCCGCGCTCATCATGCTCTGCTCGATGCGCTGATCCATGTCGAGTGCCGGGCTGGCCGTCGCCGGCGTGCCTACGATCTTCGCGGGGACTCCCGCCACCGTGGTGTGCGGCGGCACGTCTTCAAGCACAACTGCGCCTGCGGCGACTTTCGCGCCTTCGCCGACTTCGACGTTGCCGAGAATTTTCGCTCCGGCAGCAATGAGCACGCCACGCCGGATTTTCGGATGGCGATCGCCGGTCTTCTTGCCTGTGCCGCCAAGGGTCACCTCGTGCAGCATGGAGACGTAGTCCTCGACCACGGC
>SXGT01655159.1_pt1 | contig 33228 bp, 33 predicted proteins | sample 3176221 | NCBI WGS metagenome assembly SXGT01 (sample SAMN11356862, study PRJNA531348) | freshwater metagenome | isolation source: freshwater sample F1-120 | place: China: Fuxian Lake, Yuxi | collected 2017-12-25 | reverse complement strand
GGAGCGAAGGGCCTGCGCGATCGCCGAGTGCTCCGAGTCGACCGGAACGATCTGTCCGGGCGCGGCTTTCGACGTGACGAGTCGACCGCCGACGATCAGGCTCTCCTTGTTGGCGAGAGCGAGCGTCGCGCCGGACTCGAGCGCGGCAATGGTGGGACCGAGGCCGACGGACCCCGTGATCCCGTTCAGAACGACGTCTGCTCGCACGTCGCGAACGAGCGCCGCCGCCTCCTCCGCGCCGAAGGCGGTGTGCTCCACCCCGAACGTCGCGGCCTGGGCCGCTACCGCCTCGCGGTTCGAACCGGCGGCGAGCCCGACCACCCGGAAGCGGTCGGGGTTCGCCGCGACGACCTCGAGGGCCTGGACGCCGATCGACCCGGTCGACCCGAGGATGATGACGTCGCGCATGGGTTCTAGGCGATCCCGAGGATATCGACCACGAACACGATCGTGTCGGTGCCGCCGATGTTCTCGCCGCTGCCCGCAGCGCCGTAGCCGTAGTCCGGCGGGATGATCACGATGACCTGCGATCCGACCGCCTGGCCGACGAGGGCGGCCGTGAAGCCCTCGATGACCTGGCCGGTGTTGAAGGTCGCGGGCTCGCCACGGGCCCAGCTCTCATCGAAGATCACACCGGTGTTCCAGTTGATCCCGAGGTAGTGCACGGTGACGTCGTCGCCGTCCTGGACCACCGCGCCGTCGCCCTGCTTCAGCACCGCGATCTGGAGGTCCGTCGGCGGCGCGGCGTCCGGGATGGTCACGGTCGGCCGTCCGTCACCGTCGAGCACGACCGTCGGGAAGCCCGCCGTCGGCTCCTGGTCCTCGCCGTCGGCGCGCGGAAGCGCGGGCTCGACCGGGGGCGCGATCGCGATGATGTCGGCGACGAACACGATGTCCTCGCCCGCGGCGACCCCGAGCTGCTCGGAGCCCGCATCCCCGAAGGAATCGATCGCCGGGATCACGCCGACCACCCGCGAGCCGACGGTCGAGCACTCGAGCGTCTTGACGATCCCGGGCAGCAACTGCGCCTCGTCGAGCGGGAACTCGGTCGCGGTCCCCTCCCCGTACTCGGTCGCCGTCAGCTCGTCACCGGTCTCGCCGTTGAAGAGCGTGAACTCGATCTCGACCGTGTCGCCGGTCACGGCGGTCTCGCCGTCGCCCTCGATCAGCACGCTGCGCTGGGTCGCGTCCGCCGACGTCGGCGTCGTGATCGTCACCTCGGGCTTGGAGCCGAAGTCACCGGTCGCGGAGACCCCCGTCGAGCTCGAGCCCGACGGCGCGGGCGTGCATCCCGTCGCGTCGGTGGTCGTGGCCGGCGAGCACGCGGCGAGGCTGACGACGAGGCCAGCGGTAAGGAGGAGGGGCGTGACTACGCGCACAAGGGACCTTTCGTCAGGTGTCGCGGGGCATGAAGCGGAATGTCCCCCTATCTTTGCCTACTCAGGCTGGGGGGAACGTGTACATCAGCTTGGGACGACCTCGATGACCGGCTCGTGGGCGACGGGAAACGCCACGGAGGCCGCGATGAAGCACAACTCGCCCGCGCGCTCGTGGAGCGACTCCGCGAGCGCGGGATCGCCCGCCGAGATCCGCACCCGCGGCCGGAGGGTGGCGGAGGCGATCCGACCGCCGCCGCCCGGCTCCGTCGTCAGGACAGCACTCGCGTCGTCTTCATAGGACTCCACGACGATCCCCGCCCCCGTCGCGACGTACAGGTAGCTGAGCAGGTGGCACTGGCTGAGCGCGGCCAGCAGGAGAAGTTCCGGGTTCCAGCGGTCCGCGTCCCCGTGGAACGGCTTGTCGGCTGAGGCGAGGATGCTCGGGAGCCCCGCCGCGGTGATGGTCGTCTCGCGCGAATACTCGCGGAATCCGGACGTTCCCGACCCGCGGTTGCCGTCCCACTGGACGCCAATACGGTACTCGTGGTCCGATCTCACCCCGACACCCTCTCGCACGGCCCGAAGGCGAATAAACTGGGCTTCATTATGACTGACACCCTCGCGTCCACGGCCAGCCCTGTCGCCCAGGAACGGCGGGTGGTCACCGCCATCCCCGGCCCCACGTCGCAGGCGATCCACGAGCGACGACTCGCCGTCGTTCCGCCGGGCGTGACCGCGGCGCTCCCCGTCTACATCGACCGCGCGCACGGCGCGATCCTCGTCGATGTCGATGGCAACCAGTTCATCGACCTCGGTGCGGGAATCGGTGTCACGACGATCGGCCACACCGACGACGCGGTCGTCGCGGCGGTCTCCGAGCAGGTCGAGAAGCTCACGCACACGCTCTTCACCATCACGCCGTACGAGAGCTACGTGCGCGTCGCCGAACTTCTCGCGCAGCACACTCCCGGGGACTTCGAGAAGCGCACCGTCCTCGTCAACTCGGGTGCCGAGGCCGTGGAGAACGGCGTCAAGATCGCCCGCAAGTTCACCGGTCGGAACGGCATCGCGGTCCTCGACCACGCGTACCACGGGCGCACGAACCTCACCATGGCGATGAACTTCAAGGCGGCCCCCTACGCCACGGGCTTCGGTCCGCTCGCGGGCGACGTGTATCGCGCACCGAGCTCCTACCCCTTCCACGACGGACTGAGCGGGGCCGAGGCGGCCCGCCGGACGATCTCGTACCTGGAGAAGACGGTCGGGGTGCCCGACCTCGCGTGCCTGGTCGTCGAGCCGATCCAGGGCGAGGGCGGCTTCATGGTCCCGGCCGAGGGCTACCTGCCGGCGCTCCAGGAGTGGTGCACCGCCAACGGCATCGTGATGATCGCCGACGAGATCCAGGCCGGCATGGCGAGGACCGGCAAGTACTTCGCCAGCGAGCACTTCGGCTGGGTGCCGGACATGGTACTGAGCGCCAAGGGAATCGCGGGCGGGATGCCGCTGGCGGGAGTCACCGGCCGCGCCGAGATCATGGATTCCGCCCAGCCCGGCGGGCTCGGCGGCACGTTCGGCGGCAACCCCGTCTCGTGCGCCGCGGCCGTGGCCGTCTTCGAACAGATCGAGTCGAAGGGACTGCTCGCCGAGGCGGCGCGAATCGAAGCCGTGCTCGGGGCAGGTCTCCGTGCGCTCCAGTCGATGTACCCGATCATCGGCGACGTGCGCGGCATCGGCGCGATGCTCGCGATCGAGCTCGTCGAGCCGGGCACGCACGAGCCCAACGCGTCGGCGGTGTCGACGATCGCGGCCTTCGCCGCGCAGAAGGGCGTCCTGCTCCTGACGGCCGGAACCTACGGGAACGTCCTGCGATTCCTCCCGAGCCTCGCGATCAGCGACGAGCTCATCACCGAAGCGCTGGGCATCATCGACGAGGCCTTCGCGTCGCTGTGATCGGCTCGCGATGACCGGGGAGCTCCGTCCCGCTGGAGCCGTCGAGCTCGCCGTCGTCACGCGCTCCGGGTTCCGGGAGTCGAGCCACATCGGTTCGGCGATCGTCCTCGACCCGCGCGGCGACCCGCTCGCCGAGCACGGCGAGGTCGACGCGCTGCTCTACCCGCGATCGACGATGAAGCTCATGCAGGCGGTGACGCTCCAGCGGCTCGGGGTCGGTCTCGAGGGCGAGGAGCTCGTGCTGTCCGCCGCCAGCCACGTGGGGACCCCGGAGCACGTCCGGGTCGTGCGCCGCATCCTCGAGCGAGCAGGGCTGGCGGAGGATTCGCTGCAGTGCCCCGCGGACTGGCCGAGCGACCCCGCGTCGCGTCGGGCCGCCGGGTCGCCCGCCGCCGTGACGATGGGATGCTCCGGCAAGCACGCCGCCTTCCTCCTGACGTGCGTCGCGAACGGCTGGAGCACCGAGGACTACCTCGATCCCGATCATCCGCTCCAGCAGGAGATCCGACGCACGGTCGAGGAGCTCACGGGCGAGACGATCGCCCACTCCGGCATCGACGGCTGCGGCGCGCCCGTCCACGCGGTCTCCCTCCGCGCCCTGGCCCGGGCGATCGGCAGGATCGGTCGTGGGCTGGACGACGAATCGGCGCGGCTCTCCGAGGCCATTCGTCGCCACCCCTGGGCGCTCGACAATCCCGCGGTGCAGACGGTCATCGCGGAGACCGGGCTCGTCGCCAAGAGCGGAGCCGAGGGCGTGTTCGTCGCGGCGGCCGAGAACGGCGTCTCTCTCGCCATCCGGGTCCTCGACGGCTCCCAGCGGGCCCTCGCCCCGGTCGCGCTCTCGCTCCTCGAGCGCCACGGCGTGCTCGATCCGGAGACCGCCGAGCGGGTCCGGATCGCGGTCACGGAGCCGGTGCTCGGCGGCGGGGTCCCGGTCGGCGAACTGAGGTCAGTGCTCTAGCGGAGTCAGTCCGCCTCGATCACCGCGACATCCGCGCCCGTGTGCACTTCGGCGTCGATCGCGACGAGCTGGCTGACGAGGGTGCCCGCGACCGTGCTCGGCACGTCCACGATCGCCTTGTCCGTCTCGACGCGGAGGAGCACGTCGTCGACGGCGACGCGATCGCCCTCGGAGACCACCCACTCCGTCACGTAGAACTCATCGATGGTCTCGGAGACCCTCGGCATCGTCACGCGTGCTTCACTCATTCTGTCGTTCCTTTGTCTTGATGAGGACTGTGGTGAATCAGGATCGCGGCGTCCACACGTTCGCGAACATGTCCGCGAGCGCCGGATCCGGCAGCTTCTGGACCTCCTCGATGACCGCGTCGAGTCCGTCGCCCACGGCCGCCTCGAGCGCCTCGATACCGGCGCCGTCGAGCTGCCCGCTCGATTCGAGCGCCGCGCGACCCAGGCGGATCGGGTCGCGCTGGGTCCAGTACTCGAGCTCGCCCTCCGGCCGGTACGGCGCGGTGTCGGCGCGGGAGTGGCCGGCGAATCGGTAGGTCTTGGCCTCCACGAGGGTCGGGCCGCCGCCGGTGCGAGCGCGCTCGACGGCTTCGGCGATCGCCGCGCGAACCGCGGGTACCTCCATCCCGTCGACGACGCTCGCGGGCATCGCGTACGACGCGGCGCGCAAGTGGAGGTCCTCGATCGGGGTGGTCAGGTTGATTCGGCTGTACTCGCCGTAGACGTTGTTGTCGCAGACGAAGACGACCGGGAGGTTCCAGATGGCCGCGAGGTTCATCGACTCGTGGAAGGCGCCGATGTTCGTCGAGCCGTCTCCGAAGACGGCGACCGACACCCGCGGCTCGTTGCGGTACTGGAACGCGAGCCCGGCCCCGACGGACACCGGCAGCCCGGCCCCGACGATCGCGAACGTCGGGAGGAGCCCGATCTCCATGTCGCTGACGTGCATGGAGCCGCCGAGTCCGCCCGTGGACCCCTCGGCCCGTCCCATGATCTCGGCGAGGACCGATCGGGGCGACATGCCGAGGGCGAGCGCCAGCGCGTGGCCGCGGTAGGTCCCCGTGACGAGGTCCGTGGGCTCGAGCTCGGTCGCAAGGCCCACGGCGAGCGCCTCCTGGCCCATCGCGAGGTGGGTCGTGCCGTGAATGGCGCCCGAGGCGAAGAGCACGTTCAACCGCTCCTCGAAGCCTCGGATCTCGAGCATCCGCTCGAATCGGGCGACATCATCGCGCCGCAGCGCGCTCCGCCGCTCCACCGACGAGTCGGACATGGACAGGGTGAGCTCAGACATGCGTGACTCCTTCCGCGACCCACCACGGAGCGGGAACGGAGCCCGTGTCCTGGTAGTGGCGCAGCTGCCGTGCGATCTCGGAGGCCTGGGGGAAGTACCGGGCCTCGAGCTCTCGCGTATAGGGGACGGGGACGTTGGGCGTGGTGATGCGGAACGGGGCGGCGGTCAGCTCGGAGAAGAGCTCGCGCGTGACGGCGGCCACGATCTCGCTCCCCCAGCCGCCGGACTCCGGGGCCTCCTCGACGACGACGAGGCGGCGAGTCTTCGCGACGGACTCGAGCACGGTCTGGCGATCCCACGGGGCGATCGTGATGAGGTCGATGACCTCCGCGTCGATCCCGGACTCCTCGACCGCGGCGAGGCCCGCGGTGAGGGTCTGCCCCATCGTGACGAGAGTCAGGGCGGTGCCGGGTCGCACCACCTGCGCCTTGCCGAGCTGGACCAGTCCGCCGGGCCCGCGCTCGACCGGGCCGCGCACGGCGTACAGCGCGCGGGGCTCGAGGACGACGGTCGGACCGGGATCCTGGATCGCCGCGCGCATGATGCCGTAGGCGTTCTGCGGAGTGCTCACGGTCGCGACGGTGAGCCCCGGCGTCGAGGTCACCCAGTTCTCGAGGGTCTGGCTGTGCTGTGAGCCGAAGCCGGAGCCGCTGCCGATGGATGCCCGGACCACGAGCGGCACGCTGACCGCGCCCTTGCTCAGGTACCGCATCTTCGCGGCCCCCGTCACGAGCTGGTCGAGCGCGACACCGAGGAACTCCATGAACATGATCTCGACCACGGGCTTGAGCCCGGCGATCGCCGCTCCCACGCCGGCGCCGGTGAAGGCCATCTCGGAGATCGGGGTGTCCCGAACGCGGTTGGGGCCGAACTTCTCGAGCAGCCCCTCGGAGGTCTTGAACGGACCTCCCGCGACGGCGATGTCCTCCCCCATGATCATGACGCTGGGGTCTGCATCCATCTCGTCTTCGAGCGCGGCGACGATCGCCTGCCTCAAGCGCATCTGGGTCACGGCGCTGTTTCCCTTCGTTTCTGGAATCGTTTCGAGGATATGCCGGAGAAGGCGGGCCGTCAACGTCATTGACCGACGACTTCCCGCGAGACTAGAGTTCTGGAAACGATTCGAGGGCGATCGCCCGACGAATGCGGGTCATGGACGAACGAGGACGAGAATCGATGATCACGGTCGCCATCGCCGGCGATGGCCAGCTCGGACGCGGCGTCGCCGGTGTTCTCGAGTCGCGGGCCGACGTCCGCGTGCTCGGCCCGGAGAGCGGACCGGGCATCCCCGGGGTGCTGGAGAGCGGCGCCGACATCGTGATCATCGCGACCACCACCCGACTCGCTGACGTCCTCCCGAGCATCCGCACCGCCGTCGCCTCCGGATCGAATGTGATCGTCTCCGCGGAGGAGTCCGCGTTCCCCGTGGTCGTCGACGCAGAGGCGAGCGCCGAGATCGACGGACTCGCCCGCGCCCGCGGCGTGACCGTACTCGGCTGCGGACTCAACCCGGGCTTCCTGTTCGATGCGCTCGTGCTCACCGCGATGGGCGTCGTCGCGCGCCCGACAGGGATCGACGTGACGCGCGTCGTCGACCTCTCCGGCTTCGGCCCCGCGGTCGCCGCCCGGCTCGGACTCGGGGTGAGCGAGGCGGCGTTCCACGACCTCGTGGCTGCGGGCCGGATCCTCGGCCACGCCGGGTTCCCCCAATCGATGTCGATCGTCGCCGATCGCGTCGGAGCGGCGATCGAGCGCATCGACACCCGACTCGCCCCGGTGCTCCGCGACGGCGTGACCGCCGGGATCGACCAGGAGTACGTCGCGATCGTGTCGGGCGAACCGTGGTTCCGCGCGGTCTTCCGCGGCGACGTCGACCTCGCGGCCGCCGGGCTCTCCGCGAGCGACAGCATCCGCATCCGCTCCTCGGACCAGCCCGACACGACCGTCACGATCGACCCCGGAATCTCGTCCCAGGCCGGCTCCCGCGCCATCATCGCCCACTCCGTGGACCGCGTCCTCGCGGCCCCCGCGGGGTGGATCACCGTCGCCGACGTGCCGCCGGCCCACCCTGTCACCGTCCCCGCCCCCACCCCCTAGGGAGAACACCATGCCCACGACCATCACCGACGTCGACGTCTTCCCCGTGCAGTACCCCGAGCCGAACGACTCCGGGGCGCTGCGGTGCCTGACCTTCGTCCGCATCCGATCCTCGGACGGGGCAGAGGGCTGGGGCGAGGCGATCAGCCAGATGCCCTCCTCGACCCGGGCGACCGCCGCGCTCATCGAAGGGATGCGCGACCTCCTGATCGGGCGCGATCCGCTCGCGAACCGGGTCCTGTGGGACGAGCTCGTGCAGGACGGCTGGTGGTTCGGCCACCGCGGCGGCATCTACTCGTTCGCCGTGTCCGCCGTCGACATCGCCCTCTGGGACCTCAAGGGGCGCATCCTCGGCGTGAGCCTCGTCGATCTGCTGGGCGGCGCCCGGGTCGACTCCCTCCCCGCGATCGCCTCGACGCACGCCTTCTCCGCGGACCTGTCGCTCGAGGCGGAGAGGCACGGCCGCTACGTCACCGAGGCGGGGTTCAAGGGCTTCAAGATCGGCATGGGCAAGCGAGGGGATGCCCATCTCGGCTACGACATCGCGAGGGACGTCGACTTCGTCCGGCAGCTCCGCGAGCAGGCGGGCCCCGACGCGATGATCATGATGGACCGCGGCAAGAAGCTCTCGTGGACGCTCGATGAGGCCATCCGGCGGGTCAAGGGATTCGAGGAGCACGGCCTCACCTGGATCGAGGAGCCCTTCGAGCCCGACAACACGCTCGAGTTCCAGGCGCTGCGCGAGAAGGTCAGCTGCCTGATCGCCGGCGGGGAGCGGGAGTGGGATGTCCACGGCTACGAGGGAGCCCTCGCCGATGGAACGATCGACGTGGTCGGCTGCGACGTCGGCCGGGTCGGCGGCATCACGGGAGCGCTCCAGGTCATCTCGCTCGTGGAGCGGGAGCACCGGTGGTTCAACTCGCACGCGTGGTCGAGCGCGATCAACACCGCCGTCTCCCTCGCGCTCTCGGCATCCACCGATCGCGTCCTGCTCCAGGAGCTGAAGCCGGACCGCAACCCGATGCAGGACGACCTGATCGCCGAACCGATCCACGCGATCGACGGCCGCGTCGCTGTTCCGCGCGGTCACGGAATCGGCGTCGAACCGCTCCTCGACGTCGTCGAGCACTACCGGTTGTCCTGATGACGGGGCCCTCCCTCGGCGAGGGGCTGGAGGGCCGGTCGGTCATCGTCACGGGCGCGGCCGGCGGAATCGGCGGCGCCTGCGCGCGCGCGATGGCCGACTGCGGGGCGCGCGTGATCGCCGTCGACCTCCCGGGAGATCGGCTCACGGGGTGCGTGGAGACGCTCGGGGGCAGGCGCGACCACCTCGCCCTCCCCCTCGACCTCGCCTCACCGTCCGCGATCGAGGCCGCGATCGGCGAACTCGAGGGCGCATCCCCCTGGGCCCTCATCCACGCGGCGGCGTACCTGCGCCGGGAGTCGCTCGAGGACGTGACCGAGGAGAGCTGGGATGCCCAGCACGACGTGAACCTGAAGGGCTCGTTCTTCCTCAACCGGGCGGTGGGGCGGCTGCTCGTCGCCGGCGGCCGAGGCGGTCGGATCGTCAACTTCAGCTCGGTCGCGTGGCAGACGGGGCCCATTCTGGACAGCGACGCGTACGTGGCGTCGAAGGGCGGGATCGTGTCCCTGTCGCGGGGATTCGCCCGGCGGCTGGGCCCGCACGGGATCACGGTCAACGTCATCGCGCCCGGCCAGATCAGTACGCCGATGCAGACCGGTGGCAACAACGAGGCGACGATGGCGGCGACCTCCGCGGCCTGTCCGCTGGGCCGGATGGGCACCCCCGAGGAGGTCGCGGCGGTCGCCGTCTTCCTCGCCTCGAGCCACGCATCCTTCGTATCGGGGGCGACGCTGAACGTCTCCGGCGCGCTCCTGATGTACTGAAACCCAGAATTCCTAGAAACCTTTCCAGTACCCATTGCAGGACTTCTGCTCTCGCGCTATGGTCGCACTCATGACAGACACAATGGGGTTCTCTGACATACTTCAGCGCCGCGTCAGGCTCGGCAGCTGGGAGGACCAGAAGGTCTCCACCTACCGCCGCATCCTCGAGTCCCTCGACGCAGGCGCTTGGGAGGACGCGGCCGAACTCGCCTCCTACTTCGTCGACGAGGCGGCCGTGTGCTGGCAGCTGTACCGCCAGTGGCTCGCCGACCTCGAGGGCTTCCTCCGGGACGAGGGAACCCCCGAGTCCGAGCTCGCGGAGATCAGCGCGCGGCTCGACGAGCTCACCGTGCTCCCGGACGGGTCGCCGTTCGACACGTTCGCCCTCTGGGAGCAGTTCAAGGGACTCATCGACGACGTCATCGCCGCCGCTCGCGCCCAGGACGCGAGCACCGCGCGCCGAGTGCTCGACGAAGCGAAAGAGGTCTGGCGACGCACCCACGACCGGGACGTCGACAAGACCTACTGCTACATGAGCGAGACCGCGCGCCGATACGGCGACGATGCCATCCCGCGCATGTACGAGCGAGTGCTGCTGCCCCTGTTCGCCTGGCGCTACGAGAAGTTCGACATCGACAAGCACCCGTGGGACGAGGGGCTCGAGGTGCTCCTCTACGTGTCGTGCGAAGCCATGCGCGGCCACCTCGTGGGGCCGGAGCGGACCGGTGACTTCGAGCTCGTCGAGTTCGACGACCGTTTCGAGCTGAAGTTCGATCCGTGCGGCTCCGGCGGTCGCACGCTCCGCGGCGACCCCATCGAGAACACCCCGGCTCGCATGGAGGCGCCGTACAACTGGCGCGTCTCCGAGGAGGAGCGGGACTGGAACCACTACCAGAAGGGCGTGTGCCTGTACTGCGCCCACTGCGTCATCCTCATGGAGCACATGCCCATGGATCGCTTCGGCTACCCGGTTCGGGTGGTCGATCCGCCCGTCTACCGTGGCACGGATGCCGACGGCGCCCCGCAGAAGTGCAAGTGGACCATGTACAAGGACCCGACGAGCGTGCCCGAGGAGTTCTACGAGCGCAGCGGCCGCACGAAGCCGACCGAGTTCGGCTCCCGGGCCCGCGGGGTCGTCGACCTGCCCGACCCGACGGTGTTCCGAATGCCGGGCAGCGGATGACCGAACTGCCCGCCGACGGCATCGCCCTGGTCATGCGACCCGGTGTGCGGGAGCTCGAGGTGAGGAGGCGACTCGTCACTCCCCCGCGTGCCGGAAACGCTCTCGTGCGAGTCGACGCCGTCGGCGTGTGCGGCTCCGACATCTTTCTCCAGGAGGGCGGCTTCGGAGACAAGCTTCCGGTCGTCCCCGGCCACGAGGCCGCGGGCGTGGTGGTCGCGGTCGGCGATGAGGCGGATGCGACGTGGGTGGGGCGCCAGGTGGCGCTCTACTACATCGACGCTCCCGCCTCTCGGTGGTCGGCGGGCGACCGGGAGAACCTCGGTCCGGACGTGACCAGGATGGGCGTCGACGTCGACGGGGCGTTCGCCGACTTCGTCGAGCGGCCGGTCTCGACGCTCGTAGCGGTCGAGCCTCCGCTCGACCCCGCCGTGGTGGCGGTGGCCACCGACGCCCTGGCCACCCCGTACCACGCGCTCACGAGGATCGCGCGAGTCTCCGACGGTGAGACCCTCGCCGTGATCGGCCTAGGGGGAATCGGCAGCAACGCCGTCCAGATCGGGCGCCACCTCGGCGCCCGAGTGATCGCGATCGGTCGCGGCGAGGCGAAGATGGCGCAGGCGCGCGAGCTCGGCGCCGCCGAGGTCATCGCGTCGAGCGCGGGCGCCGACGCCATCCGCGACCTCGCGGGCGGGCAGATCGACGTGGTGCTGCAGTGCGTCGGCGAGAACACCGACATGGATCGACTGGCCATCGACATCGCCGGCTACGCCGCGCGAGTCGTCTTCGTGGGAGTCTCGCTCAGCGCGTTCCCGATCAGCGCGACCGAACTGATCTGGCGCGAGCTCTCCCTGCACGGCTCGCGCGGATTCACGCGAGCCGACATCGCCGATGTCATCGGCCTCGTCCGCTCCGGAGCGCTGACCACCGATCACCTGACCCGGAACCGGCGGCCGCTCATCGAGGCGGATGCCGCCCTCGCCGACCTTCGAGATGGTCGCGTCCTGCGCACCGTCCTCATCCCCGACAGAGAGGACCCCGACCATGCAGTGGCGCAATGATTCCGGACTCGTCGGCCGCAGCGTCGTCGTCACGGGCGCGGCCGGAGGGATCGGTCGGCACGTGACGCGCGCGTTCGCCGAGGCGGGCGCGCACGTCGTCGCCGTGGACATCCCCGGCTCCCCCGTGGGCGAGGTCGTGGCATCCCTGCCCGGCGGCCCCCACCTCGCCCTCGAGGTCGACCTGCTCGACCTCTCGACCCACGCGGCCATCTTCGATCGGGCGAACGAGCTCGCACCGTTCCGGGCGCTCGCCCACCTCGCCGCGGTGCTGCGCCGGAACACGAGCGTCGACGACGTGACCGAGGAGGACTGGGACATCCAGCTGGATGTGAACCTCAAGGTCACCTTCTTCCTCGATCGCACGGCGAGCAGGGCCCTTCGTGACGCGGGCACGGAGGGCGCGATCGTCAACTTCACCTCGCAGGGGTGGTGGACGGGCGGCTTCGGCGGCTCGGTGGTCTACAACGCCAGCCAGGGCGGGGTGTCGACCCTCCCCAAGGGGCTCGCCCGGTCGTTCGCCCCGCACGGCCTCCGCGTGAACGCGGTGGCGCCCGGTGGCGTCGACACGCAGATGATGAACGAGGGCATGAGCGAGGAGGCGATGGCGGCCTTCCTCGCGATGGTGCCGCTCGGCCGACTGGCGCAGGGCGAGGAGCTCGCCGGCGCCGTCGTATTCCTCGCCTCGGACGCCGCGTCGTTCATCACGGGTTCGATCATCAACATCTCGGGCGGACAGCTCATGTACTGAGCCGCGAGCGGCTCAAGAAGGGATTGGCCAGCAATGCAGCTGACAGGATTCGACGATCGCGTCGCGATCGTCACGGGGGGCGCGGGCGGAATCGGCCGCGTCGTCGCGGAGACGTTCCTCGGGCTGGGCGCCCGGGTCGCCGTCACGGACGTCCGCGAGCCGGACGTCCCGGGCTGCCTGGCCGTCCAGATGGATGTCACGGACCGCTCGAGCGTGCGGGCCGGCGTCGACCGGGTCGTCGCCGAGCTCGGCACCCCCGCGATTCTCGTCCAGGCCGCGGGGATCTTCCGGATCGAGCCCTTCGAGGAGACGAGCGAGGACTCCTGGAACCTCAGCATCGGCGTCAACCTCACGGGCGCCTTCCACGTCGCCCAGGCCGTCCTCCCCCACATGCGCGCCGCCGGCTACGGGCGCGTCGTCACGCTCGGTTCGAGCGCCGGAATCACGGGCGGCAGCAAGTCAGCGGCCGCTTACGGCGCCTCCAAGGCGGGCGTGATGGCCCTCGCGAAGGCGATCGCGACGGAGTACGCCCCCTACGGCATCACGTCGAACGCCCTCGCCCCGAGCCTCATCGAGACCGACATGGTGGGCGGCATCGCCGACCTGGTCGGGCGCATCCCGGTCGGTCGACTCGGCCAGCCCGCCGATGTGGCGGACCTCATCGCCTTCCTCGCGTCCGAGCACGCGGGCTTCATCACCGGCGCCGTCGTCGACATCAACGGCGGATTCCTCATCCACTAATCACCCCGTCCTTGACATCGGCGACCTCGCCGGGTCTACAATCGAAACGTTTCCAGAAACGAAACTAGGAGTCAGCATGGCACACGATTCGCAGGCAGCACGGGCGCTGCCGGACCTCACGATCGAGCGGATCGAGACGGTCGCCGTGCGGGTCCCTCTCGACAAGGTCTACAAGGGCAGCCACTACCGGATGACCCACCGGTCGACGATCATCACGCGCATCCACACCGCGAGCGGCATCATCGGCGAGGCCTACGCCGGAGACGAGGACGCGGGCCTGCAGGAGATCGAGTCGATCATCCGTAACGAGATCTCGCCCGTTCTGGTCGGCGAGGACGCCTTCGCCACCGAGCGCTGCTGGGAACTCGCCCGGCCGGCGACCTGGAACATCCTCCGTGACCGGCGCCTCGGCCTCGTGGCCACCGCGTGCGTCGACGTCGCGATCTGGGACGCCGTCGGCAAGGCCCTCGGGATGCCCCTGCACAAGCTCTGGGGCGGCTACCGCACGTCCGTCCCGGTCATCACGATCGGCGGCTACTACACGAAGGACGCCGACATCACGGCCGAGGTCCGCGGGCTCGTGGACGCCGAGTTCGCCGGCATGAAGTTCAAGATCGGCGGGCTCACCCCCGAGGAGGACGCCGTCCGGTTCCGCGAGGCGCGCGCCGCCGCCGGCCCCGACTTCAAGCTCGCCGTCGACGCCAACCAGGGCTGGACCCCCGCCGAGGCGATCCGGTTCGCCCAGCTCGTCGACGACTGCGACATCATGTGGTTCGAGGAGCCGTGCGTGTGGCAGAACGACCGCCGCGCGATGCGCGACGTGCGCCTCGCCGGCGGCGTGCCCGTCTGCGCGGGACAGAGCGAGTTCTCCGCCGCGGGATGCCGCGACCTGATGGAGACCGGCTCGATCGACTTCTGCAACTTCGACTCCTCCTGGTCGGGCGGCCCCACGGAGTGGCGCCGCGCGGCGGCCATCGCGAGCGTCTACGACGTGCGGATGGCCCACCACGAGGAGCCCCAGGTCGCAGCCCACCTGCTGGCCTCGATCCCTCACGGGACGTTCCTCGAGTACTTCCACCCGCAGCGCGACCCGATCTGGCACAACATCATCGCCAACAAGCCGGAGCTCAAGAATGGGCACATCCAGCTGCCGACCGGACCGGGCCTCGGCTGGGAGCTCGATCTCGACTACATCGACAAGTACCGCATAGTCTTCGACACCGAGCCGACCGCGGCTCACTGACCTCACGATCGAGCGAAAGGACGCCGCAATGACGAGGCAACCGATTATCGACACCCACGTCCACTTCTGGGACATGGCCACCCCCGGCCTGAACCTCAAGTGGGTGTGGCTGGAGAAGGACTTCGTGCACCCGATCCTCGGGGACATCGACGCGATGAAGTCCGTGAAGTACGGCATCGACTCGGTGTTCGCCGAGTCGCGGTTCGCCGACGTGAGCGGATTCGTCCACGTCCAGGCGGCCCTCGGCAGCGAGGACCCCGTCGAGGAGACCCGCTGGCTGACCCGCATGCGCGAGGACGCGCCCGTGCCCTTCACGATCGTCGCGCACGCGGACCTCGGCAGCGACCAGGCCATGGCCCAGCTCGACGGGCACGGCGAGTCGCCGTACTTCGTCGGCGTCCGCGACTTCGCGGCGGAGCCGATGCTCGCCTCGCGGGAGATCAACCCGGTGTACGAGGCATCCCTCACGGAGCTTGCCAAGCGCGGCCTCGTGTTCGACCTCGACTGCGAGTGGATGAACATGGGCGCGGCGCTCGAGCTCGCGCAGCGGCACCCCGACCTGCAGGTCGTGCTCTAGCACATCGGCTTCCCGCGCCAGCGCGACGACGAGTACTTCGGCTCGTGGAAGAAGGCGATCACCGAGCTCGCCGCCGCCGAGAACGTCACGTGCAAGATCTCCGGCGTGGCGATGACCGACCCGCGATTCACGCGCGAGTCACTGCGCCGCTGGGTGGACTCGTGCGTCGAGGCGTTCGGACCCGACCGCTGCGTGCTCGGCTCCAACTGGCCCGTCGACCGCCTCTACTCGAGCTACGACGTCATCATGGACCTGTACCGCGAGTACATCTCGGCGCTCTCCGAGTCGGAGCAGGGGAAGATCCTGAACGGGAACGCCGCACGCATCTTCCGCGTGTGACCGGCTCGGTCAGGACGGTCCTGGGCGACATCCCCACGCCGTCGCTGGGGACCACCCTGGTCCACGAGCACCTGCACATGGACTGCTCGAACCTCGCGGCGGCCCACGGCTACGTGCCCGACCCCGATCCCGGCGCCTTCGACGTTCGGGCCGCGGCCGAGTGCCGGTGGAATCCGGGGGCGCATCCCGACAACTACCGATTCACCGAGCACGAGCCCGTCCTCGCGGATCTCGTCGACTTCGCGGCCCTCGGCGGGAACGCGATCGTGGATGCGACCCCGGTCGATCTCGGCCGGGACCCCGACGCTCTCGCGCGGTTCTCGCGCGAGAGCGGGCTCCACGTGGTCATGGGCACCGGGTACTACCTGGAGGCCACCCACCGCCCGTTCATCCCGGCCGGGAGCGAGGAGTCGGCGTCGTTCGACCTCATCACCTCCGAGCACGCCGGCGACGGCATCCGACCGGGGATGATCGGCGAGATCGGCACGTCCGATCCGCCCACGGCCGGCGAACTGCGCTCCGTTCGCGGCGCCGCCCGCGCGGCCATCGCCACGGGCCTCCCCCTCTCGATCCACCTCCACCCGGGGGGGGACAACGCGGACCGGGTGATCGACGTGGTCGGCGAGACGGGCCTCGGCCTGGACCGGGTGCTGCTCAACCACCTCTCCACGGCGATCGGTCACGACGACCGGATCGAGGGGATGCTCGCCACCGGGGTGTCGCTGTCGTTCGACCTGTGCGGATTCGACCACTCCCTGCTCGGGCCCGGGCGCTATCCGCCGAGCGACGACGAGGCGATGGCGACGATCGCCGCGCTCCTGCGCGGCCCCCGCGCATCCCAGGTGATGATCTCCCAGGATGTCGGCGTGCGCACCCGGCTCCGGGAGTACGGGGGCTGGGGCTACGGCCACGCTCTGCGGCATCTCGTCCCGCTCCTGCGATCGCACGGCGCGACGGAGGCCGACATCGACCTGCTGCTGGTGGAGAACCCGGGTCGGTTCCTGACTCTCGCGGAGCCGCGATGACCCGCCGGGTCGCGCTCGTCACCGGGTCCGCCGGCGGCATCGGCCGAGCCATTGCGGTCGCCCTCGCGGAGTCCGGTCACGAGGTCGTGGGCGTGGACCGGGTGCCCCAGCCGGACGGCGTGCTCGAGCGCACCGAGGTCGTCGACCTCGCGGATGCCGCGGAGTGCGAAGCCCTCATCCGCCGGGTGGGCCGCGTCGACGTCCTGGTCAACAACGCGTCCGTGCTCGTCGTGCGCCCGCTCGAGGAGCTCGAGCTGGCCGACTTCCAGTCCCTGTTCGACATCAACCAGCGGGCGCCGGTCCTGCTCACGCGCGGGGTGCTCCCGGGGATGGCGGAGCGGGGCTGGGGCCGCATCATCAACCTCTCGAGCGTCGGCGCGAGGACGGGCGGCGTCTCCCAGTCGGCGGTCTACAACATGACGAAGGCGGCGATCGCCTCCTTCACCCGCTTCGTCGCCCGCCACTACGCGGCCAGCGGCATCACGGCCAACGCGATCGCCCCGGGCGCCATCGAATCCGGGATGACGGCGCACCTGACCCCCGCCGATCGGGAGGCGCTGATCGCGCAGGTTCCTGCGGGCCGGATGGCTCCCCCGGAGGAGATCGCGAGCGTCGCGGCCTTCCTCGCGAGCGACGGGGCGGCCTACGTCAACGGCGTCACCCTCGACGTCAACGGCGGCTGGGTGATGACCTGACGCGGGTCACCACATCACGAGGCCACCGGTGAAGTTGATGGCCTGGCCGGTCATGTAGGCCGCCTCGTCCGAGAGCAGGAACCAGATCGCCCCGGCGCACTCGTCGGCGGACGCCGCGCGACCGAGGGGCACGAGCTTGTTCCGCTCGGCGGCGAGCTCGTCGAAGGTGATCCCGCGGGACTCGGCGACCTCGGCGAGCACCTTGTCCTGCATCGGCGTGTCGATGATGCCGGGGCAGATCGCGTTGACGCGGACTCCTTGCGGGGCGAACGCGTAGGCGAAGGACCTCGTGATGCTGAGGACCGCGGCCTTGGACGAGGCGTAGGCGGCCGCCTCGGTCGTCATGGCGAGCTTGGCCGAGCTCGAGGAGAGGTTCACGACGGCGCCGCCGCGGGGCATGGTCCGGCCGATCCGGGACGTGAGATCCCACACGGCGTCGACGTTGACGGCGTAGATGTCGTGGAGGTCATCCACGGTGAGGTCGAGGATGGGCTTCAGCCGGTTGATCCCCGCGGAGTTCACGAGAGCGCGCGCGCCCTCCCCCGCCTCGACGATCCGGTCCCGGCCGCTCGCCGTCGAGAGGTCCGCGGCGAGCACCCGCATCCCCGCCTGTTCGAGCTCGGCGAGCCCCGCCGGGTCGCGGTCGACGGCGACGACATCCAGCCCTTCGGACTGGAGGCGGAACGCGACGGCGCGACCGATCCCGCTGGCGGCGCCGGTGACGATGGCGGTGGAGTTCATGTCAGTCCTTCCTTCGCTCGAAGAGCTCGACGGCGTAGCCGTCGGGGTCGAGCATGTAGATGCTGCGCGCGCCCTGGTTGGGGCCGCTCGTGATGTCGACCACGCGGGGGGAACGCGACGTTCCCCCTCGCTCGCGCAGTCGATCGACCATGGCGTCGATGTCCTCGACGTAGAGGCACAGGTGGCCCGCGCCGAAGTCGCTGGGGCGGGAGGCGGCAGTCAGTCGCTCGATCCCCTGGTACTCGAGGAGTTCGACGATGCCGCCGCCGGGGATCTCGAGGTACACCGCACGGATGGCCGAGAAATCGAGCGCGAGCACCGTGCGCAGGTAGTCCGCGTCCAGGAGCCGGTCGAACTGCTCGGCGAGACCGAGTCCGTCGCGGTAAAACGCGAGGGACGCATCCAGGTCGCGGACCGTGATCCCGGCGTGGAAGAAGCCTGTGACGGCGGGCATGACGGTCTCCGTTCGACAGTGAATGGAATCGTTTCCAATGGATCGTGTCCAATATAGAGGGGGCAGGCGCCCGCGGTCAACGTCCGCGCGCGGTCAGTCCCAGAGCAGCGCGAACGCGGCCCCGAGCGGAGTGGACGGGTCGCCGGCCCGGTCGGCGAAGCGCCGGGCGATCAGGTCGTAGCCCGCCTGGTTCGGGTGGAGCCCGTCCCACAGCAGGTCGGTGTCCGCCGGCCCGAAGAGGGCGAGCCCGTCGTCGGACCACAGCATCGGGTCCGAGGGCATCCGCGACTCGACCGTCTCGCGCACGAGCTCCCGCGCCAGGCCGAGCGTGAGGGTGCCGTCGCCGGGAACGACCTCCCGCGGGGTGCCGCGGTAGAACCCGTCCGCCGCCTTCCACGTCGGTCCGGGCGTGTCCTCGATCGCCGGGCACGCGATCGGCCCGAGGACGACGAGGGGCGTCTCGGGATGCCCCTCGCGGACAAGATCGAGGAATCCGTGGAGGGCGGGCACGAAAGCCCGCCGGCGCATGCTGTCGACGTTGACGGTGTTGACCCCGAGCTTGAGCGTGATGATGTCGGCGGGATGCGCCGCGATCGTCCGGGCCACGAACGGGTCGAGCTGGGCGTTCCCCGCGATGGCGAGGTTGGTCAGGTCGAGGCCGAGCGAGCGCGACGCCTGCTGCGGCCACGGGCCGAGCGGATCCACGGCCTCGAGGCCGTGGCTCACTGAGCTGCCGTGGTGCACCCAGAGCGGGCGGCCGGAGGGCGGCGCCGGCGCGAGCGGGGCATCCGACGAGACCTCGTGGATGACGGCGTGCCCGTTGTGCGGGAGCCACAGCGTCACCTCCCGCTCCTCCTCGGCGTCGCCGAGGTCGAACGTCAGGCGGACCGAGGGGCCGTCCACCTCGCGCCAGGTCCGATCCGGGAGGTTCACGATCAGCGGGCCGGCGGTGATCGCCGCTCGAGCCACGACCGCGCCGTCGACGGTGGCCACCGCGCTCGAGGGAAACGGCGGCTCGGTCGCGTCAGCGGGGACCATGCGCGTGACCGTCGTGACGAGCTCGACCCGGGTGGCGGCCGTCAGGGTGACGAGCCGGACGCCGAGGGAGTGGGCGGACCACAGCTCGATCCACCGGTCCGCCTGACGGGCCCTCGTCCACGCGGCCAGGCGGACGGGCGAGAGAGCGCCGTCGGATAGTTCGCAGTCGGTGGCGCCGCGCACGAGCGCGACGACGTCCTGAAGGGGGGCCAGACGCATCCTGCTCCTAGGAAACCGGTCGGGAGGTCTCCCGGACCTCATAGGCCGTGGGAAGGGTCACCGATCGAGGATCGGCTCCCTTGATGAGTTCGAGCGCGAGCCCCGCCGCCTGGCGACCCATCTCCTCGGCGTCTCGGGTGACCACGCTGATCCTCGGCCGCATGACTCGCAGCCACGGCAGGTCGTCGCACACGACGAGGGAGACGTCGTCCCCGGGCCGCACCCCGAGCTCCGAGAGCGCCTCGAGAACCCCGATCGTGGTCTGGACGCCGCCCGCGACGATGGCCGTCGGGCGCTCGCCGGCGGGAAGCGCGAGGAGTCTCTCCGTCGTCTCCCGGGCGAACGCGGCCGAGAAGGCCCCGGGGGCCTGGAGCGAGTCGTCGATCGACAGCCCCGCCGCCTCGAAGGCCTCGGTGTAGCCGCGCAGCCGCTCTCGGGTCGGGCGGATCGCAGTGGATCCCGTGATCATCGCGATGCGTCGGTGGCCCAGTCCGATGAGGTCGGCGGTGGCCTCGCGGACCCCCGCGGCGTGATCCAGCAGGACGCTGCCGGCGCGGAGCTTCCTCGGGTCGCGGTCGATGAGCACGACCGGGCGCCCGAAGGCCGCGACGGCCTTGCTCGTGCGCGTGGACGCCTCGGAGATGGTCGACAGGAGCAGGGCATCCACCTTGCGCTGGCGCAGGAGCGTCAGGCGATCGACCTCGCGGCCCGGGTCGCCGCTGCTGTTGGTCACGAGCAGCGTGTAGCCCGCGTCGTTGAGCGCCTCCTCGACGCCGTGGATGATGTCGCCGAAGAACGGGTTCGCGAAGTCGCGGACGACGAATCCGATCGTTCGCGTGAACCCGCTCCTCAGGCTCTGCGCACCGGGATCCGGGGAGTAGCCGAGCTCCTCCGCCGCCGCGAAAACCTTGGCCTTCATCGCGGGGCTCACGTCCGGATGGGAGCTGAGCGCGCGCGAGACCGACGAGACAGCCACGCCCGCCTTATTCGCGACGTCGTGGATCGTGACCGCGCGTGCTTCTTCCATGCCTGCTCCCACCGGACTCCCGAGTACTGCTGCTTCCTAGGATGGCCTAGTCGAGGTGCCAAACCTCGGTGAAGCGCAACATCTCGCCCTTGTTGTCGGCCTGGTTCACGATGAGATCGCGGAACCACTCCGACCACTTGCCGTTGTACTCGGACTCGCCGACCTTCGCGAACGCCGTCGCCGCATCCGGGTGGGCCTCGACGTACCCGATCACGAGCGTGCCCCGACGGAACAGGCTGTAGTTCTTCAGACCCGCGTTCTGGATGACCTCCACGAGTTCCGGCCAGATCTCGTCGTGGCGCTTCTTGTACTCGTCCTCCGCGCCCTCGAAGAGCTCGAAGCTGAAACAGACCCGCTCCATTGCGTTCCTTTCGTCACCACCGATGCCCATCACCGGTGGTGACAAGTATGCTCCACGGAGGCCAAAATGGAATCATTTCCACCCGTCTGGTCGGTCTACCCCCGATCGACCCGATTCCCGCCTAACGATTGGGGTCGGCCTATTGACAAAGGCGCACCATCAGGGTTTGAATGCAAGGAATCTGGAAAGGGTTCCAGAATCAGTTCAGAGAGGAACGATTCATGCGTGCACAGCGGAGAAGGGAGGGTTTTGGTCTCCTCGTAGCGGCCGCCCTCGTCACAGCACTCGGCCTCGCCGGGTGCGCCCCAGCAGATTCGGGCGACAGCGGCAATGGTGCCGAAGGTCCCGGAGCAGGGCTCAAGATCGGTTACATCTCCCTCGGGGACTCGGTCCCCTTCGTCAAGCTCGTGTCGGACAACATCCGCCAGGAGGTTGAGGCATCGGGCGCAGAGTTCTTCTTCTGCGACTCGCAGCTCGACGCCGCCAAGGCTCTCGCCTGCGCCCAGACCTTCAAGACGCAGGGCGTGGACGGCATCATCAACTTCCAGGTCGATGAGGCCGCCGCGGAGTCCATCTGCGCCGCCGGCCCCGACGTCCCCGTCGTTGCCGTCGACATCCACCAGCGCCCCTGTGAGGACGTCTTCGTCGGAGCCGACAACTACACCGCGGGATTCATCGCCGGTGAAGCGCTCGGAAACTACTTCCAGGAGAACTTCGACTGCGAGTACGACGCCTTCGTCTCCATGGAGCAGCCCGCAGCCGGCCAGGTCAACCTCGACCGCACCGGTGGCGCGATCGAGGGCTTCGAGTCCATCTGCGGCGCCCTTGACGCGGCCAAGACGCGCAGCGTCGACGGCGGCGGAACGATCGATGGCGGAAACTCCACCTTCGGCGACACCCTGACCGCCCTCACGGGCGCCAGCCGAATCGCGGTCGTCAGCCTCAACGACGACATGCTGCTCGGCGCGTTCGCGGCAGCGGACGCCCAGGGTCGCTCGGAGCAGGTCTACGGCGTCGCGCAGGGTGCAGACCCGAGCTCGTTCGACGACATCCAGAACAACCCGAACTGGATCGGTGACACGGCGTACTTCCCGGAGCGCTACGGCGAGCTGGCAGTACCCTCGATCATCAGCCTGATCAAGGGAGAGACGGTGCCTGAGAACGTGTTCACCGAGCACATCTTCATCAACGCGGACAACTTCGCAGAGTTCTACGGATAGGTAAGCAGTGACGCAGCTCACACTGAGCCTGCGCGACATCTCCAAGTCGTTCGGCGGCGTTGAGGTTCTCCACCGGGTGAACCTCAACGCCGTCGGCGGTGAAGTCCTCGCCCTCCTGGGCGAGAATGGAGCCGGCAAGTCGACTCTGGTCAAGATTCTCGCGGGCGACTACACACCGGATGGCGGTGTCGTCGAAGTCGACGGCGTCGAGCATCCCGGACTCAATCCGCGCAGTGCACGGCGGCTCGGCATCCGAATGATCCACCAGGAGTTCCAGGATGCCGGCGCGCTGACCGTCGCGGAGAACATCAGTCTCGGCCGCTGGCCCACTCGCGCGGGAGTCATCTCCTGGTCGCGACTGCGCCGCCGGGCCGAGGAGGTGCTGGGACAGATGGGCGTCGACATCGACCCGATGGCCCACGTCGGCACCCTTCGCGTCGGCGAGCGCCAGATCGTCGAGATCGCGCGCGCTCTCGCCGACGACGCCAAGCTTCTGATTCTCGACGAGCCCACCGCCGCGCTCTCCCAGCAGGAGGTCGACAAGCTCTTCGAATGGGTGCGCCGCCTGAGGGACCGGGGCGTGTGCATCGTCTACATCACGCACCGGCTGGATGAGGTCTTCGAGCTCGCCGACCGCGTGCAGGTGCTGCGCAACGGCGACGTCGCGCTCACCGCGGAGACCAGCTCGGTCACCCGACGAGAACTCGTCGAGGCCATGGTCGGTCGCGACATCGGCGAAGTCTCCCGCCCCGCTGACGCGGGAGCGGGCGCCGAGGGCGCGACGATGATCAGCATCCGCGACCTCGTCGTCGACGATCAGGTCGACGGGCTCTCGCTCGACGTTCGCCAGGGCGAAGTCGTGTGCCTCTACGGCAAGCTCGGATCCGGGACCACCCAGGTCGCCGAGGCGTGCTTCGGAATCCGCAAGCCGACCGCCGGGTCGCTCACCCTCGGGTCGACGACCGGGTTCCCGACGAGCCCGGGAGCGGCGATTCGCCGGGGCGTCGGCTACCTGCCGCCCGACCGCAAGCGCGAGGGCGCCTTCATGAACCGCTCCGTCACGGAGAACCTGTCGGCGGCCTCCTGGACGAAGATGGCCATCGGCCGGGTGATCGTCCTGGCCAGCAGCGAGCTGGCCGCCTTCAACCGCTGGACCAGCAAGCTCGGAATCAAGTCGGCGGATCCTCGGAACCAGTCGATCGCGAACCTGTCCGGAGGCAACCAGCAGAAGGTCCTCCTCGCGCGGTGGCTCGAACGCACGTCCAACCCCCTCGTCCTCGTCGAACCGACGCGAGGCGTGGACGTCGGAGCCCGGCAGGAGATCTACTCGGCGATCCGGGCCCTGGCCAAGGAGGGCCAGGCCGTGCTGGTGGTCACGAGCGACTACGAGGAGGCCGTCCAACTGGCCGATCGGGTCGTCGTGATGCAGCGCGGACGCCAAGTGGCAGAACTCGGTGGCAACGATGTCACCGCCCAGAACCTAACAATCGCAGCAGGAGGATGACGTGACCGCACAACTAGACACGCCCGTGGAGGCAGCAGCCCCCACCGCGGCCAAGCGACGACGGCGGCTCCCCGACACCGCGGTCCTCGCGGGTGTGCTCGTGGCGCTCGCGATCTTCTTCTCGACGCAGTCGCAGTTCTACCTGACGCCGAACAACCTGCTCAACATCCTCGTGAACGCGGCCGTCATCGGCATCATCGCGGCCCCGGGGACCCTCCTGCTCGTGGCGGGCCAGTTCGACCTCTCGGTCGGCTCGGGAGCCGCGTTCATCGGGGTCATCATGGCCTGGAGCGCCTCCCAGTGGGGCATCCCCACGGCGGTGCTGCTGAGTCTCGCCGCGGGACTGCTGATTGGGATGATCAACGGCTTCGCCGTGACCGTGCTCGGGATCAACGCGCTCATCACGACGCTCGCGACCCTCGCCATCCTCCGGGGCCTCGGCCAGGTCGTGGCCGGCGGGCAGACACTCCTGCTCCCCGGCTTCAACGAGCTCGGCAACGCGCGGCCGTTCTTCAACATCCCGGTCCCCGTGCTGGTGTTCGTCGCGGTCATCATCGTGACGGCGCTCCTCATGAAGTTCACGGTGTTCGGCCGCTCGATGTACGCGATCGGCGCCAACCCGGTCGCTGCACGGCTCGCGGGCATCCGGACCAAGACCGCGATCTTCGGCGGGTTCCTGCTCTCGGGCGCTGCGGTGGCGGTGGGCGGGCTCATCCTCGTCTCCCAGCTCGGCGCGGCCTCCCCGAACGCGGCATCCGGTCTCGAGCTCTCCGTCGTCACCGCGGTCATCCTGGGTGGCGCGAGCCTCGCGGGCGGTCGCGGGACGATCGCCGGAACCGTGCTCGGCGTGCTGATCCTCGGCACGCTCAACAACGGGCTCACCCTCATGAACATCGACTCGTTCTGGCAGGACGTCGCTCGCGGCGTCCTCCTCCTGGCCGCCGTCGGCTTCGACCAGCTTCGACTGCGCCTCCAGGCCGACAAGTAAGGAACGGAGAAGACCATGGCACCCATCCGGGTCGGAGTAATCGGCGCAGGGAGCTGGACGGTGGCATCCCACCTCCCGAACCTCGCGCGGCACGAGGACGTCGAGTTCGTCGGCGTGGCCCGCAAGGGTCCCGAACTCCTCAAGAAGATCGCGGACGAGTACGGCTTCCAGGTCGCGTCGGAGGACTACCGCGATGTCCTCGACGCCGGCGTCGACGCCGTCGTCGTGGCGAGCCCGTCCGGGTTCCACGCGGAGCACGCCCTCGCGGCGCTCGAAGCCGGAGCCCACGTCATGTGCGAGAAGCCCGTGACGATCGATCCCGAGAGCGCGTGGATGCTCACGAAGCGCGCCGACGAGCTCGGCAAGGCGTTCGTGGTGTCCTTCGGCTGGAACTACAAGCCGATGGTCCAGAAGGCCAAGGCGCTTCTCGACGAGGCCGGGATCGGCGAGCTCGAGCACATGACCGTGCACATGTCGTCGGTCACCCGCGAGCTGCTCTCGAACACGGGCGCCTACCCGGGGTCCGCTCCGGAGACGGTTCCCGAGCAGCGGACGTGGACGGACCCGCGCCTCTCGGGCGGCGGCTACGGCCAGGCGCAGCTCACCCACGCCCTGGGCCTCGCCTTCTGGCTGACCGGGGCCCGGGCGGCCTCGGGATTCGCCACGATGGCATCGCCGCTCGGCGCGCCGGTCGAGCTCCACGACGCGATCGTCTACAACTACGACGGAGGCGGCGTCGGTGTGCTCTCCGGCGGCTCCGCGCACCTCGGGGCGAACAACAACAAGCACGCGCTCGAGGTCCGGGCCATCGGAAGCGAGGGCCAGTTCCTCGTCGACGTGGAGCGGGAGGCCGTCTGGATCTTCCGGAACGGCGAGGAGACCCGACTCGACCTGCGCGACGGCGAGGGCGCCTACGACTGCATCGGTCCGATCGACGCGGTGCTCGCGGCGGCCCGAGGCGACGAGTTCATCAACCAATCCCCCGCCGAACTCGGGGCACGGGTCGTCGAGGCCCTCGACATCGCCTACCGCAGCGCCGCTTCCGGGCAGGTCGAGCGTCGCGCAGGATAGGACCATGACTCCCGGAGTCCTCCGCTCGCACCTCTACGTCCCCGCCGACCAGGAACGGCTCCTGTCCAAAGCCCGGAGCCGCGGCGCGGACGCGCTCATCATCGACCTCGAGGACGCGGTCGTGCCGTCTCGAAAGGACATCGCGCTGGCCGCCGCGCTGGAGTTCCTCGCGGAGCCCGTCGAGGGACCCGAGCGCTGGGTTCGAGTGAACGGCGGCGAGCGCGGCCTGGCCGACATCGACGCGATCGCGCCGCTCTCCCCGGACGGAGTGTGGCTGCCCAAAGCGGAGCCGGGCGAGTGGTTCACGGAGGCGCACCGGCGGGTCACGGAGGCGGGGTTGAGACTGGGAATACTGGTCGAGTCCGCCGCCGGGATCGTCGGGATGCCCCAGCTCCCGCCCCTGCGGGAGGACACCCTCGCCCAGCTCGGCGAGGTGGATCTCGCGGCCAACCTTCGGATGCGCGACACCTCGGACGAGGCGATGGTGCCGTACCGCGCCCGGATCGTGATGGAGACCGCGATGCGCGGGCTCGCGCCGGCGGTCGCCCCGGTCGATGTCCGGGTCGACGACCCGGAGGGCTTCCGCAGCCGCAGCACGAGCCTGCGGGACCGCGGGTTCGGCTCGCGCGCGTGCATCCACCCCGACCAGGTCGCTATCGCCAACAGCGTGTTCGAGGTGGATGCGGCGGACGTCGAGCTCGCCCGGGCGACGATCCTCGAGTTCGAGCAGCACGAGGCGGAGGGCCGCGGCGCGTTCCGGACCGCGTCGGGCGGGATGGCGGACCTCGCGACGATTCGATGGGCGCGCGACGTCATCGCCCGAGCCGACGAGGTGGGCCTGTGAGCGTCATCGTTCCCTTCGCGGAGGATCTGACGCTCGGCGTTCCCCTGCCACCTGCCCCCGACGTGACCATCGACTCCGGTCTCGCAGCCCAGTACACCGCCATCACGGGAGACGGGCTGCGCCCGGCCCTCAGCTCGGAGCTGAGCGCGTCGCTCACCGGGCGCGGCGAGCGACTCGCGAACCCGGCGCTCGTGCTGAGCGTCTCGATCGGCCAATCGACCGTCGCCACGCGGCGCGTGATCGCGAACCTCCAGTACCGCGACGTCGCCCTGCTGCGCCAGGTTCACCTCGGCGAGACGATTCGGACGACCGTCACTCCGATCGCCGCCGATTGGACGAGATCCGGTCGGGAGCGGGCCAAAGTCCTGCTCGCCATGCGACTCGCGACTCCCGCGGGAGAGGTGATCGCCGACTACGAGCGCCTCGCGCTGCTCCCGGTGCGCGAGCCCGACCGGCTCCAGGCGACGGGGATTCCCGAGGGAAGGCCCGCCGAGCCGCTCGCCGCTCTCGGCCGACTGGTCCCCGAGTCGTGGGCCAGTCCCGTCGCGGTCGGCACCGAGCCCTCGGCGGGCATCGAGTGGGCGGATCCGCTCGCCGACACCGTCTCCTCCGCACGCGAGCTCGTGCGGCTCACCCACAATCTCGCGGCGACGCACCGCGATGCACGAGTCGCCCCGAACGCCCAGCGCCTCGTCTATGGCGGGCACACCATCGGACTCGCGCAGGCGTCGCTCGCCCGAACGATTCCCGACCTCATCACCGTGCTCGCGTGGCGATCGTGCGACCACGTGGGGCCTGTGTTCGAGGAGGACCTCCTGACCTTTCACACCCGCGTCGACGCCGTCGAACGGGCGGGAGAGTTCCTCCTCGCGGACGTGACCATCACGGGCCGAGCTCACCGCGGAGAGGCCGACCCCGTGGATGTCCTGGACTTCAAGCCCGTCGTTCTCATCGCCGGAGGCCGCGCGTGACCAACCCGATCCGCCTTCTGGAGGGCATCCGTGTCGTCTCCATCGAGCAGTACATCGGCGCCCCCTACTGCACGGGCCTCCTCGCGGATGCGGGAGCCGAGGTCATCAAGATCGAGATGCCGGGGGTGGGCGACCCGCGGCGGAGCTACGACCCCCTGCGCACCGACGAGAACGGCTCGCTGAGCGGCGGTTTCGCCTCCTACAACCGCGGCAAGAAGTCCATCGAGCTCGATCTGGCCAGCGAGCCCGGCCGCGCGCGGCTCCACGAGCTGCTCGCCGTCTCGGACGTGCTCGTGTCCAACCTCCGCCCGGGTGCCCTCTCCAAGTTCGGCCTCGGCCGCGGGGACGTCAGCACGCTCTTCCCGGGGCTCATCGTGTGCGAGATCTCCGGATTCGGCCAGACCGGCCCCTACGCGGCGTGGCCGGCGTTCGACTCCGTCATCCAGGCCATGAGCGGACTCTCCAGCCTGCTCGGCCCCTCCCCCGACGAACCACCGGGACTCGCGCCGATGGCCACGATGGACATCCTCGGCGGGGTGTACGCCGCGGTGGGCATCCTGTCGGCCCTCGTGAGCAGGCAGCGAACGGGGCTCGGCACCCACATCGACGCCTCCATGTACGACATCGGGGCCGCATTCCTCGAGCGCCCGCTGACCCTGCACGAGTTCACGGGCGAGGTGCCGATCCGCGGCAAGGATCGCTACAGCCCCGTCGGCAGCTTCCGGGCGGGCGACGGCGGCTGGGTCTCGATCGTGATCCCGACCGACGAGATGTGGCGGCGCTGCTGCGCCGCGATCGGCCAGCCGGAGCTCGCGACGGACGAGCGGCTGGACACCGTGCTCAAGCGCGCCGATCGCATGGACGACGTGATCATCCCCACGCTCGAGAACTGGGCGTCCGGGTTGGATCGTCACGACGCCGCCCGGCTCCTCCGGGAGGGCGGCCAACCCGCCGGCGTCGTCCAGACCATCGACGAGGTCCGCAATGATCCGCACCTCGCCGACCGTGGCCTGTTCCAGCCCGTCGACGACCCGCGTGCGGTGAACCCGGACGGCTCGGTGCTGTCGCTCCCGCGACTGCCTCTCCTCTTCGATGGGGTCGCGCCCGTACCCGGCCCGATCCCCGCACTCGGCGCCAACACCCACGACACGTTCCCGGAGGACCGGCAGTGACCATCGCGCGACGACGGGTCGGAGTCATCCACCCCTATTGGAGCTTCTGGGAGTCGGCCGTCGGCCCGGACTTCGCGGAGGACCGGCTGCAGCTCGCCCGCCTCGGCGAGTCCACCCTCGGCACGGTCGTCGACGTCGCCTGGGGGGTGACCGTCCAGCCGGGCGACGACATCCCCGCCCTCGTCGAGTCCCTCGACCCGGCGATCGACGCGATCGTCGTCGTGAGCACGATGGCCGCGTCCCCGGGAGCGGTGATCCAGCTGCTCGACGCGTTCGCCGACCGGCCCGTGGTCGTCTGGGCGGCTCACCTCGGCCGCGCCGTGGATGCCGACCTCAGCTACTCCGGGATCACCGAGCGCGGCGGAACCGTCGGAACCCCCATGATCGGCGCCCACCTCACCCGAATCGGCCGGCCCTACGACATCGTCGCGGGCGAGCTGACCGACGCGAGCGTGATCGGCCCCGCGGTGCTCCGCGCGAGCGCGGCCGGAGTCGTGCGCGGGGCGCGACTGGGCGTCATCGGGTCCACCCTGCCGGGGTACGAGTGGGCGCGAGTCAGCGATGAGACCCTGGCATCCATCGGCGTGTCCGTCATCGCCCGGCCCCCGGCGGACCTGGCCGGCCGGATGCCCGATCACGGCGACCGCGAGAGCGCGGCCCTCGACGGCTTCGCGATCGACGGCGCGGTCGACGACGAGTCGCTCGACCTCGCACTGCGCTACACCGGGGCCCTCGAGGAATTCGTGCGCGAGGAGCGGCTCTCGGCGGGAACCCTCAACTGCCACGTCCCGGAGCTCAGGCTGGGCCTCGGCGCAGCGCCGTGCCTCGCCCTCGGCGCCTGCACCTCTCGCGGGGTCCCCTGGACCTGCACGGGGGATGTCGCGACCGCCCTCGCCATGCTGCTCGTGTCGTCCCTCGGCGCGCCCACCCTCTACCACGAGATCGAGGCCCTCGACGAGGAGAGCAATGAGGCGATCCTCGCGAACTCGGGCGAGCACGACTCGCGATTCGGCACCACCGACGGTCGACGGATCATCGCGAACCCCTGGTTCCCGTCTGACCCGTCGACCGCGTCCGCCGAGTACTCGATCGCCGCGGGACCGGCGAGCCTCGTCGGCATCTCGACCGGCGCGGACGGCAGGCTCACGGCAGTCGTCGCCCCGGGGCGCTTCACCTCCCGGACCGCCCACTCCTCGGGCACGGCCAACGCATCGTTCGTCTTCGACTCCGGACCGATCACCGAGGCCTGGCGACGGTGGAGCCTCGCGGGCGTCGGCCACCACTCGTGCGCGACGGATCGCAACGTTGCCCGCGACATCGAGGCGATGTGCCGCCACCTGGGGATGGGCTTCGTCGAGGTGTAGCGCCCCGAAGGCTAGTGGGCCTGCTCCGACTGCATGACCTCGATGTACTCCTTGATGGTGGGAACCGACTCGAGTCGATCCCGGAAGAACGTGTTGATGAGGTTCACGACCTGGGTCTGCGCCGCCTCGACCGCGGCGGTCCGGGCCTCACCCGCCTCCTGGTCGTCGAGGGTGCGGCGCAGGGTCAGGAGCGCGGTCACGATCTCGGTCTCCTCGTCCCCCTCGAGCGCCCTCGTGACCGACAGGATCAGTTCATCGGCCTGAGCCTGGACGGCGTCGATCGGGATGGTCGATCCCGGCTGCGTGGCGTTCTGGAGCGTCACGATGAGCGACCAGACCTGGTACAGGATCGTCGCCGGTTCGTCGAAGAGCTCGCGCACGAAGGCGGCATCGACGTGCCTGCCCGAGAGCCGGAAGACGTTGTACATGCGCTTGGCGGCCTTGCCGTAGTTGAGGCTCTTCGTGAGGTACTTCCGCACCTCGGACTCGAGCCGTTCGACGTAGTCGTCGAGTGCGTCATCCGAAACGAACTTCGCGACCTTCGCGAACACCGGGACCGCCTCCGCGTCGAGGTACACCTCCTGGAAGTAGGCGTCGAGGTAGCCGTCGAGGGAGACGATCTCGCCGTCCGGCCCCTCCCACGTGACGTCGATGACGTTGCTCGCGTTCGAGAGCTGTTTTCGCGCCGGATCGGCGACCACCCAGTCGAGCTTGCACCACCCCGGGTCCTTCGCGACCTCCTCCCACAGCAGGGTCGCCGTGGACCCGTCCGACTTCACCACCTCGAGCTTCCCGGCCTCGATATCGGCCGCCGTCCAGGTGATCGGACTGCCCTTCTTGTTCGACCACCCGTTCACGGTGCAGTCGAACTCGTGCGTCCCGAGCTTGGCCTCGAGGAACTGGTACGTGTCTCCCCCGAGGGTCGACAGCACCTTGTCACGGAACAGCGTCGCGAGAATCGCGCACGCCTCATCCCGAGTGGGGGCGATGATGTTGAGGCGCTGGAAGTAGTCGCAGTCGCCCGGGAAGCTCTGGATCTTGGATTGGGCGGCGGAGCCGGACAGGGCGAGCGCGCTCTCGGCGACGCCCTCGGGCCCCGTCACCTCCACGATCTTCCCGATGCGCCGGAACCGCTCGAGGTCGTGCGGGCTGAAGTCGAGCATCGACACCTTGTGGCCGAACGTTCCGCTCTCCGCATCGACGAAGACGTTGTCGTCGTCGGATTGCGCGGCAGCGAGGGCGGTGAGCCACTGCGTCGTGGCCTCCTCGTCCAACTCGATGCCGAGCCGCCGCGCCGACTCCACGATGCGCTGGATGTCGTCCGAGGCCCCTGCCGTCGATTCCTTCATGTGCGGACCGCCCTTCAACTGTCGTCGGTGACTGCTCCCGTATCCGCCACGATCGCCCGGAAGAGGGCGGCCTGGTCCCGGGCGTCGCCGAGGGCGTTGTGGGACAGCCTCGACCCGCCGAGATAGCGCGGTGACAGGTGCTTCATGCTCGTGCTCGCCCAGGTCGAGCCCGTCTTGCCCATATAGTAGGCCTTCATGTCCACGGCGGAGTGGCCGAACGGATTGCGACCGAGGTGCCGCTCGAAGTAGTCCGCGACGAACATCCAGTCGAAGGGCGTGTTGAAGCCGACGAAGACCGGCGTCTCGCCCGACGGCGTCACCTCCGCGATCCAGTCGGCGAACTGCTGCATGGCGAGCTGGGGATGCACCCCCTCCGTCGCGAGCTGCTCCATCGACAGCCCGGTTATCTCGAGAGCGCCCGGCGCGACGGCGTCGAACTCGGGAGCGAGCTCGACGTAGAACCCGACCTCGGGATGATCGACGGCGCACGCCCCGATCGAGAGCAGCGCGAACCTGCTGGGTATCGGCCCCGCGGTTTCGACGTCGACGGAGATGTAGAACTCTGGCCGGGCGGAGCGTGATGACATGGACTCCACGCTAGCCGTACAGGCTGACGACGGCCTCGCGGAACGCGACGGTGTGACGCTCGACATCGGCCGCCGTCGTGGCGGGGCTCATGAGCGCCATGTTGTGGAAGGGCGTCATCAGGATCCCGCGGTTGAGCGCGTGCAGGTGCAGGTACTGCTGGAGTTCGAAGTCGTCGGCGTCTGCCGCCTCACGACCGTCGCGCGGGGGCGTGGGCCGGAAGCTGTACTCGGCGCGCGCGCCGAGCTGCGTCACCTGCCAGGGCACGTCGAACTCGTCGATCGCGGACTGCACCCCCGCCGTCCACTCGGTGCTGCGATCGATCATCCCGGCGAACGCCCCGGGCGTGAGGACCTCCGACAGGGTCGCGCGGATTCCCGCGAGCGAGAGCGCGTTGCCCGCGAGCGGTCCCCCCACTCCCCCGACGTCGATGTCCTCGAGCTCGAGGGACTCGCGCACCGCGTCGGCGAATTCGCGGGTCATCCCGTACGCCCCCGCCGGGATGCCGCCGCCGATGCTCTTGCCGAGCACGACGGCGTCCGGCTGAAGGTCGAGTTCGGCGATCATGCCGCCGGGACCGGCGCTGAACGTGTGCGTCTCATCGATGAGGAGGATCGTGCCGTACGTCGAGCAGAGCTCGCGCACCGCCTCGTGGTAGCCGGGTTCGGGCAGCACGATGCCGATGTTCGTGAGCGCCGGCTCGATGAGCACCGCCGCGATGTCGCCCGCCGCGAGCACCCGCTCGAGCGCGGCGACGTCGTTGAACTGCACGACTGCGGTCGTCTGGTCCAGCGGGACGGGCGCGCCGATGTTGCCGCGCCGGGACACGACCTCGCCCGCATCGTCGAGGGTCGCATACGCCTCGTCGACGGTGCCGTGATAGCTGAAGTCGTGGACGACGATCCTGGGCCGCTTCGTGACCTGTCGCGCGAACCGGATGAGGCTGCGATTGGCATCGGTGGCCGAGAGCGAGAACTGCCACACCGGCACGCGGAACCGCGCGCTCATGATCTCGGCGACGGCCGCGGCATCCTCGGTCGGCAGCATGAAGGTCGACCCCCGGGCGAGCTGGGCGCTGATCGCGGCGACCGACGCCGCGGGGGCGTGGCCGCTCATG
>SXGT01607680.1_pt1 | contig 33241 bp, 28 predicted proteins | sample 3176221 | NCBI WGS metagenome assembly SXGT01 (sample SAMN11356862, study PRJNA531348) | freshwater metagenome | isolation source: freshwater sample F1-120 | place: China: Fuxian Lake, Yuxi | collected 2017-12-25 | reverse complement strand
CTTCTGCTCGAACTCACCCAGTGAACTTCCATGATCGAGAGCCTCCCTTTACAGCTTACGTCTTTGAGTTCTGATTCGATCAAATCAATTGGCTTCAGCAAATTTATACCGGGACGGAAGCATTCCTGGACCAGACATCGGACCGTGACGAGAAGCCTGCCGTTGTGATGCATGATCGCGACTCGAAGTTCACGCAGGAGTTTATCAATAAGCTCAAACAAAAAGGTGTGCAGCATAACGCTTTACCGAAAGCTTCACCAAATCTGAATGGACGCTGTGAACGGGTGATTTTTACTCTCAAACGGGAGTGCTTGAGGAAGTTCATCATCTTTGGGAAGCGGCATCTTGACCATCTGACATTGGAATTTAGCGAATACTACAACAGACACCGCTCACATACGGAACGCCATCATCTACCGCCGTTAGCAACGGCTCCTGAAGAAGTTCTATCGGTTAACAGTAATGAAGTGGTTGTCACATCATTCGTAGGTGGGCTTGTCAGATCGTTTGAACGAAAAGTCGCGTAGTGTTACGTCTGGTGAGTTCAAATCACGTCACTCCGACTGACGTTGTAGTGGCATAGCATTCACGTTGCAGTGGCGTTGAACTCTCGATGGGAACACTGTGGAATTCGGGATGTCGCTGAGATAATCATTCATTGACCTGTGATTCGATCTCCCGCAGCACTTCAAGCAGCTATTCGAGCGCAGGCGTTTCACCGAATGCTCACTCCGCGACGTGCGTCGTCTATCTCCTCAACGAGGACGGCGATTACCGCGTGAAACGCCTCGCGGGGTTGCTCAATCGCAAATTCGGCAAATTCATCGAGCAAGGCAGATCGAACACCAGTGAGTGAGTTACATGGAGTACGGAGCGGTGTGCCCTATTCTTCGCGGTTCGCCACCCCTTTGCAATTTGCCTTCTGCCAATCCCGAAGTTGCTTGTCGGTCCGGGCTATTTGGTAAATCGGTTTCATAAAGAAGAGCATTTGGTCGAGGGCATCGACGAAGGCTGTCCAGCGGTTCGTGGCGGTCTGATGGTGTTGTGTCTCCTGCCCCCCCCTCATTTATCAACTCTGCGTACAAGCCCAGAAGCTGCTGGTTCGATGTCTTTGCGTTGAACACCAACCCAGGACGGAGATCCACCAAGCCGGTGTATCCAGTAACACCCGTGGCGATGAGGTCCGCTTCAGAGAAGAGCAGGATCATGCTGGGCAGTTGGATCACGTAGCGGTTCGGCAGCCCATCGGAAGGCAAGCGTAACCGGTCACTCAGCCCCATTGTCAGAAAATGGTTGATGCCTGGCCGCAGGTCGCATCTGGCGGTGATAGGCTGGTAGACGCAGGGGTACACGAAGATCGACTGCCCGATCTGCGCCGGGTTTTGAAACGCGGCCTTGCAACGGTCGCGGAACAAGACTGCGATCGGTTGGTGCGCCGGGTTTTCGTCAACCACCAAGCTGTGGATTGCGTAGCGGTAGCAGACAGAGAAAAGCAGCTTCAGCGTGGAATCATGGCCCCATTCGTGGGTTGCAGCTAACGGTCGCCGGAAGACTGCCTGGCTGAAGTCGTTCTCCCATCCGCCGAACACCTCGTTGTCGCACTTCTGGCAGAGGTACGGCCCGGTTATCATCCAGTCATTGAACTAACCACGGTTCTTGTACAGTTGGTTCTGTCGCGTGTTAAAAAAGGCGCGGCGGACCGAGTTGTTTCGCAGATACTCGATCATGAAGTCGGGCACGACGTGGCTGTTGCTGATCGTGTCAGGATGTCCACAAAACTCGCAGGGCATCGGTTATCCTTTCGCCGACCAACTCCCGTTTGACGGGATTGACAAGTCCGTTCCGAAGCACCAACTAGAGCCGCGATTTGATTTACCGGATCCCGGAACCGGGAAGAGTCGCGCCTAGCTTATAGACTTTCGATAAGGGAAGCTCTTTCAGCATAGTTACGAGTTGAAACCGAGGGGAATGCGATGATCATAGCGGGGCCGCCATCGGATTTCCCCGGAAAAGACCGCTGCAACTCCGCTTCCCAGACCCCTCACCCCCCGCGATGAAAAGTTCAATAGCCGTCTTGTCGCCCCGACTTGCTTGCACAAGAAGCCCATCACCAGGAATGGTGGTAGGCTTAAGTCATTTCGTAATGGTCCAAAGGCAGTGACAGATAGGTTCGTTGGCTAGATGACTATTTGCAACTTTTAGAAATAAAAAGGCTTGCAGAGTTCAAATCTTGTAGCCAGTCTCGTGGTAGCTTCAGCGGCTGCAACTCCTTGCTCAGACATCATGGCGTTACCTCGTGAACCGGCGTGTAAGGCCAAGTGGCTGCTCGCCGCACGTCGACAAACAATTCTGTTAAGGCAACGCATGGCATGTCATTGATGAACAAGGATGCGAAGGCGGGGTAGTAGGTCACAAGAACTGGAGCAACCTGTCGCACGGAGACATTTGCAGGGAAGCCTTTCACTGATTGAAGTGCCGCTGCGACTTGCTTGGCGTTATCCAATACCCACTTCGTTTTCCGCTGAACCTGGGTCACATAGTTGTTCGTTCCACCCGTGAACTTGGCGATGTCATCCCGGAATGTGGCTGGTTCGTGAGTTGGCTTCACGAGCTTGCACTCCCCGACGACCAGCAGCCCTTCCTTCTCCCAATAGCCAAGGACATCGAGTTCCCCGATCAGATCGGGGATCTGCAAAGCCGCCGCACCTTGGCCGATCGACGACTTGAATCGACCAGCCTTGATCCCGAGTCCATCAAGGCAAGCGATGACGTTCGACTCGAACTCCTTGGTGATCGCAGCGGCGTACTCTTCGATTGCCTGGGGAACGCTGCCGACCTCCCATTCCGAAGGAAGGTGCTTTTGGACGAGGCGGGTGTATAGCATCATCAGGCACTCGTTGGCCATGTTCCTTGACCAGATGAAGTGCGTGCCAGTCGGGTGAGGGAACTCGAAGAAAGGCCTCGTGTACGCTCGGTATTCCTGCTTCGGCTTCCAAATCACTCGGCCTTCGTGCAGCATCGCATTCCGACGCAGGGCCATCCCGTCAAACATCCGCTTTGCAACGTCCGCAGTTCCGCCAAGAATGCTTTGAATGGAATCAAGGATTTGACTCTCTGCGACGAAAGTCACGTCGAAACCGGGCCCTGGTTGTGTAGTATTCTTGTTTAGGCTGAAGCAGAACTGGAACACGTCGGTCATACAGAAGCCGCAGCTTGTCTTGAATGGCCCATCGAGAACGTCTTTCAAACGCTGGTGGTTGTACACCATCGCCAGTTCGTCAATGACATCTTTTCTCGAAGCCGTGTCCCGTCGAATCTTCTCCCCGTACTCCTCGGCGGGACCTGGGTTATTCAAGCGGAGAATGAACCACTCTTGATCGCCTTCGGGCCGAATTTCCAAGGTAGTATCGTCAGGGAACAGGACGAATGTCTGTGTGCTGAGATTTGACAACAAAACCATCTGCTCGGCACAAATCCAGCATCGGTCGATTTTCTCAATCGCGTGCTCAGGTTTGATGGACAAGGGACCGGTTGGCGCAAGCATCGTAATGCACTCGGCGAGATACTTGGTGGCACGACGAAAGTTCGGCCCAAGTCTACGCCACAACTCTCGTTCTACGAGGTTGTTGACCTTACCTTCCAAGTACATCGAGTTTACATGACACGAGATATCGTATTGTTTGAGTACGAAATCCATCACTTCCAGCGATGCAATTTGAGGAAGGGCTTCCTTCAACATCTTATCGTAGAATGCAAAATGCCTCTGAAGAATCGCATTGATCTCGTCTTTTTTTGTGTAGGTTCCAGCCGTTACATCCTTACGTAACACTGCCTCTGCTTCCTGCCGCACAGACAACTCAGCGTCATGAGTTGGACGGTAGATGGCCGTTCCGCCGAACATTTCACAATTCATAATGACTTCGATTGTCTCCCACTAAACTCACGCTGGATTCGCACTCTACCTCAAATACTCTTAAGAAGTGTGAATGATTACATTTATGAGGTTGCCAGAATGTGTGTGGCAGTTTCGTAAGCATTTGAGCGTAACAACGCAATGTCGACTTAATCTTGCTTGTATATTTGCGATGCAAGCCCTTTGAGAACTGAACAGAGGCCGGTGCTCCGGGATTTTCTAGCTCACTCACGCCCGACGATGGATTAACGATTTGCATATTCATAAGTCTCAAGGTAGGCGTGTGGAATATGGCTTGTCGTTCTAAACTGGCTACTCGTTGTGCCATTTAACCTGAAATAGTTTGGGAGGATGGCTTCCATCGCTGTAACACGGATTGTAAAGTTTCGGGGTTGAGTTCCAGATTCTGATATCGGGCCTCTTTAGCCAAAGCGAGAAAGCAGCGAGGCAAGAAACTTTAGTGTTAAACGTTGCAAAGTGAATGCTTGTGTACTGCGGAAGTTCGTTGACAATTGACAATAAATCATCGTACGAACTGTTTGGATCAACTACGTTAATTTGCTTTATATTGTAATTGGATGATCCCATAACTTCTTCTACAGCAGCTTGGTTTCGTTCTAAAAACTCAGCTCTAGTAGGGGTAGATCCAAGCACAAGCGTTACAGAGGATGGTTCAATCGCTTCGATCACCTGGACTGCTCTTTCGCTTTCATATCCAACACAGCAAATCAGATGTCGTTTGGGGAGTGGCTCATCTGAACCTGAGAAACCCAGCAAATTGCGAGCACGGTCGTATTTGGCGCTCAGCCATGGGCCGTATGTTTTGGGCGAGCAATAAGAGAAGCAGACACTTGGGTAATAGACGCGACCAATTTGACTTGCCCAAAGAAACGTGAAAAGATTCTCTCTGTTGAAGCAGCTTATATCTAGCAAGTAGTCAATGTTCCGGTCCATTTTTCTGCAGTAGAGAACCATGGGCAACGGATCGCGGTAGCTTACCGGAATCCACTCACATTTAGGGAACATTTTAATAAGCTTTGAGCGATTCACCTCAAGAGCTTCTGCGTAGCTGTCCATACAATAGAATGCGCGAACAATTCCGGAAAAGCCGCTTTCATATAGGTAGTTGGCAACGGTTAAGCATCTCTCTTCGAATGATATGAAGAGATATACTTCCGATATGTGAACTGGTATGTCGTTTATCTCGTGGAATCTCATATGTCGCCTACCATTCTGAAAGCTCAAAAAGTCCAGGTTGTTGCTCTTCTGATGGACGTGCCTTTTTTACTAACGCCAAAAATGGTTTCGGACCCTCCAAAGCAACTTCGAGCTGCTCCGGCAATAGCTCAATCCTTCCCTGGAATCCACTTAAATCTAAGTTAAAGTGGGGACACAGACGTCGATTCAAAACGTAGCACGGAAGATTTCTATTTCCTCGCTTCGATCGATACCACTTCCGATGCAAAAAAGCTTCACGTTCTGCGAGCTTCAGGACCTTTTCCAAGCGTTCGGTTGGCTTTTCCTTCAGGGAAACGCTAATGATACGCGGCTCGCGAGAGCTTTTATCAAGCAAACGTTCTCGGTATAGAGCACCAAGACTATTGAGCAAATTGTGAAGGTGCTGATAGATCTCACGCTGCTCAGAGCCAATTGGAAATCCGTCTATCTTGTCAAGTAATTGAGATTTAATGAAATCATCCGAGTAATCAATCATTACGTCGTTCTGAATTCTGATAGGTATTTGCGTCGGGTCAGACCCTGGGACACTTTCAAGGCAGCGGGAATACATTCTGGAACAGCAATCCAAAAAGGCCCGAACTATTCCTGAAGAAAAATGAACAACGTTATCGAAACCTGCATAGCTACGAGATGCCTTGGTTGGGCGTAGTTCTTGGAACACTATTGCAGGTGCGTATTTCTTAATAAAATTCATTTTATCGATCGGACGTGCATCTGGCGGCAACTGATCATATCTTTTTGCTGCTAGTTGCCGGGCTTCGTCATGAAGCTTTGTGTCATTCGGATTCTCGATGAGGTATTCATAAATATTTGTAGCAATTCCAGCTCTGTGCAATCTTTCATTAGCGATTGTCTTAACTCGCTCGTAATATGCTTCTTGATGGTTTGTGTATAGCGATTCTAGGTCAAGAGTAGTGTAATCGTGGGTTTCATCGACAGTATCATCATTTGCCATATGAGGGGTAAATCCATGAAGTTGCGACGCAACTTTGATGCAAAGACTCTTTTGGCTTCGAATACCTATTAGAGCATTCACTGATGCTTGTTGTGGTCGAGAGAGTTCATTTGCCTCGTCAAAAAGTAAGAAGAATGGGCAATCCAATCCACACGATAATTGCAGCCATTCACATAATTCCCGTATCGTTGGAGTAGTACGCAATAGTCCATCGGCAAGCCCGGAAGCGTCAAGAGGGAGCCCGAGAAATATATGATCGATAGCAGTTGAAACTGCATGACGAATAGATGCACCCCATGTATCAATCGCCTGAAGCACTTGGCCTAACTGCGTTGATGCGCGGGGCACTCGATTTTGAATCGAAGTGGGCAGAAGGGTTGGCTGTACATCAAGATTCAGTAACCATGGAAGTTGTTCTCGAAATGTTTTGTGTATGCTTCTAACGACTTCGGCAGCTAAGTGGCAATCGATCAGGATTTGAATGCGGTCTCGTTGTGAATCTGGTAAAGAATCAACCAGTCGAAACTCTTCTTTGTTTAGCACACCCTCTCGGCAATTTATATACACCCCAACAAATGACGCAGGAGAGTTAAGAAAAGATTTCACGTCACCGTTGAAGTGATAATCTCTCCTGCTGGCCTGCGCCAATGGCTCTAAAAATCTAAAGTGGATGCTTTTTCCCGAACCGCGACTACCCCATACTACGGTATGGGTATAGGAGGCAAGTTTCGCAAATTCCGTATGGTTACTGACAAATTCTTGACCGACTTTCGTGAGATCCATCAGCTCTGCACTGACGATGTCAAAGGGATTAGGCATTTTCATCTCCTAGTGCTGCTTCAATATGGCTTCGGATATTTGAAAGATCTGGTCGATTCAAGAGATCTTTGGGTGAAAAACTATCATTCAATTCAAATCGAATGACATTGTTTGCAGCAAGATAAGCATTAGTTTCTTGCGTTTGAAGTCCGACAGAGATGCCCTTTATTCCAGGATGATAATATGCCCTCCGAAGAAATGTATTACAGTATTTTCGTTCTTTCTCAATCTTGAAGATGCGGCGGAAATATTCGGCTAGTGCTGATGTAGTCTCTGCCTTTCCCTCCTCGATTAAAAACTGTTGATCAAATTCTGATTGCGGTATATGTGTTTCAATATTGACAACTAGGTCTAGATTGTGTTCGCCAGCGATTGGTCTGACATGGATCGACCTGTTGCGTTCGCAGAAATACCAATAGCGATGGCTCTCTCGCGGAATAATATTGAGATGTCGCCACTCTTGAGGAATGGCCCGTCTGTAGTCCTCATCAAGTTCGTCTGCGAATCTCAAAACTGCTGCCAAGAACTGTGGATGCACTTCTGATTGATGGTATGTGCCAACACTAAATTGAGAAGGAATTATCCTTTCAATAGCTCCCTCACCGGAATGTGCTTCTGCCACTTGCTTAATAAATGTCGTGAGGTATTCGTCGTACATGTATCCCGAAACAGCTTGGAAGCACTCGTGAACTCTCTTGGCGTGCCCTTTGCGGCCATACATGTTTCCCATATCGTGCCATACAAGTGCATTAATAAGAATCAACGCGTCTGGCCAAGTAATCAGGCGATCTGCGGGGATATCACGGACGACCGAATCCGCTGGGAAATGTCTGGAAAGAATTGACTCTATCAGCGTCAACACTCGACGTAAATGCTTTCTCGTGTGATCGTTAATATGCGGTACAGCCGAATTGATGAAAGGAAGATAATCACAACTTATCTTCTCACGCATAGCCAAATAACAGAGAAAGAGCTTTCTCCGATCATCGACGGAAGTAACGGTTTCCTTGAGAGCATGCGACTCAATAGGAGATAATTCCAACACGGCAATTAGGTCATCAGACATTAAATTGGCCCACGTTTCACATTGCCACTAAATCAATTGATGAACGAAATCAAATACGGCCTTCGCCATCAGCGGTGGTACAGCATTAGCGACCTGCTGTTGTTGTGATTGGAGATTGCCTAGAAAAACAAATCTATCAGGAATTCCCTGCAATCGTGCAGCTTCTCGAACCGAAAGTGTTCGATCTTCCCATGGGTGAATCAGCATATTTTTGCGATAATTATTTATGGTTACGGAAGGTAGATTTGCCGGCAATCTACGGTACAGCCATCGATGACAATTCTGAACTTTCGAGTAGTTAGAAAACAGAGATGGAGGTAGAGATTCCCAGTTTCCGCCCTCTGGAATTCTTCGAAAGCGCTCACGTATAAGTTCACTGTGAGCGCTTACTCCACAGTTTGACACAAACGAACCCTGATTGCGATTTCTCATCGCTTTTTGGAAAGAATTGAGTGCGTTTCCAAATAATCTGTACTGCATTAATTCTGCCGTTTGTTCACCAATCCGAGGAAGATCAGACAGAGCCTCACCAACAGTTATTGCAACTTGAGTTTCGGGAGGGATTTTATCGCTTACCGGTGTGGATCGAGTTCCAAGAAAGAAAATACGATTTCGCTTTTGCGGAACTCCAAATTCAGCAGCATTTAGCGAAAGAACAATAACGTTGTATTTCATACTTCGCAGAACTTCTACGATCGACGACACTACCTTGCCATTTTCAAATGTTTGCAGTCCTGCAACATTCTCGATCACAACTGCCTTTGGCCTGAGCACGTCTAAATGTCCAAATATCGCTTTCCATTTGTTGTTCTCCGGGTTGTTGGTATTTCTTGTTCGCATGTTTGAAGTAGAAAAACCCTGGCATGGCGGTCCAGCCATAAGAAGATCAATCGAGCCTCGTCGAAACCCCAAATTGCGATAAATTGAAGCGGGAGATTCAGAGCAAAGGTCGATATTTAATGCTCTGCTGTCAGCGAAATTATGCTTGAAAGAGGTGAATGCCTTACGGTCGTGTTCCATCCCTGCCAACACGCTGAAACCGGCCATCCGCGCACCCAGTGACAGTCCACCAGCACCACTAAATAAATCGACGGATGTTGGGGCGTTGCGATCCGACGGCATATTCGTTTACATCAAGGTGTGAATCAACTTTTGCAGCGAAAAACGACTATACAAAAGTGGCCTCTTATATGCAACCATCCCGTCAGCAACATTAAAAAAAGGACGATTCGCCTTTCACGGCATGAATATTGATTCAATATTCTTCGGCTTAGTCTGTTCCGAGAAGGATGTTGTTCCACCATATCTCCACTCCCCAACGTTCAATGCCACGCAGGGTTTCAATCGTTTTTACAATCGCATAGAGATTGTCTTCGACCTGGTCCCATTTATCACAGGTAAAGCACATCGAGCGTCGCAGGTGCGTGAAATAAACCGCCACGCCACGATCATCCGGTTTACGGCAAGCCGTCCTGACGGAGCGGTACATTCGTGGAAACCACGAGATTGATACTACCCAATCGGCGTATTTCGCTCTGAATCAATCCCACCGCGTTTGAAAAGTTGGTTTTGAACTTACTGCGACGAGGAACAGAGCGAGGTTTTCCAGATGGCCATTGGAGGGGAAACGCGTCGTTCACGGCAAATACCCATTGGATTTAAGCCATGGCCCCAACAATTCATTGAGTATCTCGCTGATCGTATTCGGGTACTCGCCTGCTAGTTGGCGTTCCAACGAGGCCCGTTTCAAGGCAATGGCGTACTCTGCCCGAATGCGCGTACTGAGTGGACGACGACTGTGTTGGAGCGGATTCACTACGACTTTTGGACGCGTTTCAACAGGAGGAGTTTCTTCGAGTTTCTCCCCCTTGATAAAAGCCAATTCCTCTCTGGTAGGAGGTGGTAATAGTCCATCTTTGAGACTGCGACGATCCACCATAGTTATTCCTCCCTTGCTTGTTTAATGGCTGCGAACGTCGAGCGAATCCGAGGCTTCCATTGACAGCTTCTGGCAACAGTTCGCGCATGAGTTGCTCGACCTCTTCCACGGCCTCTTTGCCTCGTGCACCGAGATCCCAAACCGTCGCTCCCTTCCCCGGTGCATCGGCATAGATCTGACGCAGAATCATCGCTGTTTCCGCCATCGGAAGGTCCAGTGTGGCTGCTGCCTCACGCATATCTTTGGCGAGTCGATAGTTCTTCCCGACCATGCTGAGAATGATCTTCCCGGGTGGTTTGCCTTCTCGTACAACCTGAGCTTGGCGAAGCGCCTGGGTCGCATACGTCAGGGCTCTGGCTTCCAGCATATAAGCCTTGCAGGGAACGAGCACCAAATCGCAACGCAGCATCATGGTCCGACTGGTTTCGCTCAAACCTCCTGGACCGTCGGCGATGACATAATCGGCCTCTTCTGCCAATAAGGGCAGCTGGTTAAGATGTCGTCGTACTGGTCAAGGCGAACCGCTTTGATCTCAGGAACGGCTTCACGGAACCATTCCGAAGAGGATTGTTGGGTGTCACAATCAGCGAGCGTGACACGGTGCCCTTGGCGGTGTAACCAAGTGGCTAAATGAACGGCTAAGGTCGATTTCCCGACGCCGCCTTTGGAGTTTGCTATCACGATAATCATGTTCCGACCGTAGCGCACTTCTTTCAGGATGGCAAGCAGTATTTCAAGGTGTCCTGCGAGCACGATGTCATGACATCAGGACAGCCCTAACGCCAGTCATCCGGCAGGCAAGAACGAGCGCAGGAAGGCCAGCAAGTCAGCTGTCTGTCATGCATGATGACAACTGAAGCCACATGCCATCTGGCTTGCCAGACGGACAGCAAGCGGACAGGAAAGTCATCTTGATGTCCTGTCGTCATGGTGTCTGTCAGACTCTCCCGCCAGCCGGATGGCTGGCCATCTAAGCCGAGCTTAGGGGAGACGTCTGTTAAGGAAATGGTTGATGATTGATCAGCAAGCATTTCTCTACCTTCCGGCCCGCAAAAGGCGCCCTTCAAGCGGTCGGACCGGAGTTCTTCGCTTCATGGATTGTAGTGACAGCTCTCAGGAGAAGTGTGTCAGGCATTCCTAATGCCTGCTTCGGCTCGATAGTGAGTCTTAACGGTGATGAACGTCATCGGCAATTCTTGCTGGGTTTTCGGGTATTGATGGAGCCTGGAACGTTTTGTAAGAAGCCGGTTCTGCCGAATCCCGGAATAACTCGACGACAACTGAACCTTTTCGTGGCCACGGGCTCGATAGTATAGTTCGCTTTCTAAGCCGCTTCTGAAGCCCGCTTATGGTTTCTTGGTTGCTCGCGAGGCAACCGTTTCCGACAATGCAGCTTTGGAAGTGTCGCTCTGGAGAAGGCTGCCAATGACTGAATCTACTGCAGAATGGAAATACGAGCCTGTCCCACCATCCGCTTCCGTTCTTTACCGTATGCTGTGGCAGCTGGAAACGTGGCTCAGGACGATGGTCTATGTTGAGTTGAAAGCAGCTCGCACCGACTGGGAGGAGCCAATCAAAGCAAACCTTTGGGCCAACTCACTGACCAACGATAAGGTGCAGCACCACATGGCAACGTCGCATCAGGTAGGAATCTCCTATCTAACATTCGGCCAGCTTTGGAAAATTATATCGGACAACCGACCGATGTTCGAACCGTATTTTCCACCCGAGGCGAACACTGTTCCGCGGATGGAAGAAGTAAAAACGATTCGCAACCGAATTGCCCACTTCCGCGAGCCACACCGGCACGACGTGGACCGTCTGAAGCTTTTTATGAAAGACATGGAAGCAGGAATCAGGAAATTCTGCTTCCGATACTGCGTGGGAAAGCGCCCGCAGAGCTCGGCTGACGAACCGGTACACGAGTCGCTTGAAACGCAATGGGAAACAATCGGGTATGGCATCGAGTTGCACACACCCTTGGGTTGGCTTTATGCGCCAGGACATCTGCTCAGAAGTCCGAAATTGAACGCGACCTTAGAGCTGCTTACGCATAAGAACTACACGAGGGGCTCGATGGAGGGAGTGGTTTACAAGCTAACATTCAGCCCCAATCTTTCAGGGCAGTTTGACGTTAAAAGGTTCGTCGATGCGACACGAGACCACCATAAGGACATTATTCACATTTTACTGGGCCGTGACTCTCACTCTCCAGCCGTAACGATTCCTGCAATCCACGGCGTAGCCACGACTGTGGATCTTATTTCGAAGTTTCTTAGTGCTGCCCTCAATTCCCAATACGGAGACCGCCAGAGCTTGGAGCGGGAAACGCTCAACTGGCCCGAGAACATTCTTTGGCCTGAGCATATTCTAAGTTTCTTCGATTCGGATATCACTGAACCGATTCTGATGATCGACGATTGATGCGACACGCTCGATGTTTGGACGGCTAGCACGGTTTTCCTCGGCTTTGAGGATAAGAGGGACGATTATTCTTCATTCTGGAATGGGATCAGGCCCTCGGTTCCGAAGACCGATGCTCTATCCGAGCATCTAACTGATTTGTCGGCATAACCTCGCATCTGAACAGGAACGTCAGTTTGTTAGGCCAGCAAGTGCGTGGCAGTTTGTGTATCTGATATTTGCGAAGGTTTGTGTGATGAGAATTTGATCCGCTGATTACAGATCCAGCATTTGCAAATCGTTCCAAAGCGTCAGATGGTACGCCATTCGCTGCACCTCGCTTCCGGAAGTTCAACTTGGTGTCTTTAACTTGATTTGTCACTACCGCATGGCTTCGTCGTTTCTCATCATTTTTTGTCACACAAATTTGGAGGTATGATCCTGCAGATTCGTTTGGAAATCAGGGTGGTAATTTCTTTTGCCAGCTCCTTGGAAACAGCCTCGATGGCATTCAAGGTAGCGTGGGAGGAGCGTTTCAACGTTTGTAATCTTTAATCACAAAACGGTCTTTTAATACGGCATAATGCGATACACGAATCGCATGTATCATGAGATCGGGGTACACGCTATTCGCGTATAGCCGGGGCTTTTATCTAACTCTCTTAACTTCAAGCAATTAGGCTTCCTGACGACTCGCTTCACACGTCCCGTTTAGCCATATGGTATATTCTAAGGCTCTTTTCTAGCATCGCTTTCACGTAAAAATAGCCCTCCAAGATTTTTTTCTCAAGACGGCACGAATCGTGCTTACCTCAAAAAATCCCGGGTAGCCTCTCCGTCTCATTTCTTTTATTTTGACAGTCACCCTGCCCACGAAAATGCTCTATTGCCGTGGTCGACGGCAATCCAATTTGCAGCTGCAACGGAGGTGGTTCTGGCAACGGTGGTAGCAGTGACTTGTTCTGTGATGGCGGCGCGATAGTTGCGTTTAACCTCCAATATGCGGTCGGCTGAATAAACGTCAGTTCTCGCCAGGATCTTGGCATCATCATGGTCGGGAATATACGCGATCATGAAACGGCAGTGATGACACCCAGTTCGTCCACATACAACTTGCCCCTCAACAATCACTTAATGAATCAAAACAGCGTAGCCCTGCGGGCAAAGGCTTTCAAGAAAGCGTACCGCAACCTCCAGAACCCACCGGCAGGCTGACCAGCCAAGAGTTTTCCGGGCTGGAGCATGTGACGATCGGCGTGGTGACCCAGGCAGCCAGTGAGCGATTTCGGGGCTTTTTGCCAGAGGAAGCGAACTGGCTGGATGTGGTCAACGCGGCAGCGCACGTGCATACGGACCTGAAAATCTCGCAAACGAGTTGGGGCGAAGCCTGCCTCAAACTGGGCCGAACGCGGGCGGCCTTGTGCCTGCTGGTCACCGATCAGGCGAACTTGCGGGACGACAATCCGGTCGAAAAGCCAGCGGCGTACTTCCGTGCTTTGGTCAATCGGGCCGGGCAAGGGGAGTTGCAGCTGCATCGGATGTTGTTCGGGCTGCTCAAACGGAGCCGGGCCGTGGAATAGGGCCCATCTTTGCTCGACATCCCTGTGCGAATCACGATAGGACAACCCCGGAGGAATGTTCATGGTCGATCTACAGATTCAGGATTTCGATGATGCGGTTCGTGACAAACTCGTGGAGCTGGCTCGCCAACAGGGGATTAGTCTCAATGATCTGGTCTGCGACAGCCTACGAAAGGCTGTTTTGACGAAGGGTGAACCTGCGACAGGCTTGGAAACAAGGCTCGCCGAACGCTTTGCCGCTCAGGGGTTGACCGCAGAGCTACCGGAATGGAGACGTCCTGAAACCGCCGACGTTTGAGGAGTGAGAGCAGGTCGTACAATGTATTGACATTGTCATGACGGCCATGATAGAGTGGTCGTAGTTGAGAGGAAAAACCGATGGCCACCACATCTGAAAATCAACCCACGCGTACGGAATCGATCACGCTGCGTATTCATCCGGAAGCTCGCGCCTTGATCGACAAGGCTGCGCAGTCAGCCGGAAAGAACCGGACCGAGTTCATGCTGGAAGCGGCGCAGCGGGAGGCCCGCAACGTCTTACTGGATCAGCGGTATTTTTCGTTGACCGATAAGGCCTTCAACGCCTTCATGAAACAGCTCGATCAGTCGCCCCGCGAGAACCCCCAACTTCGCCGTCTATTGGAGACACCGGCCCCGTGGGATCGCTAAGTCCTCGCTTCCAATCGCCTCAGCCGCTGCATGAGGAGCATGATCTGGCCGGTTTTGATAGTGGGGAACCGGATCTTGATCGTTGGCTGCAGCAGCAGGCCCACAAGAACGAGCAGGGGGGCGGTTCACGCACTTATGTGATCTGCCCGGACAAGTCGAAAACCGTCATCGGCTATTACTGTCTGGCGACTGGAGCGATCTCTCGGGGGATGACTACGAGCCGCGTCCGCCGCAACATTCCTGATCCCGTGCCGGTAATGGTTTTGGGACGGCTAGCGATTGACCGGAAGTACCAGGGGCAGGGACTTGGTTCTGCCTTGCTGCGGGACGCGATTTTGCGGACGACGCAGGCCGCTCAGATCGCCGGTATCCGGGCCATACTGGTGCATGCCATCTCGGAGCAGGCCAAGCAGTTTTATCTGGACCGGGGATTTCTGGCCTCCCCCACGGATGCCATGACGCTCATGTTGCCGCTGGCTGATGCGGATCATATTCTGCGCACGTAATCAGAGGTGCTGCATTGGTAGCACGGTAGCAATCTGCATCGCTACCGATCTTCATCGCTGTATCTCATCAAATACTCATTAATCGCTCGAATGACAATCGAACTGATCGTGACCCCGTGCCCTTCTTCCACCGCCTGAAGTCGCAAGCGACGGTGCAGACTGACCGGGATGAGAATATTCAGCCGCGTGGACTCTTCACGCGTGGCTTCGTCGAGGGCGGCTTGTTTGGCGTGGCTGTTGCGACGCGTAGGTTTGATGGTGAGTGACATGGAGAACCTCCTTGATTTCCTGAGCGATGGCTTCGATTTCCTGGGCAGCGGGGCCAGATGGTTCCCGCTGAAAGACGGTTTTGCCTTCCGCGGCAGACGTGGGGTAGATGACCCGTTGTGTCGTGAAAGACTTCAAAACAGGCATCTCATAGTCCCGCAGCGCGATGACAACGTCGGTGGAGAGCTTGCTGTTTTTGATTGCTCGGCTGATGACAAAATAGGCCAACGGTTGACCGTTCGCGACGCTCCGTCTGGCCTGAATGAGATCCGCGCAGGCCCAGATATCGTAAGGTGAATGTTGGACGGGAATGAGGACCAGATCGGCCGCTTTCACGGCCGCAGCGGAGAGGCGGGCGATCTGGGGTGCCCCATCGATAAGAATGTAGTCATAGCCCACTGAGACAGCGGTTAGATCCTTGGCCAGGGTTTCACGGTCGAGGCCGACTACTGGCAGTAGATTGCCGCCATTGACTTCATTCCAGTCTCGCAGGCTGCCTTGCGGATCGGCATCGACGAGCAGGACTTTATGGCCGTCACGGAGCAGGGCATGGGCAAGATTCGTGGCAATGGTGGTTTTCCCGGCTCCGCCTTTTTGATTGAGAACCGCAATGACTTGGGGCATGAAACCTCGGATGAAGATGGGTAGCGATGCAGATGGCATCATGTCTTCATCCGTAGCATGGTCGCAGAGCAGGTGGCAAGTCGCAGCGGAATGTTATCCACAACCTGTTTTGCCAAGGGAAGCCCCCTCAACAGCCCTCACCAAAGACAGGTAGCGATCAACGGGGTATTTTCAGGTCTCCGCCAGGAGTTCGGGGGCCGGTCTTGGTGAGGCCCCCGAGACTCCCGGCTCCGAAGACAGGAATTGAAGTCAGTTCAGAAAGCTGAATGTTTTCAGTCCGTTGTAGCCAGCATTTTCCAGAATCTTTATTATCACTTTACTTTAAAAGGGCAAAAAAAGATGAGTGGCAGAGATGGCGCGCGAGGTTACTTGTATCAGGCATTAGCGGCTTTAGTCGAAAGCCTCGATTCTGCCCACCTATGGAGTGAATTAACCATTGAGCCCGATTTTGAATCGGAAAAGATCGATATTCGCTGGACAGGATCGAACGGCGTCAAGGCGGTCCAGGTAAAAAGCTCAATTAATCTGGTAACCATAAGAGAACTGAAAGCATGGGCGACGGAGCTAGAAAGCAGCGTATCAGAGGTCCACGAATTCGAACTCATTGTTTTCGGAAATTTGTCGTCGAATGCTTCCAAATTCGTTCAACACGGGAACGTTCGGATAGTCACAAAATCGGCTCCGAGCCCCGATGGAATTCAAGCTATCATAGAACAATCAGCTCATCGTCTGAACGAATATTTTGCCAGCAGAAATCCTGTAAAAATACTTCATCCTTCCCACTTAAAGAAAATGGTTGAATGGCTAACTTTGAAATTGTTTGTGTCATCAACCTACGGAACACCCTTACTCCGGCAGCAATTTGAGACATGGCTTAGCAACACCGCTGAAGATTTCAAGGATAATGAGCAGCCTGAGTTACTAGACTTTACAAAGGTATTCACTGCATGCGAACAGATATCGAGTATGCTGACAATGAAGAAATTCAGAGGCCAATGGCTGGAACGTCCTCAATTAGGCGAAATCCAGCAGGCAATGGTCGGTACTGATAAAATCACTTTCTTATTAGGTTTACCAGGAAGTGGAAAAACTGCGATACTCGCCAAAATTGTGGATGATTTATTAAGTCAGAATTCTCTCGTCTTGGGATTTCGTGCTGATCGAATTCCGATTGAGGAAGATGTCGATGCTTGGTTAGGGCAACAACTTGGTCATGAATTGGGTTTCCGTAACTTCATCCTTCAGACGGATCAATTCGAAACAATCACGGTTGTCATCGATCAAGTCGACGCTTTAGCGGATCTTGTCGATTTAAATTCAAACAGGCTCAATGAGGTACTCAATCTTGTTCGTTTTCTGGGAGCGCGTTCAAACATCAGAATTGTTTGCTCATGTCGTGAATTTGAATATCGACATGACGTACGACTCAACGGCCTCGATTCCAAGGTCATTCGATTGGAGCTTCCTACTTGGGACCAAGTGCAAAGAATTCTGCATTCTGAAGGTATTGCTGGCTGTACCGAATGGCCATCGGAGTTCAAGGAGCTTCTCCGGACTCCTCAGCATCTGACTATCTATCTAGACGCTTTTCGAGAAACGGGACGAGCTCAACCGTTCGATTCATACCAGCAAATGCTCGATGAACTGTGGAGGAGAAAAATTAACTCAGACAGGATCAGCGACTTAGTGTATGAACTGACCGAACAATTGATCAAGCGGGAATCACTTTCATTACCATTGGTTCTGTTTGAAACGCGTCGTGAACTGCTGAAGCACCTCGAAGCAGAGCAAATTGTATTCATTGACGGCGTTGCTCTGGGGTTCAAACATCAAACTTTGCTGGAACATGCGAAAGCCCGTTTGTTCACGCGAAATGATAAGCCTTTTAGTCAATTCGTCATCGAACGGCAGCATTCAATTGCAGTCCGACCTACCGTATGGGCAGTTCTAAGATATTTGAGAGCGGCTGACCGGGCAAAATACCACACTGATATCAACGCACTTTCGCAATCAACCGTTAGGCTTCACGTACGATTTCTGTTAGTTGATTTTCTCGGACAGGTGGACTCTCCAGATCTGATCGAGCAGCAAATCCTCGCGAGCTATTTAAACGACCTCAGTATACGACGCCGCGTCCTGATCTCGATCCGTGGAAACAAGGGATGGTTTCAGGCACTGCATGCTCGTCACTTTCCAGTCGTAATGCGATGGGAACATGATCAATGGCCAATGATTGATGTCATCAGTGCGGCATGGAGCGACGCGCACAAGGAATGTCTTCATCTTGTCAAGGAGCACTGGCTCAGTGATGCATCGAAAGACGATTTCACGTGGCGTGTTCTTGACACATGCCAAGTTTGGGATGAGCAAATAGCGAAGTGCGCAAAAAATCTGATTGGTCGTTCAAGTAACGACGACCAGCGAGATTGGATTGCAGAAAGGCTAACATCGAGAGCATCTGATACCAGTGTGGACTTAGCAATTGAACTTTTTCTAGTGTCAGAAGACCTAGCCAAGAAAGCCACCAGCCCTCTTGAAAATAGCGATTGGTACGAGCTTCCCAGAATTGCTGAGAAGGACAGCGTTACGTTCCTACAGAAGATCTGGCCATGGTTCTTGGCATGCGGTGATAGATTTTATTCTCAACCTATGTCTACCGTTTTGAATCGTTACGGTGGAAGCATGAGCCTTCTCGATCAAGAACCAGTCCACCGGGAAAGATCAATCATTGATGCGCTGATAGCTGCTATCGAAAAGGTTGGAAGGTCAAGACCGGACGTAATCGTTGAGATCGCGAATGCATCTCTGAGTTCGGAAAGCATGTTAGTTCATGCATTGGTCTTACGAGGTATGCGCTTCATTGTCAAAACTGATGCGAATTTCGTTCTCGATTATCTTGCTGGTGACAATCGACGTCTTGCGGTCGGAGCATCGTATTCCGGTGACTTTAGCGAATCATGCAATTTAATTTCTGTATTGAGTAATGAATTAGATAAAAGCCAAATCAGTCGACTGACAAGAATAATTCTTAATTGTTCGCACTACAAAGATCAGTTTGATATGTCCCAAGAGACTTTAGAGTTTGATCGGGGCTATCGTTTGCAGCTTCTGCATGCAATCTCCTCTGTAGCTGTGACTTCGGAATTGAAAGAGTTCATCAATGCCGAGAAAACGCAACTACCTGATTGGGAACGACCGTATCCTCCGTTTGGGCGCTCGTATTTTTATGCCTCACCGATGTCAAAAGAAGACATGAAGATCTCTACAGACGCAGAAATAATCGCAGCATTGCAATTGAAACGCTCACCTAATCCGTACGATTCTGAAGAATGGTGTGAAACTGAAAATGCATGGCGCCTGATTGGTGGTGGATACGAGGCGACAGGAACTTTGGTCACCTTAGTTTCTGAGGAACCAAATCGCGCACTTAGGTTAATCCCCCAATTAGTTACGGAAAAGTTATTTGAAGCATGTGGAAGGGTTGCTCATGCACTCAGTGATTCGAATGAGTCGTATGACGACGTCATCGGAGTAATGCGAAGAATCGACTGGCCAACGGCACTACCTGATTCTGTACGATCCGATTTCAGCTACTTACTTTACAAATTGAGCTTCAAGGCACCAGGACTGCCGACAGACATGATCAGTTTGCTGAAGCAATGGCTGTTTGCTGAATGGAAAGATTATGGCCCCATTGCGGGTAACATACATAGGGAGCGAAACGATCAAATCGCGCCGATCATCTGGTCTACTCGTGACAACTTGATGGAATCCGGACCTCAGTTTTGGTCAATGCATGCACTCTCCGAAGGGCTACTCCGCCAAAAGCCACCTAATACAGCTGATTGGTTGCAATCTCTTAGCAATCTTATCGAAACTCCAATTAGCCTGACAACTTGGCTGACGTTTTGTCGCGAGCTGAAGTGGATCAAACTTGATTCTGTGGACAAAAACAAAGGGCTTCAAACTCTCTTTAAGTTGCTGCAAAAGTTTCCAGATCTGCCATTTGAGCACGAAGGAATCAACCTGATCTCCGATCTGGCTCGTGTTTTACCGGTTGAATACCTGCAGCAATACTTGCGCGATCTAAAAACTCTCGGAGAATTCCGCCACCTACAAGGATATGGAGAATTGCTTGCTCTTCTTCGGCTCAGAAATCCCGAATGGAAATGGCTTGAAGAGCTTTTCGAGAAAGAGTTGACAGCACTAGGATTGGAAATCGTCTCGAATGAGCCAATGGCAATAGGTATGGCGTACATCGCAGCAAAGGGATGGGATGAATCTTCATTTCGTCACCCATCTTGGCTGATACTTAAAAAATTGATTCCAGTGAGCACTTCTAAAAGTTCTTTAGCGATTAGTACAGTATTTTTCTGTCATAATGATTTCTTAGCAGAGAATGATACAGAAGAACTATTAAAATCATTCGCAAATCACCCAGAATGTATTCACGATGATATGGTTTCTGATGTAATCATTGCGGCAAAGGAGGTGGCTGTAGACTTTGGGCCGACCGTGCTTCAGCTATGTCAATCAGTTTTGGCTAAATATGGAACAGGCATCTCCGTATCGGGTGCGCGCTTTCACGAGATCGGTCCCAATCTCGTCGACATAGCGATGACTTTGCAAAGACTTCCATCAACGCGAGAAGGCGGTCTGGTCGTGTTGGAGGAATTGCTCCAGCTCGGCCTTGACGATGCCTTTCAAACATTAAATGAACTCGATTTACGGCCTTTCAAATCCGAGCGATTAGCATTTCGCGAGAGACGTCGAAGGCGGTGATTGATCCAGGATTCTCCAGATGAGACAAGCAGGCATGGCGTTCCAGGGAATCGCCGATTAGCTGAATTCGGAAGGTCGGTTCACGATGCCAGGTCCGAGGCACTTCACATTTCGATTTGTCCAAAGCAACTCTCCGAGATAGAATCCGCATTTTGCAACTCTACACTTTTAGGATCAATGCTTTGGCACAGGCAGGTGGCTCGGCGACTATTAATGGCGTGCTGTATCAGATCTTAGGTGCGCTCCAGCAATCTCTCTCGTATCGCATCGTTCAAGCGGAAATTCGAGATGGAGACTTCCAGAAGGTCAGCTTATTGATCGAGCCATCCGGAGGTGGGGGAGATCTTCAGATCTTCGCGTCTGGATTTCGTACGGTTCAACAGTGGAAGGCGAAGTCAACGGGCGGAACATGGAGTCTAAAGGAAGTTATCGAAGAAGTTCTTCCAGACCTCTATCGGTCCGTCTCTTGTGATCAGTTAGAAGAAGGCTGGTCGTTTCAATTTGTTACCGAGGGACGCATTGGAAAATGGGAGGACGCATACGCATTTTTTCAAACGCTACCTGCTTCATGTCAGGAAACGAATTTACAACACATTTTCCCAAATTCTAAGAAACGCCACAAGTTGGGAAGGAAAGTGCTTTCAGATAAGCAGTTGTTCGTTCTGATTTGCAATAGGCTTAGATCAGAGGGCGAAGACAGATTTAGCGTTCGGAAAAAAGTACTGTTTTTACTAAGCCACTTTAAGCTGGTGCATTCCGTTTCTCCTGATCAACTGATCGCACGTATCAATTCGAAGTTAAGCTTATATGTGGATTTGAGAGAAGAAGTCGATAACAAGCGACGCCAACTTTGTGGCATTCTGCTTGAGATTGGAAGTGAAGGGAATCGGCTTTTCACAGCCGAATCACTAATGCAAAGTGCGATGATTCCGCTGCAGTCTTTTGACGATTGGCCGAGACTAAAGAGGAGAATGGACGAGCGGCTCCGAGAGCGTTTAAAGGCTGAACAGTATGCATCAACTTCCGATGTACGCGAAACCATTTCGATCAGCGGAATGACAGTGATACACGGGGAAAGCGGTCAAGGGAAAACGTGGTGTCTCGCCCGTGCTGCCCTAACTCACATGGAGACGGATGCAATAGTGATATGGGTTCCTAACTGGAGCAAATCGCCCGTCGAGGAGTTTGTGCGCGATGAACTATGGTCATATGGATTACAGCGCGATAGCCATCTGCACTTAAGCCGTGTCGTAGAAAAGGTTCGCAAAACAGAGACTCGCAGGTGGCTCGTAGTGTGCATCGATGATGTACAGGCGGCAGACTTGCCCAGAATTGTGCATGGCGAATGGGGCAGATGGGGAATTGATCTGGGCGTGTCGATGAATAGCTCTCTATTGAGTGAGATATCGCTAAGAGATCAGGCACGTATGATCAAGTTGCGAGACTTCACTCTCCAGGAATTGCGAAAATTCTTTGAGCTGAACCATTTGCCGTGGGCAACTACCTCTTGGGACCTGCTGCAGTTGCTTCGCCACCCTTTTCTTGCGGGGCTGTTCGCGAGAGTGTCACGACGACACCCAGGGTTCGATCCCAGCAGCGAATATGAATTGATGGACGCAGCCTGGGATCCTCTCCAGTCGACGGGATTTAGTTTATTGCGAAGTCTTCTGAAACTTGAGTCGTCCGATCCCACTCACCGGTGGACGCTGGAAGAAGTTCATCAGGTTGGCGGTTCAACGTCATCTGTCGAGAATCTGACTGGGGCAGGGTGGTTGCGCCATTCCGGAGAAGGGACCGTCATGATTCCCCACAGTCGTTTTTTCTGCTGGGCCTATGCGAAGTTCTTGGTCTTCTACCTAAAACAAAAACAATTAGGCTTTGAAGAGTTTTGTACAACCGTGACAAATTGTTTCTTCGGGCAGAATAGCAGGAACATGTTGGGGTATGTTCCCATGGATGTTCTTTGGTTGCTTCTTAAGGAGGGAGCGCCTTTAAATAACAATACCTGGAGATTGATTGAACGATTTGAAAGTCATTCCGGAATAGGACATGAAGACCAAATCTTGTATCAAAATCTTATAGCGACCCTTGGCGATAAGGTTGTCCCCGCGCTACTTCTACGAGTCGAGAATATTGGCGGATTAACGCAAAACGCTGTTACAACTAGGGTCGCTGAAGCCATTAAGCTCATCGCTTCACGAGAACCGCAAGTGGCGGAAATTGTTGTCCCAAAATGTGTCAACAGTTTTCTCCCATCTTTGCAAGAACTGGGCCTCAGACTCACACATGAGTTCCCGAAATCTGCTTCCGCCGATGACATTTGGCGAATCTATTGCGGTACGATCACCAGTCACGATGATGTCGCAATGCGACTAAACCCTTTGGCCCGCAAGGCACTTCTTCGTATCGCGCCGCACAGTGCAGAGTGGCTCAGGACGCAGATTCTTGCGGAGTCGATCCCAAGCCATCTTGATGTTTTGGCTTTCGCTTTGAGCGAGGCAGCAGGAAATGAATGTGTTAGGGCGATCTGGTTGCAGGTGAAAGAGCATCTCTTTTCAAACCTTCCTCCAGGCGAAAGAGGTAGCATTGCCGCTTGCATCAGCAACTTCTCAGATGAGTGCGAATACGAAAGGCTGGAAAGCCTTGCTTATTGCAAAGACAAGTTTGACGGACGAGATGCTCTTTGGGCGCTCGCTTATCGAAGGCCAGAGCGGGTTCTGGATATACTCTGTGAGGTTCCGAGTTCCCAGCTGTTTTGGATCGTAGGTTATCTTGGCACGGCCATCTTCGCGACAGGCAATCCCGATATTTCCGAGAAAGTGCTTGAACACTTGCGGCTCTGTCCGAATCGTTGGCATGATGTTCTCGCTGTCATAGCACCGCATTCTGATCAACTTGAAGAGCCAGCACTAGCATTCATGCTTGACATGCTCAACAAGGCATTGTCTTCCTATCTTTCTAGTCCCTCGAAGAGTAATCACAGTGATTGCTACAACTTACTTGAATATACTCAGCAGTTGTCAGGTAACTCCGCACTGAAGGTCTTAAACGCTGCAAAGTCTACTTCACTCGAAGAGAACCTTGTAAGCTACTCGAAGAAACGAGCGGCTACTCGAATCGAATCGCCAGACTATCCCCTTCGAAACGCAGTCTCTCTGCTGAAGAAAATCGGCGGCGACGGCTTCGCATCGATAAATAATTTGCTTTTGGTTTCCCACGATCCGTTCCAAAAACTTGAGGCGTGTCGAATGTCCGTGGTGCTTCCAAATAGCGATACGCGGGAGTTGTTGCATGATATTGTGATGTCCGACGAATTGTGGCAGAAAGCGAGTGAGCCCGTTAACTACGTACAGCGAATAGCTCTCGATTGCCTTGCCGCTCTTGGTGAGAATGAGTCCTTGGTACAGGGGGTACTTAAATGGGGTTTCAAAAGCTCTGAAATGCTCGTTGATCTTCGCGAAGGTCAACCTGCGATGACTGACAATGAGATCGCAATTGCATTGGACTCTATTGAATCCACTCAATCCGAATTGCAATGCAACGCAATTCTTGCGATTGGTCTGAGCGGAAGAACAGAATTCGCGGAAAAACTCTGGGATATTTATCAAAAGGTAGAATTTCAAAGTCCTGTCGCAGAAGCTTGTCTTGTTGCGTTCTCATGGCTCGAATTGAATTGTGAACAACACTGGACTCGGCTGGTTTCGCAGTATAAGAGTGGGCACCACAAGTGGCGGGTATTGGCAAATGTGAACTCGAAGACGTCTAGCTCGACGATTCTTGCTTCATTGGTCGTTGACGTCGACGAATTGGATGATGCCGATAAGGCATTGGTGCGGTTTCTTTCTCGAGATCAGGGTGTGAGACCGCTAATCGAGCATCAGGTAAGAAAATTGCTGACGGAACAATTCTTTTTCGATGACACAATCGAACTTCTGGACCTCTACAGAAAGGAAGACGTCGATGCTCTCTGGGAGAAGTCACATAATCCTTATCGCGGATTCCATGTTTCCGGGGCTATGGGGGCCGCCGTCCGAAGGCTTGGAGAAATTGAAGCTGAAGCCGCATTTGACGTTGGGCTTCAGGCCTTGCAATCTCACGGTAAGGATATGGAGCACATCGTTCCCGCTTTATTACAAATTAACTTGCCAAAGGCGATCGAAGAATTGTGTGAGCTGATTCGTGGTGGAATGGACAAGCAACTTTGCTCGGTGGTGGGCAGAAATTTCCGAAGGTTTGCAAGCTGTGATGACTACTCGCCGGAAATCAAGAAGTTGTTGAAGGATGAAGACTGGCTTTCCCGCCGAGCGGGAGCGCTGCTTTGTTCATACCTTGGCAGTGATCCGACCGATGGCTTGATCAAAAAACTCGCATATGCTGACGCACGGTGGGAGGTCTGCTTCGAAGCTCATAAGACGATTCGCGCTTTTCAGAAGGAAAACGAAGCTAAGAAAATGGTGGCTTCTCTGCTGGATACTGACATTTCGAACGTTTGGGGTAAATTGGACTACATAGTGGCTTTGGTCGATCCGTACATCCTTACTCAACCAGGTGACCCGATCGGACTGCGGAATGCGCTTGCCAATTTTCCACGATTTGTGCAAGTTCATGCGGATGAGTTGATCAGAAGAAGCCGGGACAAGCTAAAACGAGACGCGAATTCATTCTCTGGGAAATGGTCCGATTGATCAGCTACTAAGTCAACGATTCCCAGGTCCGACGTCCGCTCATTTCAGCGAATAATTTCAGAACAACAGCCAACGTCTCATCCGACAAGTCAGGCCAGCGAAGCTTGAGGAACTCCGCCTCGGAAAGCTGCCCGCTGTCGATGGAATGCGGGATTGCGTCGGATTCTGCGTCAGCTGCCTCAGGCAGTCCATCGGAAACTTGTAGTCTCAAATGTTGTGTCAAACTGCTCACGTCCTGTTAAGTCTCTATGGCAAATTCGTGGATTAATACCAAAATAGACCGCTGGATATCGGCGGGCAATTTAGACCATGTCATTGCGATTTTGTACAGACTGCCATCAGTTGCGATGGCATGACAGACGGGGTAAACCAAACACTGATTATTTCCTAATTCGCACGAAGTTAGATTTCGTAACTTTTTGGTGCCAATAACCTTATCAATATCAGCATCGGGGTTCAATTCCCCCGCTTTTTTACGGAAGTGCATCATTCGTCTATCTGTTGCAAATTCTCGCCGAATCATACCCACGTCTTCCTCTGTAAGGTGAAATATCACAGTCGACCTGCCAATCGTTTCGACCGGAGTAATTCCGCGAAAATGCCTTAGGCGTTTGTCTTGCTGCGTCAATGCATTGACGCTTATCGCATACCAACCTGGACGTGGTAGCAGATTTTCAAGTTCGGCATCGCTCAGGGCGGCCAAATTGGATGGCCAGATAGGCACGTCTGTGTCGATGTCTCCCAAAACGCTGACATCAAAACGGACATGGTCGCCTCTGTAGTGCAGTGGTTGTGCATTTGGGTGTTCTGAGAGCCATTTTTGCACCCTAAACATATCTTGCCCCCAGTCTATATTACTCCCTGTCAACACAAGACTTGCGTTTTGCTGGGTTCCAATTGTTTCATTGAAATACGCGGTTGAGTAAGGGAAGCAGATACTGCTCGAAACAACCACCCAAATGAGACAAATAGAAACAGCAATTTTTAGAGCTAGCTGCCTTTTCGAATCAAAGTGCTTAGCAACACTACCCGCAAGGATGTACAGAAACGGCAACATCGGCATTACGTACCGGACATGTCGACTCAGGCCTGTCTGTGCGCTGACAAATACGAAAAGTGAAAGAGCAAGCGCTCCAATTACCCAAGCCTGATGGCCAGGTGGGCAGCGACTCATGTCCACAGGCTTAGAGCTTATTTTACTTTGGGCTTCGGTTGAATCTGCCGAAAAACGAACGTATGCGGCAAGTGCCATAAGGAGCCAAATTCCAAGAGGCTCTTTGACGGCTAGTCCGACAATGTAGTAATACCACCAGCCTTGCTTTCGGCTCGTCCCCAAGAGATATGAGGAAGAGGTTTCGCTTTCAAAATCGGCTTTTTGCCAGTCAATTCCCGATACGAAATCTGCCGGCAGTGGGACTGGAATGCTCTGAAAAAAGGTATCGCGAAAGCGATTGCCGCCGCTTTGACCAAAACTAACAGCCTGTTCTCCTGCTAAAACTTTGCTCTTAAAGGTGTATTTATCCAAAGACGTGAAGGATCCAGTAAAAGCATATCCAAGGTTAATGAAATAAAGCGCAAGCCCCCAGATTACGAAGACCTGTCCAATATCGCGAGCGACCTTAACCGGCCGGTGGTGAATAAAGTCTCTTACATGAGCTGCGATAACCAAGGTGGGCCATATAGCAAAAAACACGATAACCGTGGTTTTCGCCAGCACAGCAAGTCCTAACGCAATTCCAGCGACGGCTGCATTTCGCCAGGACTTAACGATAAACCATTTCCAAAAGCAATAACATGCCCAAAGACCGAGTGACGTAACCGCCATGTCCGTTGTTATGTAATGCCCGTGGGCAATCAGCATTGGCGAAAAGCACCACAGCGTCAATGTGATTAGGCCTGCAATGTTCCCGTAGAGCCTTCGCGACCACTGAAACGAAATGAAACCTCCAATTAAACTAAATGGAATGCACAAAAGTCTGCCATAGGTGTACCACCTAAATACATCCATGCCGTACATCGCGATAAAACCACGACCGATTGTTGTTTCCTGTCCGTAGTAGACGTTGGCAGGATAGTCTTGCCAATCAATTCGCGTACCGGAGAGCACCAAAGGCAAATTGGCAATAAGGCGAACAAGCGGCGGAGTAACACGGTAAAGACCAAATTCGCCATTCCAGTTACTTACACCAGCCGGGATCTGCTTGACCTCATCAGGGACTGGTGAGTCAGTGAAAGAAAGCCAACCCAGCATGAATCCGTGAACGGCAAGTAAACCGACAGCGCATATGAAAATGGATGATGATGTTGGCTGAAATCGAGGTAAATTGTGGTACTGGGCCATAATTATTCTAAATTAACCGCAAGGTCATTCTTCAGTGTATTAAGGAGTTCAGTCGTAAAAAGCCGCGCAGACTCCGGAGTCATATGGGACATGTCTGGGCACGTTATGGACTCCATTGGAGAATAATCGAGAAAGTGCACACATGGCGCTCCGATTTCTCGAGTAAACACATCCCAGAAAAACTTTCGTGGAAACGCGGTTTCGTCGATTTCAACTCGTGGACCAGATGTCGGAAATCTAATAAACACGACCCTACAGCCACGGGTGGTCAAGCTGTGAACAACTTTTGCTAACTCTTTTACATCGCGCTGCCAGTCGTCAGGAGAGTGCTGCTGAGTCCCTAATTGGTGTGTTAACTTACTAAGTAAACGTGGCAACTCGCCATCGACAGTTCCGGCCGTTATTTTCATCTGCCGAAACCGTCTGAAATCTACGATTCGGATGTCCGGAGTTGGCCAGGACCTTCGCTCAAAAACAGATTTCATGATCTCTCTTGGCTTGAGCTTAGCAGACATAAAAGCGAACTGGCATTCAAGCCAGGATGTTACTGCAGCTTCGGCAAATGGCAGAGGGGTTGGTTGATTTCGATAATAGTCAATATATGGTTGCTGCTCATGCCATTGGCGTTTTTCAATGAATGGTTCAGAAATATCGCACAGTATGTCTCCGCGAAAAGCTTGGTCATTCGCAAAATCTCGGAGAGTTGCAACGGGACTGTTGGCAGCGACGCAAAGCTGAATAAGCCGTTTCTCGGGAAATGCACTTCGAAGAGCATCGTGATCAAACCCACATTGACCACGAGAAGTCCCGATAAGAACAAGTGCTTGAGGAACATTGGCGTGACGCCGATGCCATGCCCAAAACTCTTTTGTATCAGAAATCGTAGGATTGTGTCCCAATTCACGCCAGAAGTGCTCCGTCACAAGGCAGATCACCAAAAACGCGAAAATTCCAATTAAAAGTGAGCGAACCGGACATTCTGAAAGTGGTGCTTGACTAAAACTGGAAGTAGATGAATGCATGATCGTCCCCTCCAATGCTGATCAATATCATGTAAAGCATCAATGCGACAAGTAAGGAGAGAATCGCCCAGGGTGTTTTGGTTATCCAATAAAACGGTGGAACATCTGACGTAATAAATTGCCAACAAAAGGTTATTGCCGTCAGCCATAACACCATCCATGTCTCCCACTGAGCAACGAGTGAAACGGAATTCGATGAACCAAGCCCGGCCATTGCTTGAAAGGCGCGAAAAGCCGCATGCAGGTCATTGGCTCTAAAAAGTGTCCACAGACACGTTACAACTAGGAAGGTTGCAAACGCCGCCAGAACCCTGACAGGCCCTGAATTAACGCGAATCCCGGTGCGTCGCAATGAATGTTCAAGCGTAAGTAGTCCGCCATGTCCTAGCCCCCAGACTGCAAATTTCCAGGCAGCTCCATGCCAAAGACCACCTAGAAGCATTGTCACGAAGAGCGCACTACCCGTTCGCAATCTCGAACCACGACTTCCGCCGAGTGGAATGTACAGATAATCCCTCAGCCAAGTGGAAAGTGTAATATGCCAACGCCTCCAGAAATCGGAAAATCCAGTCGCTCCATAAGGCGAGTGAAAGTTGACAGGCAGTTCAAAGCCCAGACATCTTGCCGCTCCTATAGCACAAGTCGAGTACCCAGAGAAATCAAAAAAAATCTGCAATGAGAAAGCCAGCGTCGCAACCCAACAGCTCACGAAGTCCGCATGCTTGGATGAATCGTAGACCTTTTCGACTATTGGTGACAGAAATGAGTCTGCGAGCACGCATTTTTGAAACAGACCGATAATGAAGAATATGCAACCGCTCGCGATTGCTGGAAAAGTGATACTTCTGGGCGATTCGCATTGAGGAAAGAACTGGCCAGATCGGACGATCGGCCCAGCGACAAGCTGGGGAAAGAAGGTAATGTACAAGGCAAAGTCAACAAGCGAGTCCCATGCACGAAACCGACCGTAGAAAATATCCAAACTGTAAGATAAACCATGAAATGTATAAAACGAAATCCCAATGGGAAGTATAATATCCCAATGGCGAGGCGACACGGTAATCCCAAGTGACGAAGCGAGTGCCGCCCAATTATCATATAGAAAAGTGCCGTATTTGAAATAAGCAAGGAGCCCAAGATTAGCAACAAGAGAAAGTATCAGCCATAGCCTCTTCTCTATTTTACCTGCGGCTGAATCTATCCTTTGCCCAACTGTCCAATTTATCAATATCGAAATGAGCAACAGTAGAACGAGTGGGGGGCTCCAAGCTGCATAAAAAAGACAGCTAAATGCCAGTAGAAGTGACTTACGTAACTGCCAAGAGGGTGTGAAAACTTGCGTAATACATACGATAAATAGAAACACGACAAAGATGAACGAATCAAATGACATAGATTTCTATTCAATCATTCGGCGGCTTTACGAGAAGGAAGTGAGTCATTATCCGTTTTTCGTGTCATGATCTTTTTCTTGGTCTCAATTTGCTCTTTTCCTGTCGTCAATGTTGCTCTTTGGGTGTTGCCATTCCTCTTTCCGGACGGAGAGACAAAGGTGAGAGCTATCTCAGAAGAGTGGTCATCCGATACCGATACCTCCATTGATCCATCCGATGCTTTTGCTGGCAGCAATTGCATTTTGCCAAAGGTCAATACCCGAACACGATAATCACCGATCGGAATATTTCGTGAGCCATCCTCAACAAGCTGCAAATGAAACCGCCCATCATCACTTGTGATTCCGTAGGCACTGGCCGCTTCTGTTTTTTGTTTGTAGCTACCACTTGTCGCCTCAAAAACAACACGTGCGTGAGAGACAGGCGTCCCATCTAATGTGACAGTACCATGGACGCCTTGTTTTTGACTGCACCCATGACAAATCATGCCAATAACGAAAGCGATGAACGGCAATTTCATTTTATTCTCCAGATCTAACGCGCGGAGCCACTTGGTTGCCCATCTGAAATCGCCGCCATTTGACAAAGTAGTTCCATGTCGGCATTCCTGGAAATGCCCCTAACGCTACCGTCGCAAAACAGAAAATTCATGGCTCCAGCAGTGTGAAAGCTTCCCCATCCACGTTTGCACTCATTCTCACGCTTGGAGTCGACAGCCAAGCAACGCCCATAGTTAGCGAGCATTGTTCGGTTCTCCGGCACCAATGTGCCCATGTTATAATAGACTGCGGTCGACGCCCAAAGAGTTCCTCTCTCTAAATACTCTTCGGTCACATGGCGTTCGCCAACAAAGAGAGTATTTGACGCGCCATCAACAATTGTCGAAATCGACTCACAACCTAAGCCACCAGTTCCTACGTGATGAAGGGGGCCTCGCCAATCAGTACTTAATGGATTTCTGCCGTCAGGCCATTCAACCTGCTGACAATCCCACCAATTGGGATGACCATTCGATCGCCCTGAAACACAACGGTAAGATCCTCGTGCATAATAAGCGCCCTCATCGTGAGCGACCCCCCACGCTGGAATCACAAGGGTGTCTGGCGCAATGTCGGTGGGGCACAAGTAAGCCTTTACGATAGTTTCGCGAACAGTGCGGTTATTAGGGTGTTCATTCGGCTGATCATGCTGATATTTGTTGTATATGTCCGCCTGCTCCAAATAGGGTAATATCGAAATCGCCCAATTCGTAAAGTGTGGCGGGCGATTTACCTCTAGGCCTATTGTTATACCACCAGGTGGAAAAACGCGATGAGAATCATGATACATATGAAGTGCAAGACCAATTTGTTTTAGATTACTCGCGCAAGTTCCCCGCCTTGCTGACTCACGTGCCAATTGCATCGCCGGTAACAGCACAGCGATAAGCACTCCGATGATGGCCACGGAGACAAGCAGCTCAATGATTGTAAAGCCGATTTTATTCGTAAAAATTCTAATGTGTACCATCTTCATAATCCGTGTTTGAAAGTGATAGAGAAGTCACCATGAGTTGCTCAAGCCTCGCAGCATCATCTAGGCTGATATGAAATATAAGAATTGAATAGCCAGCCCGCGTGACCGGCTTCAGGAACCGAAAATACGACAATGGGCTATCTTTCTCATAAACCGAGCGAAGGCTAATGGCATACCAACCTGGTTTGAGGCTTTCCTCATCTGAAAAACGCCCGTCATCGCGCGTACGCGGTATATTCTGATTTTCAAATCCATACTCGACAGGCGAATAAAGCCCCGAGTACTCAACAGCCACAGGCCGAGCCTCGGGATGGAGGTCAATCCACTCGTGTAGATAGTTGAGATCCTGGCCCCAATCGATCGCGGTACCAGAAAGACACTTATGGCCATTAAGCGGACCACCGGCAAATGAATTCATGAAAGACAGGCTATGCGGGAACACTGAGAAGCTGGCCACGACGGCACAAATTATTGCGACCGCACTGGGGAGCAGAACTCGCCGATCGCCGATAGAGAATGACTGCGCGATTTTACTCAGAAAGATGAAAAAGAATGGAAAAGCGGGTATAATATACCTTATATGCTTATTTATTCCAACATTAACGCTTGCGACTGACACTATAACTAATGCGATAGATAACAGATAGAGCTCATTCGCAGGAGACGAATTATAGCCCTTACGCACAATCGAGCAGTAAGCACCCAGTAATACCGCCGCAAGCAGGCCAATAGGGCATTTATATAAAGCACAGTATAGATAGTATGAATAGAATCCGTGTTCATGCCATTTCCCATTCAAAAACACAGGTTGGCCATGATCAAAGTATGCCTTTTGCGCATCGATTCCTATGATGTACTGGCTGGGCAATGGAAGCGGTACGCTCCCAAGGATGCTATCTCGAAATGGATTTCTACCTTCTCGCCGATAATTTGGCTGCTCAATTCCTCCAAGTGTTCGTGAATAAAATGTATAATCTCGGACAGGTGTAAATGTGCCGTCAAAGCCGTAACCAAGATTTACGGTCCATAATCCTACAACAAAAATTATTGATAGCCCTTTAGATCTCTTAAATATATCGTGTCGGTTAGTGAATACAGATAATATTCCCCAGAAGAGAAATAAAGGCAGCAGAGTAACCATTGACAGCTTGCACAGCATCGCAAATCCTAGAGAAAATGCAGAAGCCAGCGTGTTTGCGTGGGTTGGCGAGTCAAGCCACAGCCAAAAAAGATATGACGCCAACAGACAAGATGATGCTGCCGGCAAGTCGGTGGTCATCAACATTCCATTGCCAAGAATATTCGGGTCTGTTGACCACAAGAGTAGAGACGTGAATCCGGCTAACGTACCAAAGAGTTTTTCCGCCCAGCAAAAGCAGACAAGTCCCCCTAAAACAGAAAATGGTATTTGCATCCATCGGCATGGAGTAAAATAATTCATCGAATCTATGCCGTAACGTCCGATTATTTCGCGTCCGTTTGAGTTTTTTGTCTCACTTCTTTGCCAGGGATTCTGCTCTTT
>SXGT01795181.1_pt1 | contig 33267 bp, 24 predicted proteins | sample 3176221 | NCBI WGS metagenome assembly SXGT01 (sample SAMN11356862, study PRJNA531348) | freshwater metagenome | isolation source: freshwater sample F1-120 | place: China: Fuxian Lake, Yuxi | collected 2017-12-25 | reverse complement strand
TTTTCTTCTGCGGCATGATGGATGAGCCAGTACAAAACGCATCCGGCAGGTCAATGAAACCAAACTGTGCTGATGTCCAGAGAATCAATTCCTCGGAAAAACGGGATAGATGCATCAGGGTAATGCTGGCGGCGGCGGTAAATTCGATGGCAAAATCCCGATCACTCACGGCATCGAGCGAATTGGCTGCCGGGCGATCGAAACCCAGCAATTCTGCCGTCAAGTGACGATCCAGCGGATAACTGGTACCGGCCAGTGCGGCCGATCCCAACGGCATGACATTGACCCGCTTGCGACAATCGACCAAACGTTCATGATCACGCACCAGCATTTCATACCAGGCCATGAAATGATGGCCCAGACTGATCGGCTGAGCGACCTGCAGGTGGGTAAAACCGGGCAATATGGTGTCGACTTCACGTTCCGCCAGGTCGACCAGTGCCGTTTGCAGCCGGGTTAATTCGGTCAGAATCAGATCGATCTGCGTCCTCAGGTAAAGCCGGGTATCTGTTGCCACCTGATCATTACGCGATCTTCCGGTATGCAGGCGCTTACCCGCATCGCCGATACGATCGGTCAGGCGTGCCTCGATGTTCATGTGTACATCTTCCAGCTCCACCGACCAGTAAAAATCATTGCGTTCGATCTCAAGGGCGATGGTTTCGAGTCCCTCGACGATGGCAGCATGATCCCGTTCGTCCAGTATCCCGATGCGATGCAGCATCGTAGCGTGAGCGATGGAGCCCATGATGTCATATTGAGCCAGGCGCTGGTCGAAAGCGACTGAAGCCGTAAAGGCCTCGACAAACTGGTCGGTCGCTTCAGTAAAACGCCCCGCCCAGGGCTTTGCTTCGTTGTGCTTCATGAAATCGTGGCTCCTGACTGACTGAATGATGAGAAACGGGAAATGATAATGGATGAGCCGGTATCGGGATAGTCGAGGGGCTTATTGGGCATCCAGCCAGGCTTGAAACATGAGTACATTCCATAGCGAGTACGATGCATTGCGCTGCCCGTCGCGATGCTGTTCCCAGCGGCGACGAATCCGCTGAACATTGAGATAGCCATCCCGGGTTAGCCGGTTTTCATCCAGCAAATCCTCGGCCCAGTCCCGTAACGAACCACGCAACCAGGCCTCCAGCGGAATACCAAACCCCATCTTGGATCGTTCAACCAAAGTTCGCGGAATGTAACGATGTACCAGTTGCCGCAAAATCCATTTGCCCTGGCCATTGCGGATTTTGAGTGATAACGGCATTGTCCAGGCCCATTCCACGATACGGTGATCAAGCAGGGGAACCCGCGTTTCCAGACTGACCGCCATGGCCGCCCGATCCAGCTTGACCAGAATGTCGTCCGGCAGATAGGTCATCAAATCCTGATACATCATGCTGCTCTCGAAATCGCCGGCCAAACCGTCGAAACCCCGGTTTGGTACGGGTTCGAACCCATGAACCAGATGATCGGTTTCCGGCCAGTGTGCATTGAGTGCCTCGTAGAGAATATCGGGCCGCGACACAGGCAGTAATCCGGCCAGTTTATGCAACCGCTCACCCACCTGCCCATGGCCGGTAACCCGATTCCAGCCCTCGACGGATAAACCGGTTATGACCAGTGCCAGCGCGGAGCGCACGGGTGAAGGCAACCGCTGCATCAAGGCCCACAGTTTTCTGGTTCGAAAATACCGGTCATAACCGCAAAACAGCTCATCCCCGCCATCGCCCGACAAACTGACCGTCACCTGCTGCCGGGCCAGCCGTGATACCAGAAAGGTCGGGATTTGTGAGGGGTCGGCAAACGGCTCATCATACATTTGCGGCAATAGCGGAATGACCGCGAGTGCGTCTTCGGAAGTCATTCGGAGGGTGGTGTGTTCGGTACCCAGGTAACCGGCTACGGCGGCAGCATGTCCTGATTCATCGTATCGCGCATCTTCAAAACCAATGGTAAACGTTTTGACCGGCATCATGGATTGTGCCTGCATCAGGGCGACTACAGCAGATGAATCATAGCCACCCGACAAAAAAGCCCCCAGCGGGACATCTGCCACCATTTGCCCCTGAATGGACTGACGCAGCAAAGCATCCAGTTGGTCAATGGCTTCTTCGGCTGTACCGGAAAAGTGCGAGGCCAACCCCGCCTCGACCACCTGTCGACTGGACCAATAGGACTGAATCCCGGCTTCACCCCGGGTCGAATCCAGCGTCAAGCAGGAACCGGGTAACAATTTATGCAGCCCCTGATAAATCGTATGGGGAGCCGGTATGTAGCCTGTGCGCAGCATACGGTCCAGTGCAGGTCGGTCAATCACCCCCTTGAAGGCAGCGTGCTTTTTGATGGCCTTGAGTTCAGAGCCGAACAGAAAAACATCACCCTGCCAGCCGTAGTACAGGGGCTTTTCTCCCAACCGATCCCGGGCCAACATCAGGCTATCGAGCTTGCGGTCATAGAGTGCCAGGGCAAACATGCCAACCACCCGTTGCAGGGTTTCAGACAACCCCCAGTGGACGATACAGGACAGCAAGGTTTCGGTATCCGACTGTCCCCGCCAGGACGCAGCATGAGTGCTGTCCAATTGACGGCGCAAGGCTTGATGATTGTAAATTTCGCCATTAAAAACCAACACGTAACGACCGCAGGCAGACAACATGGGCTGATGCCCGGCAGCGGATAACTCAACGATAGCCAGTCGCCGATGTCCCAGTGCCAGACCAACAGCCGGATCCAGCCATATCCCGCCATCATCAGGCCCACGATGAATCAGGGTTTCTGTCATATCCCTGAGGGTATCAGTCAATTCTACAGCCGACTGGTCTGCTGTTCGGTGCAACACACCAACGAATCCACACATGGCATCCGGTCTCCATATTTCGGGCAAACGGCCCCGGGTTCAGGTTAGAGCAGGAAATCACCCTGCAGCATGAGTTTGACTTTTATCAGTTCTATTGCGATGTCGGGCAAACGGTCACCGTCGAGGTCAGCCGAAAGCGTCCCCACCTCCCTGACGGCATCATAGACATAACGCAACTGCCCGGCCGCCGAGAACGCCACCGGGCCAATAAACGAAAAGGCCTGATTTCCTCCGATCAGGCTGTTGGCATCAATGGCCCTCAAATCGAGCCGATCACCGAATTTACGACCAAAATCCTGAATGATGTCACGCGATTCCGGGCGGCTGTCATCGGGACTCCAGTAAAAGAAGGTGTCAGCCCCATTGCCGCCCGTCAAGCTATCTGCCCCCCAGCCACCTGTCAGGGTATCCTGACCGCCCAGGCCTGACAGGCGATTATTACCCGAATTACCCTGCAAGCGATTATCCAGCGGATTACCGGTTCCATCGAGCGTACCATTACCCAGTAAAACCAGTTCCTCCAGATTGGCCCCCAACCCCCAGGAGACAGCCGCCCTGACCCTGTCGTAACCGGCAGCCACGGCTTCACGGATGACATCACCGGGATGATCGACCCGATAAGCATCATTTCCGCTCCCGCCGGCCAACTGATCCGCTCCGGCCCGCCCATCCAGCCAGTCATCCCCGGCCAGGCCATTGATGACATCGTTGGCAGCCGTACCGGTCAACGTATCCGCCCCCTCACTCCCCGCGATGAGGGATGGCCTGATATCCAGGGTCAGCAACAAGGGTTGACTGATCTGGATACCGTCATTAACCCGGATATCCAGCTCCCTCGATTCAGGCTTCATCACATCCTGTGTCGTGGTGTAAACCAGACTGCGCAACACATTACGGTAGCTAGTCAACGAATCCTCACCGCTCAGTTGCAAGCGTCCCGTCGCCGCATCGTAGTACCCGCTGATCGCACTCCCCCCGGTATTGACTGAAAGCCTGTCCAGCGGGTTGAAACGGCTGAGGGTAATGGTCGCTCCCACCATTTTCACACCATCGACATCGACCAGTTCAAGCCCGGTGCAGGGGGAAAGTGCCTTACCCCCTTCCTGATAAACCGGTACCGGATTTCCGGTCAGGCTTATCAACGGTGCATCGTTTACAGGGGCCACCTGAAAACTGACCGGCACAGCGACAGGAACACCGGTTTGTGTGTAGGTATCCCATAAATCCAAAGCAAAACCCGTCACCAAACCACTCCTGTCGGGAGGCGGAACCCAGCTCAACGCCTCACTGCCGGCCTGCAGGGTCGTTCCCGGCGCAACCGGACGTCCCGCCTGAAGCAGCGTCCCATCCCCCAGTGCGCCTACCTGCAACGCGAGGGCATCCCCGTCGACATCACGGGCATCGGTGGCTGCCAGCAGAGTGGCAAATTCAATTGTGAATGCCTGATCTTCAAGTGCGCCAGTCAGGGTATCGACACGGCTCAATGAGGGCGGATCATTGACCGCCGCCAACCGAACCGAAACCGTCACCGCAGAAGAAACGGCCTGGACTGTATCGACGGCTTCCACCTGACAAACGGCCACTTCGCCGTTCAGGTCAGCAGCCGGTGTCCAGAGCAAGGCGGCCCCGGCAGACAGTAACGTCAAACCCTCCATTACCTTTTGACCGTCAAGATTCAACTGACCGGATAACACCTTTACTATCCGGAATACCACGCTGTCACCATCGACATCACGCCAATCACTGTTGGCGATAATGTCTTCGTAGCGCAAGCTGAACGGCTGATCTTCCTGCCCCCCGGCGAGGGTTTCGACCCGGGTGAGTACGGGTGCATCATTAACCGGCAATACCTCCACCGGCAACGGGTTACCCCGGGTCGATATCGCGGTCAGGGCTTCGGGTGATGTCAAACTGACCGTCAAACGATTCGATCCCTCAGTGAAAGTGAACCCGGCTGAACTGTCTACCAAATGGACATTGAGGGATTCCGGCCTGCCGGCATAATCAGCGGCGGGAACAAAGCGAAGACGGGTGTCACGGTTCAGCAACAAGGCTTCACCGGGCAGGATATCGCCCACTGCAGACCAGTTCGCACCGGCATCCGTACTGTATTGCCAGACACCTTCTTCGACACGACTCGTGTGGGATGATAGGGCCACGCCGACAAATGCATGCCCTTCCGCATCCACATAGACCGACTCATACAACGCGCCCAGGGTTACGCCGTCCGGATTGGCGGCATCCTCCTCAACACTACCCAGCGATACATCCCAACCAAACCGGGCCAGGACGATGGAGGAAATATCCGGTTCGAGCCGGATCCCTGCGGCCAGTACTTTGCCGTCATCCTGTAACCCCAACCGACTGAACCGCTCGATTTGCGCAGGCACTCCGGTCGTCATCCGTCCATTGGTGCCGAAAGAGGGGTCAATCTGTCCATTCGCATCCAGTCGCATCAGGGCAAAATCTCCCTGAGAAGAACCGGCAATGACCAGCTTGCCATCCGGCCGGATGACGAGATCAGTCGCTCCTTCCATCAGTGTGGAATTGACTATCCCGGCGTTACCAAAACCCGTATCCAGGCTGCCATTGGCCAGGTAACGCACCACGACGGCCGAGGCGGTCTGGCCGGTGAAACTGCGCCCGACCAGCACGAGCTTGCCATCCGGTTGTACGGCCATGGCCATGACGACATCATTACCCCCCTGAATGTTGGTCGTTACCCCGCCGCCCGAACCAAAACGGGTATCAAAGCTGCCATTGGCATTGAAACGCACCAACGCGAAATCATCCCCCCGACTGCCATTGAAGCTACGACCCGCCACCACCAGTTTGCCGTCGGCCTGCTGAATTACCGCCACAGCACCATCGCCTGCCTGGCGAAAATCAACGGTCGTTTTCCCGGTACTGCCGAAACTACTGTCCGGCGTACCGTTCTCCAGATAACGGGCTACGGCAAAATCAAGCTGGCTGCCATTCAAGGTCTGCCCCACCAACACGATTCGGCCATCCGTTTGCACAGTCAGGGCTATGGCCCTGTCATCACGCTCGCCAAAATCGGTTATCACCATCCCGGTTTGGCCAAATTCCGTATCCAGACTGCCGTCGGCCCGATAGCGGGCCAGAGCAAAATCCGGATGACGGCCATTGAAGGCATCACCGGCCAGCAAAATCCCGCCATCCGTCAGTGAATACAGGGCGAAAGCCGTTCCCGCATCACTCTGGAAAACCGTGGTCACAATACCATCATTACCAAACCGACTATCCGGCAATCCCTGGCTGTTGTAGCGTGCGAGCAGTAGCGCACTGCCACCGGAGTCATCCCTGGCATCGATGGCCAGCAGGATTTCTCCCTCAGCCGAAATGGCCATATCAACCAGCGTCAATTGACGATCGGTCAGTGCCAGACGATAAACACCAGCGAGACCGAATGCCGGGTCGAGGGTATCCTTACCGGCAAAAGCAGGAGGCGATGCCAGGGACACGTCAACCGACCCTGTCATGATCGGGCACAGGTTCCTCCTGCAACAGATAGGTCAAAGCCGACTCCATCAAGGCCCGCGCATCTGCGGTAATCCGGTACAACACCTGATGCCTTTCCCTGTTGATCCGGTCCCGCGTCTCACAATCGAGACTATAGGCTTCGAACGCACTCAGCTTGAGAACCAGTTCCGACAGATGGCGCGGACACTCGCAAACCATATCAGCAGATTGACGGGACAGGTGAACCAGAGTCTCGTTAGTGAATTGTCGGGGCGGCACATCCCCCCCCTGCCCTTGCATCCCTGACATCCGAACCGGGTGCTCATCCTGCGTTCGCCTGCACGCCGCAGCGAGCCCTCCCGGAGCCAGTGGGGCCTGCAAGGCCACCATGCCCCATCGAGCAGCCTGGGCCAACACCTCCCGACTGGCATAGGTGTAAACCACAAGGCCACGACGTGCCGCCGAGCGTTTCATCAGGGCATTCAGATCACGCAGGTTATCTACCGTAACACTCATCCATTCCGCCACCAGCACCTCAGGTGAACCGGTCATGGCAGCCTTCTCAAATTCAGCAAACACGGCATAAAGCTGGACATCCCCCCAATCCATCGTCTCTGAGCCCAGGGCAAAAACCAGGGTTTCCCCAAATACCATCACACGCGGCAAAGTCGCAGATGCAGGCTGAACAGAACTCTCCTGTGCATGAAAGGCGAGGCGTTGCTGCAACTCCACGGCGGTCAACCGGGCCACGCTACCTACCGCATGCCCCTTTTCCACCAGTTGCCGAATCAGGGTTAGACGGGTAACCTCGGCCTGTGTGTACTGCCGCCGGTTATTTTCACCACGATGAGGAAGCGCGCCACCGTAACGACGTTCCCATATCCTCAGGGTACCTACGGGAATACCGGTGATATGGGAGACCGCACCAATGGTAAATCCGGCATCCGGGGAGAAATCGACATCTGGCGTCGGTGTAGCTGATGTGGAGAAGTAATCGTTCATGGAAGGACTCTGACGGGTTGTAAGTTTTTTGTATAGCTTACAGGCTATACAAAAAACTTACAACAAGGAACCAACACTGGCACACCCTGTCCAAGTCGCCGACTTTCCACCATCAAATCCGGAGAATCGCCATGTACAAGCACGAAGAATTGCTCAATTCCGTTGATGAACATATCCTGAACACGCTATATACGATTGAACAGTGGCTACGAACCTGGTCGATACTGGATATACTCGGTGTCGTGTTTTTGGCGGTTCTTTGCCTGTGCATCTATCTCGAAGCCCGACAACCTGCCCTGATCCGCCAAGCCCGGGTTTTGATGAAATCCTACCCCCTCAATCTGTCGACCTTCTTCTTCAACGATTTCACCGCCTCGCTGCTGTCCTTGAGTTCGGTCTATTACCTGGCGGATGCGATGAATGGCCGGGGCTTGCTGGTCAACATGGAAAACGGGCCGTTCAAATATCTGCTGTGTTTCGTCCTGCTGGATCTGACCCTGTACGCCTGGCACTATCTCATGCACCATTGCGATGCCCTCTGGGTTTTGCACCGGGTACATCACAGTGACCCCAACCTGAACGTCACCACCGGCCTCCGCTTTCATTTTGGCGAGCTGCTGCTGGAAGTCATGGTACGCACGGCCTTCATTCTGGCCCTGGGCATTACGGTAGAATTCCTGTTGATTACGCAAGCCGTCATGAGCCTGTTCATCCTGTTTCATCACACCAATACCCGTCTGCCCGGTGAACGCCTGCTGGCACTGGTTTTCATCGTCCCCCGCTTGCACCGGGCACACCACTCCACGCTCAGAACCGAGCATGACAGCAATTATGGCGCGGTATTCTCGATCTGGGACCGGTTGTTTGGCACCCTGAATGAAGCCGAACCCGAAAAAATAGGTCTCGACGGCTGGAATGAACCTGGCTTCCTCGGCATGGTCAAGCGTTGTATCCTGCTGGACATTGACTGGATGGGCCGAATGAAAGCCATTCCCGTGACGATCAAAAAGAGACCATTACCATGATTCCCCACTACCATACCCTGGTCATTGGCGGCGGTTGCCTGGGTGTGGCCACCGCCATTTCCCTGGCTCGCAAGTTACCCGGTCACCAAAAAGTGGCCCTGATCGAAAAAGCGGTACTGGGTGCCGGTGTCAGTTCGAGACACAGTGCCATCGTGCGATCGGCCAATGCCTCGGAAACGGCGGCCCGACTCGCGCTGATCTCAACGGGCCTGTGGAAAAACCTGACGGACGTGTGGGGTGTAACCATCCCCTATGAAACACCGGGTGCCCTGTGGATCGGCGGAGCATCGAGTCCGGCTTCGGTCTGGTTTGAACGGATGCAGACCGTCCGGAAAGCCGGCGTCGACATCAGGCCGCTGGATCGGCAGGAAGCCAATCGCCTGACCGGGGATGCGATGCGACTCGATCCGGATGATCTTTATTTCCATGAGCAGGATGTACTACAACTGGAAGCCGGTGATGTCTTGCATGCCCTGCAAACAGCCGTCGTCCTGAATGGGGTGGAGGTCAAGGAACATACCCAGGTGCTGGGATTTGATGGCGTACACACGGTCAAAACCAACCGGGGCCTCCTGCAGTGTGATCATCTGGTGAATGCTGCCGGAGCCTGGAGTCCGGCCCTGATGGCCCAGCTGGGGCGCGTCATCCCCATTGCCATGGAACCGGTTTATGTGGCCAACTGGCTGGTCAGTGCATCCGACCTACCGGAAAATCTGCCCATCATCGCCGATTATGTCAACCGGGCTTATTTTCGCCGTTGGCGCGGCAGCATATTGCACATGCACCAGCCCCGGCAACGAGACCCGGCCCGGATTGCCGAATACTTCAGCCGTAGCATCATGAATCCGGCAGGAGCTGACGTGATTTACGACGCCACCAATTTCAGGGTCACCCAGCAACAACTACAGGACTACGCCACCCGGGTAACCCATCGCTTTCCCCGCATCGGCTCACCGTTGTACGCCGGGGGCTATGTCTCCTTCTTCGACATTACGCCGGATCTTCGCTTCATCCTGGGCGAAGACCCCGAGCTTCAGGGGCTCTACCATTGTCTGGGCGGCGGACAGGCCCTGAAATACGCCCCAGTATTCGGTGAAATCCTGGCAGAGGCCATCGTTAACGGACAACACCGCTACCAGGGGCTGAATCTCGATGAATTTTCCCTGTCCCGCTTCAGTCACAATCCGCTATTTAGCCCTCGGGGATCATCCCGCGACAACCGTTACGATTTTCTCTAGCAAAACATCCGTCGAGCGAGGCTGCCCGTTTATTGACTCCCCGACTGGCTGACCCCTGAAATCCGTATCACCTAAAATTGGACAGGCAGACAACGCATTGACCCCTGTCCCCCCACAAACCCGGCCAACGAGACTCATCCAGACCGAACGCTGAAGCCTGAGAAATGCTATCCGCAGATAGCGCAGATACACGCAGAGAAAACGGAAAATCATCGGCAGAAAATCTGCGTCATCTGCGGAGGGGATGTTTTGATCACTCCACCGTCAAGGTAGAAGCTAAGCCATCGCTCCCTGCTCACGGTCTATGCGGGTAGCCGTGTCCACTACTGGGGACGATGGGAGTAAACCCTTAAATTAACAAGGTAAAAATGTTTTCTGATATGCTCTCTATTGAGCGACGATGAGAGCAGGATTAACCGTTCGATGATCAAATACAAAAAACTTACATTTTCTTACACACACTTACATGGTCAGACCTTTTAAGGGTAAACTCTTCGATGTCTTGAGCAGGCTGCTTATTATCCGCTCGATAAGCAAGGTTATTATGCAGACAACGCGCCGTGTGAACTTTAACCTTAATAGAAATGGTGCCTGCTGAATTAACCGTCAGACTCGAGCACCCACCAGTTTTGGCGTGTCCAACGGCAGAGGAAACCACGGGCTAGCCGGTTGTCGGTGTTAACTTCCTGGCTGAAAGATGGCCAAGGCACATCCAGTCAAGCTAATAGCAAACAATTTGAGAGTACCAACATGAAAAACCATCACGAATACATTATATTAGGTGCAGGCCCGGCAGGTTGCCAGATGGGCTACTTCATGGAACAGGCAGGCCAGGATTATCTGATACTGGAGGCTAATGGATGTGCCGGTTCATTTTTTCAGAAGCTGCCCCGCTATGGTAACCTGATTTCCATCAATAAGCGCAATAACTGGTTTCCTGAAGCGGATTTCAATCTGCGTCACGACTGGAACTCCCTGCTGACGCATGATTTTTCGCATCAGTTCACCACGTACTCAACCGAACTGTATCCGAAAACCAAGGACCTGGTTCGTTATGTCAATGATTTCGTAGAGAAATTTGGCATCAAAATTCAGTATAACACCGCCATCAAACATATTTCCCGCGAAACCGACGGTGATAAATTATTTGTCCTCAAGGATGCCCAGGACAATGAATACCGCTGCAAGACCCTGCTGCTGGCGACGGGGCCGGCCAGGCCCAACATTCCGGATGTGGAAGGCATAGAACTGGCGGAAGGCTATGAAGTACACGACACGGACCCAACAAAATATATCAACAAGCGGGTAGTCATATTGGGGCGTGGCAATTCAGCCTTTGAAGTAGCCAACCACCTGGCAGAACATGCTGCGGTCATCTTCATCATGATCGGTAATCGGATGATCAAACAGGCCTGGAATACTCATTTCGTCGGTGACCTGCGTGCTGTCAATGACACGATACTGGATATGTTCCAGCTCAAATCCATGCACAATGTCACTGGCTCGGCACTCACCAAACTGGAGAAAAACGAGAATGGAACCTTTAAGGTGTATTATGAAGAAGATCTGCCACATTGGCATACACCGGGAACTGCTCATGGCTGGTTTGAAGTCGACCATGTGATTCGTGCAACCGGATTCAAATATATCAAGCCGGATATGTTTGATGAGGCTATACAGCCTGAAATGGACATGCGGGATAAATATCCCTTAATGACTGCAAAGTGGGAATCCAATGTACCGGGTATGTATTACATTGGTACGCTAATGGCCTCGCGTGACAAAAAAGCCGCCTCCGGCTTTATTCATGGTTTTCGCTATGGCATACGCACGCTATTCAACATCCTCATGCAGCAGGATAAAGCCATTGCTTACCCTTCGAGCAAGTTCCCCTTGACGCACCGTGACGACCTGGTAAAACTGGGTGAGCATCTGGTAGATCGTTTCAGTACTACGTCTGCCTTGTACCAAATGTTTGGTGTTTTATGTGATGTATTGGTACTGGGCGATGGTGAAGTCGAATACATTCAGGAATTGCCTGTCGAATTCGTACTGAATGCTCCTGAGTTCAAGGGAAAAAAATATATTTTATATACCCTGGAATTGGGATTCAGCAATTTCACCAATGCCATGGATGCCCTGACTTTCATCCGGCGTAACGATCCTGAACGCCCGGGTTCGGCTGCCTTCGTACACCCGGTATTCCGCTGCTATGATGAAGAGGGTAATTTTGTAACCGGTGGCAATACCCGAAGTTCAGTTGTGGTTCGGTATGACCGGGCTGCTGATCTGTTCGACGGTGATTTGACCAATGAGAAACCCCGTAATGTCATTTTGAATTTCATCAATGGCATTGCCAAAGTTACCGATGAAATATTCCCTGAAGATCATTTTTATGACGATGAATCCCGTGGCGGATTCACCGCCTGGGCACCCAATGATCCACGCACCATGAACCATGGTTTGCCGGAATGTAATCTGGTAGTCGGCGGTCCTCAGGTCTTCGATGCAAAAAAGATGATGTCTTCCGGAAAAATGGCCTGTTAAGGCAGGCAGCATGTTACTCCCATCGTCGCCCAATAGTGGACACGGCTACCCGCACAGACCATGAGCAGGGAGCAATGGCTCAGCTTCTAGCTTGACGGTGGAGTGATGAAAACATCCCATCCACAGATGACGCAGATTTTCGCCGATCATTTTCCGTTTTCTCTGCGTGTATCTGCGCTATCTGCGGATTACACTTTACTCGGCCGGGTTTGTGGGGGAGCAGGGTTCAAGGCGTTGTACCCTGAACGTGAGTTCGGGATAAGCGGCCTTTCTGTACTGGCTACGGTATGCACGAACCTGTTATTCCGCCAGGGATTGGCGGAATCCAGGGCCTATGCCAACCTCAATTTTTTTACCTGATGAGATCGTCTTATCGGCCATTCTCACGTATGGCGGAATTTAGGCCTATTTCACTTCGCTACATCGAGGCTACGGATAACGGTATCCCGGCTAATGACCACCCGTCCGGGTCTGGCGTGAAATTTTGCGGATTCTGGCCGGTGTGAGATACACCATTTCCATCACCAGGCGAAAAAAATCGTCAGCCGATTGCATATCCCACACGGTCAGTTGCGCATCGGGGCGGGTCTCGCCCATGGCGGCCATGGCATCGACCAACCCGTGTACCAGCTCAAGACCCGTTGACGGACAACACTCGACCGAAAGCAGGTACTTCATGCGCAGGGCAAATGAACCTGCGGGGCAATCCTGATCGTCACAAACCGCCAGCATCAATCGTTTGATCTGACCAATGAAGGCAGAAGGCGAGCGTTGTCTCAACGGCCAGACCTGTTCATACAGTTCCACGATTTCTGCAGGAATGGGCTGAGCGGGACTCAGATTGCGACTGGGTGGGGTCAGATCAAACCCTCTGGGATACAGTTTGGAGCGGGTGAGATCACGACTCAGCGGGTATTTCACGAAATCCCCGTAGAGGTTCAGCCCCCCACAGGTCGCACACGCAAACCCCAGCCAACGGTAGTCTTCGGTGTAACGCTGATCGTCCATCTCGTCAAACAACATGGGATACAGGTACTCAAACACCTTGCCGTGCGGCGTTTTGTTGCCACAGTGGCTACATTCCAGTAGTTCGTTTTCAGTTTTTTTCGACATCAGGCCCATGACACACCGGTTCAAGCACTTTGACGGGGACGCAAACTGACCGGCATCCGTTTAGCCCCCCAATGTCCTGCCTCCGGTTCGAATACACCGGCCAACTTCGCTCCGCAGTGCATACAACACCCGTCCCCGCTCAGGTTCCAGTCCGACAGGGTATACCAATCCCGACCGATCAGTATCTGGCCGCATTGATGGCAATAGGTACTGGAGGCCGCCTTGTCGTGTACGTTGCCGACATAGACATACCGCAAACCGCTATTCAGGGCGATGCGCCGCGCCATGAGCAGGGTTTCAGGCGGGGTGTCCGGTTTGTCCCGCATTTTCCAGTCGGGATGAAAGGCAGTGAAATGCAGCGGCACATCCGGGCCCAGCCGGTCGGCGATCCAGTGCGTCATGGCCTCCAGTTCGGCCGGTGAATCATTTTCACCCGGAATCAGCAAGGTCGTGATCTCCAGCCATACGGCAGTCTCATGCCGGATATATTCCAGCGTTTCCAGTACGGCCTGTAACTGCCCGCCACATAGCTTGTGGTAAAAGCTCTCGCTAAAGGCCTTGAGGTCGACATTGGCCGCATCCATGTACCGATAAAATTCAGCCCTGGGCTCGGCACACACATAACCCGCCGTCACCGCCACCGAACGGACACCGTGTTCCCGACAGGCCTGCGCCACGTCGATGGCATATTCGTGAAAAATTACCGGATCGTTGTAGGTATAAGCCACACTGCGACAGCCCAACTGCACGGCAGCCCGGGCGATGAGATCAGGTGAGGCCTGCTCCATCAAGGCATCCATTGCGCGGGATTTGCTGATGTCCCAGTTCTGGCAAAATTTGCAGGCCAGGTTGCATCCGGCCGTGCCGAAGGAAAAAATGGGGGTTCCCGGCAGAAAATGATTGAGGGGCTTTTTCTCCACCGGATCGACACAAAATCCACTGGAGCGGCCGTAGGAAAGCAAAACCATGCGTCCTCCCTGACAACCACGCACGAAACACAAGCCCCGCTGCCCTTCATGCAACTTGCAAAACCGGGGGCACAGCGTGCATTCTACCCGCTGATCATCCAGGGTTTGCCAATAGCGGGCAGGAAAAACCGACGAGATTTCAATAGGTGTATCCATGATCGGGTAAATCGCTTGAAAAAGTGGGAAAATGAATCCTGAAGAGTCTGACCTTTTCCGCCTCCTGCACAGTCGGATATCCACCTAGGGAGTATGGCTATCCTGGCCGTGGAGTGAACCGGAAGCCCGCAGCCCTTATTCCAGCACATTGAGGAACACGCATGACACCGACACGCCATCCCGCCGTGGCCGGGACATTTTACCCGGCTGATCCAGAGCAGTTACACCGCAACGTACAAGACTACCTTCTGGCTGCAGAAACAGTGGCAGGGCCATTTCCCAAGGCCATCATCACGCCCCATGCCGGGTATATCTACTCGGGCCCGGTAGCCGCTACCGTCTACAAGGCACTGGAAGGCGGGCGGGATGCCATTCGGCGTGTAATACTGATAGGCCCTTCGCACCGGGTAGGTTTCCGGGGTATCGCACTCTGCCACGCAACCGGTTATGCCAGTCCGCTCGGCACCGTTCCGGTCGACCAATCGGCTTATTCACTGCTGAACGGCTTGAATTACGTGGGTTTTCTGGATGAAGCCCATACCCATGAGCACAGCCTGGAAGTTCAACTGCCCTTCCTGCAGGAGATGCTGGGATCGTTCCGCCTGATTCCCCTGGTCGCCGGAGAAGCTACGCCGGAGCAGGTCAGTGAGGTACTGGAACGGCTCTGGCAGGATGAGGACACCCTGCTGGTCATCAGTTCCGACTTGAGTCATTACCATGACTACATCACGGCGCAGCAGATGGATCAAGCGACTTCGCTGGCCATAGAGCAACTGGAGCCGGAAGCAATCGGAAACGAATCCGCCTGTGGACGAGTACCGGTCGGGGGATTATTGAAGCTGGCCAAACGCAAGGGTTGGGCGGCGCAGACGGTAGATTTGAGAAATTCCGGCGACACGGCCGGCAGCAGGGATCGGGTTGTGGGGTATGGTGCGTATGTCTTCCATTGACAAAAAAACCTGCAGCCTCCCGGCCGGTCTGCAGCAAATTCTCATCGATATTGCCTTGTTATCGATTCATCACGGGCTGGCGAACCATACCCCTTTTCCAATAGGACGGGAAGGGCTGGCTCCGGAACTGGCGATCCCACGGGCCACCTTCGTAACGATCCATCTCGATGAACAACTGCGAGGCTGCATCGGCAGCCTGCAAGCGGTAAGACCACTGGCCGAAGACATCGCGCACAATGCCTTTGCCGCTGCGTTTCTGGACAGACGCTTCGCCCCCCTGAGTGCCCGGGAGGCCGGGCGCGTACGACTGCATCTGTCACTGCTCACGTCGGCGATCCCGGTGGAGTTCCGCTCAGAAGCGGATTTGCTCGCGAAAATAGTCCCCTTCGAGGACGGCCTGATTCTGGAAGACGGCAACAGGCGCGGTACATTTCTGCCCTCGGTCTGGGCGTCACTGCCCAACCCGGAAAAATTCCTGCAACACCTCAAACTCAAAGCTGGTTTGCCACCTGATCACTGGTCAACCACACTCAGGGTATGGCGATACCACACTGAATCGATCCACCAGCTCGCCCCGACGCACTGAAGCGCGGCCGGGGGTTATCAGGTTCATCAATAGCCTTCCTTTTCGATCAGATAGCGTTGTACGGCGGCTTCGTAGACATCGGTAGACACCTTGGGGCCATAGACCACCAACTGACAGTGTTCCTCAACGATGATACTCAACAAGCGGAAGGCATTACGGGGAGTCAACTGGCGAACGATGAATTGCGCCTTGCTCTCACCGTCTTCCTCGAAGATGTCAGCCAGACGGATGGGAGGGCTACCCGGCTTGCGGGACACGTTCATGCGTTTTTCGATCAAGCGGATCATGTTGTCGGCCGACCAACTGATCGAGGAGATGGTCTTGATGCGATCACTGCGATAGTATTTTTTCAGATCGTGCAGTTCGTAGGGCAGAAACAGGATCAACCCCAGGTGATCGATCTGGAACAATTGATCATCCAGTATGGGCATGACCAGTTCACGCATTTTTTCAGGATCTCCCTTGATGCTGGTCGGTTCATCCACCCGATCGACCATCAGGTAAACGCCGGACAAGCCAAAATAGCGCACCAGCTCCATGTATCCCTTTAACAGGGTAAAGCGGTTCTCGGTGGTGCGAGGCACACCGTGAAATTCGAACAGGCCATGGCCGATCTCGTTGATGATCTTGGCCATACCCTCGACCGAGACCGGCACCCCCTTGATGTTGCGGTAAATTTCACCCGCCAGAAATTTGGACGGGTTGGGCGCGAAGAGACCACTGGTCTTGCGACTGCCGGTAATATCGAGTACCCGGCGCAGCACGGCAACCTTGCTGGACAAATCATTGGGTGCGTAATAGAGCGCGAGCAACAGGATGAACTTTTCTGCCAACTCCCGATTACCCTTCAACAACTCCTCTTTCTGGTTCTCGGTCACGAACTTGTACAGCTCTTCTATCCCCAGTTTCAGGATGTAATCCAGGTGGTCATCCAGGGTCATTTTGGGTTCGCGGTTGAGCGGCTCGTAGCGTTTACGGGAAAACAGGCGGCCCATGGCCGATTTCTGCGAAGAGTACTCTATGGGCAAGCGCCGATTCTTGGACACCTCGCTCAGTAGCTCATTGAACTCCACGTACTTGAGTACCAGCACCTTGTCCCGAAACTGTCCCAGATGACGCTCGGTGTCAATTCGCATGGATGACTTGCCCGCACCGCGTATGGCGAAAATGACATAGGGGCTGGGTTTTTCGAGATGTAACAGCAATGATCGGAGAGACGTATTCTCGACCATGGCTGCATGGAGGTAGGGATCGCGGTCAGCGTCGAAAATCACAAAGGGATTGTGATCAAATTGCCAAACTTGTAACCACTCTTTGATTTCCATGGAGATAACGATGGGTCGTAGGTCATAATTATTATTGAGTCGGCAGGGATGATCCCCAGCCGTCGCACCAGAAAAACCGTCCCGGGTCACGTCAGATGACAGTAGCCCCCTGCACGGAGGCGAACTATACCATAGTTCGGCAAAATCAACCTGACCCGAACGACGGTGACCGATTTTTGCAAAAGCAACGGGATAATCCCGGACATCGGGTACATTGCCCTGATTTATGCTTGACGCTCCTCTTGCCCATGTCTATCATTCGCGGCTTTCGGAATTTCCGGGTTGGAGCCACATCATCAATGTATGCAGTAATTCAAACAGGCGGCAAGCAATACAGGGTCAAGGAGGGAGACATCCTCAAGATCGAAACCTTACCGGCAGAAGACGGCCAATCAGTGGAATTTGACAAGGTACTCATGGTGCAGGGCGATGACGGCGTCAAGGTCGGTCGTCCATTTCTTGAAACGGGCAAGGTCACCGCTGTAGTCAAATCTCACGGCCGTCACCCCAAAATCAGGATCATCAAGTTCCGCAGGCGCAAACACTACATGCGCCGTACCGGGCATCGTCAAAACTATATCGAAGTCCAGATCACCGGCATTTCGGCTTAATTCAATCACAGGTCAACAGCAATGGCACACAAGAAAGCGGGCGGTAGTTCGCGCAACGGGCGCGACTCCAATGCCCAGAGACTGGGTGTAAAACGTTTCGGTGGACAATTTGTCCAGGCAGGAAACATCATCGTCAGGCAACGTGGAACCCGTTTCCATGCCGGTGTCAACGTCGGTTGCGGCAGGGACTATACCCTGTTTGCCACGGTTGACGGTGTCGTCGAATTCAAGGTCAAGGGTCCCCTTAACCGCAAATATGTCAGCATATTACCGGTAGAACAGACGGCCTGAGCAACAGAACGTCTGCAGCAAACCCATGCAGGCATCCACGTTAAGGATCGCCTGAGACCCCAATAGCCCCGCCAAAACGGGGCTTTTGTGTTACTTCCCGCATGTACCCGGTTTCCGGGTCATCTCCCTTCCTGACAATGGTTGCCTTTCCAGGCCGGTTGCCTTAATTCATGAAATTTGTCGATGAAGCCGAAATAACGGTCGAGGCCGGCGATGGCGGCAACGGCTGCGTCAGTTTCCGCCGCGAAAAATATATCCCCCTGGGCGGTCCTGACGGCGGTGATGGCGGGGACGGTGGGCATGTTTATCTGGTCGCCAGCAACAATCTCAATACCTTGGTCGATTTCCGGTTCCACTCGGTATTCCGGGCAGAGCGCGGCCAGAATGGCTCGGGCGGCAACTGCACGGGCAAGGCCGGTGCAGACTGCCAGATCAGGGTTCCACCGGGTACGGCAGTGTATGATGTCGATACCGGTGAGCGGCTGGGTGATCTCACCGAAGAAAACCAGACATTGCTGATCGCCAGGGGCGGCTGGCATGGCCTGGGTAACACCCGCTACAAGAGCAGTGTAAACCGGGCACCGCGTCAATCAAGTGCCGGAACCCCCGGTGAAAAACGCCAACTGCGTCTGGAACTCAGCCTGATCGCCGATGTAGGCCTGCTGGGACTGCCCAATGCCGGTAAGTCCAGCCTGATCCGGGCCATTTCCCATGCCCGACCCCGGGTTGCCGATTACCCCTTTACCACCTTACACCCCAACCTGGGGGTAGTTCGGGTAGATGATAACCGCAGTTTCGTCATGGCGGACATTCCCGGCCTGATCGAGGGAGCTGCCGAAGGAGCCGGCCTGTGTATCCGCTTTCTCAAACACCTGTCCCGCACCCAACTGCTGCTGCATGTCATCGACATCGCCCCTTACGGTGACACGGAAGACCCGGTGGAATCCGCCCGCAAGATCATGCTGGAACTGGAAAAATGGGGACACGGCCTGAATGATAAAACCCGCTGGCTGGTACTCAACAAAACAGATCAGTTCATGGAACCTGAACTGAGTGAGCGGTGTGAAGCCATCGTCGCGGGGTTGGACTGGCAGGGCGAGGTATTCCGTATATCGGCTCTGGCCGGTGATGGACTGAAACCGCTGGTATATCAGATCATGAACCACCTGGAGCAGAACAGGAACAGCGATGCAACACCGACATGAACTGGGCCGGGCTTCACGCCTCATCGTCAAGATCGGCAGTGCCCTGTTGACCGGTGGAGGGCGTGGCCTGGATCAGGCGGCCATTGCCGATTGGGTCAGACAAATAGCGGCTGTGGCCCGGAGCGGGCAGGAAATCCTGCTGGTATCATCCGGCTCAGTGGCGGAAGGCATGAGTCGGCTGGGTTGGAAAACCCGCCCGGGCACCCTGCACGAATTGCAGGCCGCTGCCTCGGTAGGGCAAATGGGCCTGATACAGACTTACGAATCCCTGTTCCAGCAACACGGGCTGCATACCGCCCAGATTTTGTTGACCCATGATGACCTCTCCAACCGCACCCGTTATCTGAATGCCCGGGGAACCCTGCTCACCCTGCTGGGACTGGGGGTGGTTCCCATCATCAACGAAAACGACACGGTGGCCACCGAAGAAATCCGCTTTGGTGACAACGACACCCTGGCAGCTTTGGTGGCCAACTTGCTGGAAGCCGATCTGTTGGTCATCCTGACCGACCAAAAAGGCCTGTACGAACGGGATCCCTCGCTGGATCCTTCCGCCCGGCTGATTGATGAAGCCAGAACCGGTGATCCGACCCTCAGCGAGATGGTCGGTGAAAGCCGCAGCGGTCTGGGACGAGGCGGCATGGTGACCAAATTGCGGGCCGCCCGTCTGGCCGCCCGCTCGGGTGCATCGACCGTGATTGCCAGCGGCCACGAACCGGACGTACTCAACCGCCTCATGCAGGGTGAGACCCTGGGCACTTTCCTGATACCGGATGAAACCCCCCTGCAGGCGCGTAAACGCTGGCTGGCCGGACAATTAAAGCTCAAGGGCAGCCTGCACCTGGATGCCGGTGCCGCGAGGGTTCTGCGCGAGTCCGGCAAAAGCCTGTTGCCCATTGGGGTAACGGCAGCGGACGGTCATTTCGTGCGGGGTGATCTGGTGGCCTGTCTCGACGCTGACGGCGACGAAGTAGCCCGGGGACTGGTTAATTACGACAGCAACGAAACCCGGTTGATCTTGCGCCAACCGAGTCACCGGATAGAAAGCCTGCTGGGTTATGTGGATGAACCGGAATTGATACACCGTGACAACCTGGTGTTGTCGTAAGTGCCAAAGGCAGGAAACCGCTGAGGGTCGCCCCAGGCTCCCAGCCCTCAGGGGGCTACGGGAGACAAAGGACCAAACAAACCGCAAGAATCTTCAGGCCGACTGTTGACCCAGGACCAGTGCCTTGACTCTGGCGTTGAGGCGGCTCTTGCTGCGAGCGGCCTTGTTTCTATGGATCAAACCCTTGTTGACGGATGAGTCAATGATGGGAACGGCTGCACGGTAGGCAGCCTGGGCTTGCTCTACATCACCGGCTTCGACGGCCAGAATGACTTTCTTGATGAAAGTCCTGAGGCGGGAGCGCAGCGATGCGTTATGAGCACGATGTTTTTCAGATTGAATGGCGCGTTTTTTGGCTGAAGCAATATTGGCCAAGGCTGTAACCTCACTGTCAAGGGATAAATGGGTAAAAGTGCGGTATTTTGCTTACAAAGGCCTTTCGCGTCAATCAGACTTTGACTGACGGGACAGGAGAAGTAAACCATGGGTGCCATATTTGTAATAGACGATGATCCCCTGATTCAGGATATTCTGCTGACCTCACTGCAAAAAGCAGGCTATCCGACCCGGGTTGCCAAACGGGTAGAAGAGGCCTGGCAGGTTCTGTCAACGGCCCAGCCCGAAACGTTTGATGCGGTGTTGCTGGACAGGCTCATGCCCGATGGTGACGGCATAGAAATACTCCGCCGCATGAAAAAACACCCCGCTCTCTTGCGGATTCCGGTCATCCTGCAAACGGCTCTGACCTCCCAGGAGGATATGCTGGACGGCCTGAGAAGTGGTGCTTTTTATTATCTGAACAAACCCTTTTCGGTCGCTACGCTCATGGCCATCGTGGAGACCGCCGTCAGCGACTGCCGCCAATACCGCGAGCTTCGCCTCAAGACAAAACGGGCCGTCGGCACATTGGCTCATCTCGATCGGGCCGAGTTCTGTTTCCGCACACCGGAGCAAGCCCTGGATATTGCCACGATGCTGGCCAACGTTTACCCCGATTCCGATCGCCTGGTATTGGGCTTGTCGGAACTCATGATCAATGCCATAGAGCACGGCAATCTGGGTATCGATTATGCGCAAAAAACCGATTTATTGAAGACGGGACGACTCGCAGAAGAGATACAAGCCCGTCTGGCACACCCCGATCATGCCGGTAAAAAGGCACGATTGAGCTTCGAACGAAGCAGCGAAGCCATCCATTTCCTGATCAGTGATGAAGGCCATGGATTCGACTGGAATCAATTTCTGGAGATCACCCCGGAACGCGCCCTGCACTCACATGGTCGTGGCATCGCCATGGCCAGGATGCTGAGTTTCGACCGGGTTGAATATCAGGGTTCGGGTAACCGGGTTCTGGCGACGGTATTACATCCCTTACAGTAGAAATTCCCCTGAGCAAACAATTACTAACAGCGACCGCACTGGTCAGTGGGGCTACCCTGCTATCCCGTATCCTGGGCTTTGTCCGGGATACCCTGATCGCCCGGCAATTCGGAGCGGATGCCCTGACCGATGCCTTTTTCGTCGCCTTCAAAATACCCAACTTTCTGCGTCGCCTGTTTGCCGAGGGGGCTTTTTCGCAGGTGTTCGTACCGGTTTTGTCCGGTTACCGGGTAGAAGGCATCGGAGCCATGCGGCTGTTCGTGGGCAAACTGGCTGGCGTTTTCATGCTGATGCTGGCCGGGGTGACACTGGTGGGCATACTGATGGCCCCTGCCCTGGTGAGCCTGTTCGCACCGGGGCTTTACCTCAGGGGAGAGGTATTCGATCTGGCCACCCTGCTGTTGCGGATGACCTTCCCTTACCTGTTTTTCATTGCCCTGACCGCATTTGCCGGCGGCATCCTGAACACAATGGGGCAATTCCTGCTGCCCGCCCTGACCCCCATCCTGCTCAATGTGTGTCTGATTGCCGCCAGTCTCTGGCTCGCAGACACCCTGACCGTGCCGGTCATGGCCCTGGCCGTAGGGGTACTCATTGCCGGTGTACTGCAATGGGCCGTGCAACTGCCGGCCCTGATGCGACTGGGTCTCTTGCCCTGCCCCCGCCTGGACTACCGCGACGAGGGCGTCCGCCGGGTCGGTCGGCTGTTACTGCCCGCCGTACTCGGTGCCTCGGTGCAACAGGTTAATCTGTTGGTCAACACCGTGCTGGCCTCCCTGCTGGTCTCGGGCAGTATTTCCTGGCTATATTATTCCGATCGCCTGCTGGAGTTTCCCCTGGGAATGTTCGGCGTAGCCCTGGGAACGGTGGTATTGCCACACCTGAGTGCCAACGCCTCCGCCACCACCTCCCAAAGCTACTCGGCCACCCTGGACTGGGGCTTGCGCTGGGTCATATTACTGGGTGTTCCTGCCAGTCTGGGACTGGGTATACTCGCCAATCCCCTGATGCTGACCCTGTTCGGGGGCACGGCTTTTACCCTACACGATGCCGATATGGCCGCCCGCAGCCTGATGGCTTACGCGCCCGGCTTGACCGGGTTCATGGCCGTCAAGGTACTGACCCCGGCCTTCAGTGCCCGACAGGATATGGCCACACCGGCCCGGATAGGTACCCAGGTCGTCCTGCTGAATTTGTTAATGAGCGTATTTTTTGCCATCATGCTCTCCCCTTACGGTTGGGGTCATGCCGGTCTGGCCCTGGCAGTCTCGCTGGCCGCGGGATTCAATGCCATCGCCTTGCTCCGCCGATTGATACGGCGCGGCATTTATCAACCCGGCGCAGGCTGGTGGCCGTTCCTGTTACGGGTCGTGCTGGCCAGCACGGTCATGAGCCTGTTGCTGAGGCAGGCAACTACCCATCCCTGGCACAGTGACCCGACCCTCCTGCGTATCGGGCATTTGAGCGGCTGGGTGGGACTGGGCCTGCTGGCCTATGGCCTGGGATTGATTGCGACCGGACTACGCCCCCGACATCTTGTTATCACTCACAGACACTGATTGTGGAGATTTGCGTGTGTATCTGATCAAGGGTTCTGCCGGTTTGCAGAACGGGCATACCGCCTGTGTGGCCACCATCGGCAATTTCGATGGCGTACACCGTGGCCATCAGCGGGTCATCGAAACACTGGCTGCAGCCGGTCGCACACGGAACCTGCCGGTGGTCGTCATCCTGTTTGAGCCACAACCCCGCGAGTATTTTGCCCTCACCACGGCCCCGCCCCGTCTGATGAACCTTCGGGAAAAACTGGCCGCACTACGTAGCTTGCCGGTCGATGCGGTGTTGTTGCTGCGCTTTACCCCGACCCTGGCCAGCATGACAGCCGAAACGTTCATCGAACAGACACTGATCGGCCAGTTGGGGATACGGTATCTGGTGGTCGGCGATGATTTTCGCTTTGGCCTGAACCGGCAGGGCGATTTCGCCCTGTTACAGCACTACGGACAACGGCATGGCTTTGAGGTCGTCGATACCCCGTCCGAAATCATCGACGGTGAACGCGTCAGCAGCACCCGCATCCGCCAGGCACTTGAGCAGGGACAACTGAAGCTGGCTGAAGCATTGTTGGGACGGACTTACTCGGTCAGGGGGCGGGTAATCCACGGTGAGCAACGGGGCCGCACCCTGGGGTTTCCTACCGCCAACCTGAACATGACCCGCTCGAATACGGCGATCCGGGGTGTCTTTGCCGTAACCCTGATCACCGCCGGAGGACAACACCATGCCGGTGTAGCCAATGTGGGCCAACGGCCCACCGTGCGGGGTGGGCAGCGGGTCAACCTGGAAACCTTTTTGTTTGATTTCTGCGGCGATCTCTACGGGCAACGCGTGGAAGTGCACTTTCATCACCGCCTCCGCGCAGAACGGCGTTTTTCCGACCTTAACGAATTAAAGCAACAGATCGCCCGGGATGTCGAAGCCGCCCGGACTTATTTCCTGACCAGTGGTTGCCATTGAGGCCCACTCCAATACTGATGATCCACCTGAAGCCATGACCATGACCACGGATTACAAAGCCACACTCAATCTTCCAGCCACCGACTTTCCCATGAAGGCCAACCTGCCCCAGCGCGAACCGGAACAACTCGAACGCTGGCAGAACAGGGGCCTGTACCAGGCCATTCGCCAGGCTTGCCAGGGTCGGCCCACGTTTATCCTGCACGACGGTCCGCCTTACGCCCACGGCGAGATTCACCTCGGCCATGCCGTCAACAAGAGACTCACGGACATCATCGTCAAGGCCAAGACCCTTTCAGGCTTCGACGCGCCCTACGTGCCGGGTTGGGATTGTCACGGCCTGCCCATTGAACTGATGGTGGAAAAGAAGATCGGCAAGGCCGGGGTCAAGGTGAGTGCCGCCGAATTCCGCTCCGCCTGCCGGGATTATGCCGCAGGGCAGGTGGAGATTCAGCGGCGTGAATTCGTCCGCTTAGGGGTTCTGGGTGACTGGGAAAATCCCTATCTGACTATGAATCCTGCCTTCGAAGCCGACATCATCCGCGCCCTGGGGCGAATCGCCAGCCGGGGCCATCTGGTAAAGGGGGCCAAACCGGTACACTGGTGTACCGATTGTGGTTCTGCCCTGGCCGAAGCGGAAGTCGAGTACGAAAACAAGCGTTCACTGGCCATTGACGTGCGCTTTACCGTCATCGACCCGGATGATCTGATCCGACGCTGTCATACCGTGCCTGAACACAGCGGCCACGGCCCGTTGTCCGTCGTCATCTGGACCACCACCCCCTGGACCCTGCCGGCCAACCAGGCCGTCTGCCTGAACCCCGGGTTCGAGTACGTGGTCGTGGAATGTGTCGAAACCCGGGAGCGATTGCTGCTGGCGGATGGCCTGCTCAAGGAAGTGATGCACCGGGCCGGTATCGAACACTACCGGGTAGTGGCTTACTGCCGGGGTTCGGAACTGGAGGGGCTGCGTCTTCAGCACCCCTTTTATCCGAGGGAAGTACCGGTCATTACGGGTGATCACGTCAATCTGGAAGCCGGTACCGGTGCAGTCCATACCGCGCCCGGACATGGCCAGGAAGACTACGTGGTCGGCCAACGCTACGGGCTGCCGGTCGATAACCCGGTCGGCGATGACGGCAAGTTTTTAGCCTCCACCCCGCTGTTCGCTGGCGAGCATGTCGCCACTGCCAACGCCCATGTCGTCGAGGTGCTGCGCGCAAGTGGCCGCTTGTTGCACGAGGCCCGTATCGAGCACAGCTACCCCCATTGCTGGCGACACAAGACCCCGGTGATCTTCCGCGCCACCCCGCAGTGGTTCATCGCCATGGATAAAAATGACTTGCGTCAGCAAGCCCTGACAGCCATCGGGCAGGTACAGTGGATTCCTGACTGGGGCCAGGCCCGCATCGAAGGCATGATCGGCAACCGGCCCGACTGGTGTATTTCAAGACAGCGCAACTGGGGGGTTCCCATTGCCCTGTTCCTGCACCGGGAAACCGGTGAGTTACACCCGGATACGGAAGCCCTGCTGGAAAAGGTGGCGGTGAAAGTCGGCGAACACGGCATTTCGGCCTGGTTTGATTCCAGCGTCAGCGACTGGCTGGGTGAAGCAGCCGGGGATTATCAGAAACTGCGCGATACCCTGGATGTCTGGTTCGATTCGGGAGTGACTCACGCCGCCGTGCTGGAACGACGACCCGGCTTGAGCTACCCGGCGGATCTGTACCTCGAAGGCTCCGATCAGCACCGGGGCTGGTTCCAGTCTTCGCTGCTCGCCGCCATGGCCATGAACGGCACCGCGCCTTACCGGCAGGTACTCACCCACGGCTTCACGGTCGATGCCCAGGGCAAGAAGATGTCCAAATCCAAAGGCAATGTCGTCGCTCCGCAGAAAGTCATGCAGAATCTGGGAGCCGATGTGCTGCGGTTGTGGGTTGCGGCCACCGACTACCGGGCGGAAATGACGGTATCAGATGAAATCCTCAAGCGCTCGGCCGATGTCTACCGACGGCTACGCAATACGGCCCGCTACCTGCTGGCCAACCTGGCCGGCTTTGACCCTGCCTGCCATTTGCTGCCCCGGGAATCCCTGCTGGCCCTGGATCGCTGGGCCATCGACAAGGCCTTCCGGCTACAGCAGGAAGTCATCGCCGCCTACGACAGTTATCAGTTCCATCTGGTCTACCAGAAAGTGCATCATTTCTGTTCGGTCGATCTGGGCAGTTTCTATCTGGACGTTCTGAAAGACCGGCAGTACACCTGCCAGACCGACAGCCTGCCGCGCCGTTCGGCCCAAACCGCCCTGTACCACATTGCCTGCGCCCTGGTACGCTGGCTGGCCCCCATCACCAGTTTTACCGCGGATGAAATCTGGCAACATCTCCCCGGAAATAAAAGCGACTCGGTGTTTCTGGAAACCTGGTACGACGGGCTGTACCCGCAGGATGAATCCACTCCGTGCAACAACGACTTCTGGCACCTGCTGCTCGGCGTGAGGGAAGCCGTCAGCAAGGAACTGGAAGTCCTCAGGGTACGCGAAGCCATCGGCTCCTCACTGGAAGCCGAGGTGGAACTGCATTGCGAAGCAGCCCTGCATGAGCGGCTGGCTCCGGTAGCGAGCGAATTGCGGTTCTTGTTCATTACCTCGGAAGCGACCCTGCACCTTCAGGGGGTGACCGATGGCCTGCCGACCGAAATTCCGGAGCTGGAACTGAAACTCAGGGCATCCACGGCCCCCAAGTGTATACGCTGCTGGCATCATCGCCATGATGTCGGTCAGACGCCTGATCATCCTGAATTGTGTGGTCGCTGCGTGGACAATGTAGCCGGTTCCGGCGAAATCCGCAGGTATGCCTGATGTCCATGCTGATCTGGCTTGTATTATCCGTGATCGTCATCGTGCTGGATCAACTCAGCAAATACTGGGTCGATCAGGCCATGGCACTCTACCAGAGTCTTCCGCTCATGCCCGGCTTGCAGTTGACCTATGTCCGCAATACCGGGGCGGCTTTCAGTTTTCTCAGTCAGGCCGGCGGCTGGCAGCGCGGGTTCTTCATTGCCTTGGCCAGTGTGGCCAGTGTCGCCATTTGCGGATGGCTCTACCGACTGGATCGTCAGCGGCATGTCGAAGCCATGGGCTGGGCACTGGTACTGGGCGGGGCGGTCGGCAACATGATCGACCGTGCCCGCTATGGCTATGTCATTGATTTCCTGGACGTGTACTACCAGGACTGGCACTGGCCAGCCTTCAACATTGCCGATTCGGCCATTACCGCCGGGGTCGTCATCCTGCTGCTCGATTCACTGCGCCCGCGCCCGACCTGATGGCGAGTCGCCATGAGCGAACACAAACCTACCCTCCTCATCATCGACGATTCGCCTGAAAGCATACGTCTTCTGGCCGATCTGCTATCCGATGTGGGTAAGGTGCTGTTCACCCGAACCGGACGCGGGGTTTATCCGCTGCTGGAAAAACAGACCATCGACATGATATTGCTGGAAGTCAACCTCCCCGACACCAGCGGTTTTGAAATCTGTCAACGCCTGATGAATAACCGATACCATCAGCATATACAGGTGGTGTTCGTGACCGCCCGGGCGGACGCGGAGGATGAAAATTTGGGCCTGTCACTGGGGGCCATGGATTACATCACCAAGCCCATCGATCCGGTTTCGCTGCGTCATCGCGTCATCAATCACCTCAAGCACACGCATCTTCGCTATGAATTAAGCGAATTGATGACACACGACCCACTGACAGATATGGGTAACCGAAAATTGTTTTTTGAACGACTGGCATCCCTGTTACCGGCCTGCCAACGCCAGCAGCGAAAGTGCTCCCTGATCGTTTTTGATATCGATCACTTCAAACGAATTAACTCTACTTTTGGTTTGCTGGTGGCCGACCAGACCCTTATTCAAACGGCAGAATCCGTTCGTGCACAAATACCTGCCCGGGATTTGTTTTATCGCCTGGGCGATGATGAGTTCGCGGTGATTCTACCTGACACCGACCTCAACAGCAGTCACCTTTTGGCGGAGTGCCTCAGGGTAAATATCGGAGAGACCTTACAGGGTATCGGAAACGACCGGTTTTTACTGACGGCCTGCTTCGGGGTGGCTGCCGCCCAATCGGGAGAAGTCTACAGCAGCTTTTACCTCAGAGCGGATCAGGCCTTGCAAAATGCCAAGAAAAGGGGGCGTAACCGGGTAGATATGGCCCTACCCGCTTGAACGCGAGCATACCACTGATGAAGCAAGGTATCTGTGTAGTGATGAACTGGTTCAGGAAGCTGGAAAAACTAACGATCAGACATCGTTTGCTGGCTGCCTCATTGTTTTTGGTGATAGTCACCAATACAACAACCCTTGGGTTTTTCTATTGGTATAGCCAGGCCTACATGGAAAGCACTATCACCGACAAGACAAAAATACTGCTTGGCCTGGTAGCTCAATATACTGCAAGCGCGCTAAAACCCGTGGATGGAGCAGTCTCCGGCGAACACATGGGCGCACTGATGGCACACCCGGCCCTGATGTACACCATAATCACCGACTCAAAAAACCAGGTGATATATCATTATGATCCCTTTCATGCCCACTCAACCCGGAGCCTTGCGACAACCCTCCCCGCGACAACGGACTGGTATGGTATATCCATTCAGGAATGGCAGATGCCGCTAAATCATGCAGGAACCAGCACCGGAAACCTGGTCATAGGCCTCGATGACTCCCTGTACTACGACCAGAAAACCAGGGCTACCCGGCTAGCCCTCTGTCTATTCGCCCTGGTCATTACTCAAACCATGGTCTTCGCCCGATGGCTACAACGGTTGATTTTGGAAGAGGTTATCTTCCTGGACAGCAAGGCTCATGCTTATATCCAGGATCCGGCCTCATGGAAAAACCTGCCCGAGGATCAAGCCGATGAACTGGGCCGGTTATGCGCCACTTTTAATACCCTGGCAAAGCGCATTGGTGAGCGGGAACAGGAGATACTTGCCATTAATGCCGGACTTGAGAAACAGGTGCTTGATCGGACCCGGGATCTGGTCAGGACACGTGAGCAGGCACTGATAGCCAGCCAGGCAAAAAGTGATTTTTTGGCGAACATGAGCCATGAAATCCGAACACCTTTAACCGCCATTTCCGGCTATTCCTTTCTGTTATCAAAAACCATACTCGATTATTCACAGAGGGAATATCTGACCCGTATCGAAATTGCAACCCATTCGCTGCTATCCATCATACAGGATCTACTGGATTTCTCGAAGATAGAATCCGGCAATATCGAATTATATAAAACCCATTTCTCCTTGCGGGATATCTGTACAAAAGCGGTTGCACAGGCAGAAAGCGAGGCCTTGAAGAAAGATATAGGTATTCTGCTCGAAATCAGTGATGCGGTACCGGATACTTATGAGGGCGATGCCATACGACTGGGACAGGTGCTGATCAACCTGACCAGTAATGCCGTCAAGTTCACCCATCGCGGGAAAGTCATGCTGATGGTCGAGGTAGAATCCATCAAGGAAGATACGGTTCATCTGCGTTTTTCGGTCAGGGATACCGGTATAGGCCTGCAACCCGATCAGATTGATAAACTGTTCAAACCCTTTACCCAGGCAGATGCTTCCATCACCCGTCAATATGGCGGTACCGGCCTGGGCCTGGCCATCTGCCAACGACTGGTCAAACTCATGCAGGGGGAAATTGGACTACACAGCGTGGCCGGAATCGGCTCCACCTTCTTTTTTACCATTCCCCTGCGGTGTATCCCCACACCATCTGATGCCACACAAGCGGTATCGCCCTGCCCCCTGAGCGCGCCTGCAACGGTTACACCTACCCCAATGCTGACCGGCCTCAGGCTTTTGGTGGTGGAAGATAATGAAGTCAATCAGATGCTGCTGTGTGAGTGGCTGGAAATGGAAGGGGCTACGGTCGATGTTGCGGTCAATGGTCCGGATGCCCTGACCCGAATACGAAATCCCGGCAAAATTTTCGATGCTGTATTGATGGATGTGCAGATGCCGGGCATGGACGGCATCGAAACCACCCGCCATATCAGGCAGCACCCGAATGGAGTTCGCTTGCCCATCATCGCCATGACCGCCCACACCCGGGATCAGGACCGGGAGGCCTGCCTGGCTGCCGGCATGAATGATTATTCCGAAAAACCGATCAACATGGAAAAACTGACAAGAACCCTGATCTATTGGGTAAATCAGTCCGCCCTTGCCCGGGAGTACGATCCCTCCCCCCGACCTGATTCGCTGGCCGACGACCCGGAATCCCGCTGGCCTTCCGTCACGACCGCCAGCAACGAAGAACATCCCGACTCACTCGATCACCTGTTGAAGCAACTGAGTCATGCCCTGGCTCACAGTGATCTGGACGCAGAGCGATTATGGCAGCAGCTACGCCGGATCATGGCGTCACAACCCAACAATGATCCCTTGCTGGATGAAGTGGACGCTGCCATAAAAAAACTCGAGTTTCTTCGCGCCCTGAGAACCCTGAATCGCTGGAAGCATGAAAAACGATAATCGCCCCGCCTGAACCTTGCCCAGACCTGACACCGTGTCCAAACCCCTCATCGAATTACACCAGACCGGCAAACGTTTTTGCCGTAGCCCCCTGGATGCCATCCGCAATGAAAGCCTGCGGTTTTTGCAGCGACGCTTGCGCCGCTCCTCGCCCATGACGCTGGGCCCGGGAGAATTCTGGGCCTTGCGGGGTATCGATCTCTCCGTGTCACCCGGTGAATGCATCGGTATCATCGGCCCCAATGGAGCCGGTAAAAGCACCCTGCTGCGACTCATTAACCAGGATTACCGGCCTGATGCCGGTCAGATCGTCCGGCGGGGTCGGGTGACTTCCCTGCTGCGGATCGGCAGTGGTCTGCATCCCTTGCTGTCGGGACGCGAAAATATCCAGCTTCATTTAACGGCCCAGGGATTGAACAAGGCCCGGATTGACCGTCACCTCGATGCCATCATCACCATGGCCGGCCTGGAAAAGGTTGTCGACAGGCCGGTAAAACAGTACTCGGACGGTCTTTACAGCCGCCTGCAATTTGCCATGACGACGGCCCTGCCGCTGGATATACTCCTCATCGACGAAGTATTATCGGTCGGTGACATGGCCTTCCAGGCCCGCAGTCTGGAGCACATTCGGGCACTGAAGCAGCAAGGAACTACCGTCCTGATGGTTTCGCATTCGGAAATGAACATCCGCTGGGTAGCCGACCGCTGTCTGCTATTGTTTGATGGCGAGATGCTGGGCTGTGGTGCTCCCGACGAACTCTACCAGGCTTATTATCATGCAGTGGGTTTCCAGCACCCCCGGCAGGGGCATCAATCCCCCCGGGACAATCACGCACAGTACGACGGGTTGGTGATCGAAACACTGCGTTGCAATGGTGATGAAACCCGGGCTGTATTGCAAACCGATAGCCCGGCAGAATTTTTGCTGGTGAGTCGCGCCCGAGAGAGCCTGCATGATCTGACATTGGTCGTACAATTCCGCAACACCCGCGATGAACTTGTCGCCAGCCTGGACTCCGGCCACGCGCCAGGCCCACTCAGTTTAGGGCCGGGAACCCGGCAGATTCGCATACGGTTGCCAATGACAGGCCTGATGCCGGGTGTTTACCAGGTCAGTGCCGGATTTAGACGACACGGAACCTGGATCAGTCATACCGGCGACAGCTTGCGTCTCACCGTTCAATCCGGCCGCTGGTGTGATGACATGGGCTCTCTTAAACTGCCTGCCCGATTTGAATTTGAATGACCTTCCTTTCACGGCAAAACCTTCCTGACCACCATGATTGAAAATCTTGCTGATTACCTGCAAACCGTGGGACACCAGGCACGCCTGGCTTCCCGTCTCGTTGGCCATGCCGATACGGCAGCCAAAAATCAAGCCCTGATGATGATTGCCGAACGATTTGAGCAACAGGCAAACCGTATCGTCGCGGCCAATGCCCTGGACATTGAAGCCGGTCGGCAAGCCGGGCTGGATGCCGCCTCACTCGATCGCCTGACCCTGACACCTGCGCGAATCACCGCCATGGCGCAAGGCCTCCGGGAGGTAGCGGCCCTGCCCGATCCGATAGGTGCCATAACCGACCTCACCTACCGTCCCTCCGGCATCCAGGTCGGGCAGATGCGGGTGCCGCTGGGGGTTATCGGTATCATTTACGAGTCCCGCCCCAATGTCACCGCCGATGCGGCTGCGCTGTGCCTTAAATCGGGTAATGCCTGTATTTTGCGGGGGGGGTCAGAGTCGATACGGTCGAACCAGACACTGGCCAGCCTGATCCGTGACGGGCTGGAGGCGGCTGGCTTGCCGGCCGATGGCGTACAACTGATCGAAACCACTGACCGCGAGGCGGTCGGTCTGTTGCTGGGAATGCAGGACTACGTGGATGTCATCATTCCCCGGGGCGGTAAAAGCCTGATCGAACGGATAGCCAAAGACTCCCGCATACCGGTCATCAAGCATCTGGACGGTATTTGTCATGTCTACCTCGATGACCGCGCCGATCTGGACAAGGCCATCGCCATTGCCCTCAATGCCAAAACCCAGCGCTATGGAGTCTGCAACGCCATGGAGACCTTGCTGGTAGCCGAAAGAATCGCGCCCATCATCCTGCCGGAACTGGCCCGGCTCTATCAGGAAAAAGGCGTGGAATTATGCGGTTGTGAGGACACCCGGCGTGTCCTGCCCGATATCGCCGTGGCAACCCCGGAAGACTGGGATACCGAATATCTGGCCCCCGTGCTGTCCATTCGCACCGTGCCCGATCTGGACACGGCCATGGAACACATCCGGCAACACGGTTCCAGTCACACTGACAGCATCGTCACCGAAGATTATTCCCGCGCCCGGCGTTTTCTGCGCG